>MDTB01143875.1_pt1 | contig 13573 bp, 19 predicted proteins | sample 811161 | NCBI WGS metagenome assembly MDTB01 (sample SAMN05326650, study PRJNA326480) | marine metagenome | isolation source: seawater | place: Mediterranean Sea | collected 2009
AACTAAAAATGAGTCAAATTGATGAAGTAATTACTCAAGCAAATAACCAACTTGGAGGAAGTTGGAGATTACCTACAAGAACAGAATTAGAAAATTTAGTATGTATGTCTTGTGAAAAATCTAAAATAAATAATAAATTTTTTCCAAACACACCTTATGAACCGTTTTGGACAGGTGAAAAAAATAATTGGTCAAAAAGTAAAGGTTTTTATTGGTCAGTTAATTTTTTTACTGGACATACCTTTGGAAGATTTCCTGGACATATTCCGAACTTTGTTAGACTTGTCCGTGAGAGGTAATTTTAATTTAAGATAGTTAAAAAGTTTTAATAAAAAAATTAGTAAACCAAATACAATTATTAAATAAGAAAATTTTTCAGGATTTACAAAAGATAAATATTTCATTTTATCATTGAATATTAAAGCAACTATTATGATAAATAATACTGAAATAATAAAGTATCGAATTATATAGCAGTTTTTACAATTTTTCATATTTATTATATAAATCTAAAGTCATTTATTTGACTACTATAATATAAAAAGTAAAAAAATAAAATAAAAATAGCTAAATCAAAGTCTAATTTAAGTCATCTTAATGACATTTTTCTATGTCAAATTAAAATTTTGATTTTCTTGCTTATTAGTTACAAATTGTTAATAAACAAAGGAGATTAAAATGCAACTTAACCAAAGACTTAATGTAAAACACACTCAGTCAATCGTAATGACGCCGCAACTAAGGCAAGCTATAAAGTTATTACAGTTTTCAAATTTAGAACTTTCTAGTTATATTGATGAAGAAATAGAAAAAAATCCTTTTTTAGAAAAGAAAAACAATAATAGTTTAGAAATATCTAAAGATTCATCAATTGAAAAAGCTGATTATAATGAACATAGATGGGAACTAAAATCTAAAAATAATAATAATAACTTTCAGCATGATGACTTATCTAATATTGAAGATAGAATAGGAGAACCAAAAAAAACATTACGAAACCATTTACTAGATCAAATTTTATTAGAAATACCAGTAGGAGAAGATAGAAAAATAGCTCTATTATTTCTTGATCTTATAGAGCCTACCGGTTGGATAAATGTTGATATAGAAGAGTTTGTAGCAAAAAATAATATTACTAGAGAAAAAACCTTATTGATTTTAAAAAAATTACAAAAATTAGAACCTTGTGGTGTTTTTGCTAGAAACTTAGGTGAGTGTTTGCGAATTCAATTAAATGAGAAAAAATTGTTGAATAAAGCTAATTTTAAACTTTCAGAGAATCTAAGTTTATTAGCTAAGGGTGAAATAAAAAAACTATGTAAAATTACTGATTTAAATGAAAAAATGCTTTCTGTAGAAATAAATAATATAAAAAAATTAAACCCAAAACCAGCTGAAGAGTTTTCTGATTATGATTTTAGAATAGATCCTCCGGATGTTATGATAAGTGATACGGAAAAAGGATGGAAAGTTGCACTAAATAGATCTACTTTACCAACTTTATTTGTACAAGAAGATTTTGCTGATGAAATAAAAAGTAATAATACTAAGGATGATGAGAAAAAATTCGTAAATGAGTCAGTTAATTCAGCTCGTTGGCTTTTAAGGGCAATTGAACAAAGAAATTCTACCACACTTAAAATAGCTGTACAGATTTTAAAAAAGCAAAAATCTTTTTTTAAAGATGGTCCAGGACACCTAAAGCCACTAGTATTAAGGGATGTAGCTGAGGCCGTCAATATGCATGAAAGTACTGTAAGCAGAGTAACACGTTCCAAATTATTACAAACACCTTGGGGTATATTTCAAATGAAAGATTTTTTTAGTAGCTCTTTAGGTGAAACTAATCAAGAAGCTCATGCCTCAAAAACTGTCAGAACTATATTAAAGGAAATAGTAGAAGAGGAAAAAGAATCTAAGCCTTACAGTGATGAACAAATATCAAAGATATTCAAACAAAAGGGAGTAAATGTAGCCAGAAGAACAGTTGCTAAGTATAGAGAAATGCTAAATATTCCTTCATCAGCTGAGAGAAAAAGATTAATGAGACTTAATAAAGTAATAAATATAAAAACATAAAAAAAAACACATAAGCTGATATTATTTTGTAATTCTAGAGCATAATTTTTGTGTTATTCTTTGCTCACTATTTGATGGCATAGAATTATAAATATAATTACCAAGGGGAATTAATCTCTCTTTACAAAGGTTATTATTATCATCATAAATTCCTATTTCTACCGATAAATTTTTTTTGTAAAGTTGTTCTAATTTATTTTTTAGATTTTCATAAACTGTTTCTGACATTTTCTTGCTCCTATTATTATTATAATAATAATTGCAATGTTCTTGCCAAATGATTTATTATGACATTTTAAGTATATCTAATGTTAAATTTGTAAATTCTTTAGAAGAAAAAACTTTCTTTATGAGAGTTTCTTTAGGTACGATAAGTACTTCAGATTTATTTTCAGATACTACAGTATTTTTCCATTTTTTTTCCTTTAAATTATCTATAACTCCATAAACATCACCATTATAGATATGTTTTAATATAGTTTTACCATTCGAATTTAATACATTAGCTTTACCTTTAATAATAATAAAAAAATTAGATATAGGATGACCTCTTTTAATTATAGCTTCATTATGAAAAAAAATTTTTTTCACTCTAACTCCAAAGATTTTTCTTTTGATTGTCTATATCTATGGCTAAACTTTTTAATAGAATTGCCTCACAGCTAAAAGGTTTAAGAAAGTGTAAAAAGTAATTTTTTTTTATTAAAGCTAAAACTGATGTTTTTTTAGTTAACATAGTTTTAGAATAGTCCCTATTGAGAATTAAATCCATAAGACCAAGAGGACTTCCTTTTTTTAAAATAATATTTTCTTTTAATTTTTTATTTTTTTTAAAAATACTCTCTACTTCACCATTTAATATTATATAAACAAATTCTATCTTATCTCCTTGTTTATAAATTATACTATTTTTTCTATATAGTTTAGTTGCATTTGACTTTAAATAAATGGAATTGGTATTTTGATTTTCTAAATTTTGGCTTAATAACATTATATATATAACGGATAAGTAAAATTTTATTTAATTTACGGAGTTATATTATTTTTTAATTTAAGTGCTTTATCTTTATAAAACTTATCTATATGAGCTATTTCATGAAGAGTTAAAAGATGGTTCAAATATTTTTTTGATATTAATAGATCTGTATCAGTACCAAGCAAAGAATAACCATATGCCAATTCATATAAAATACTAATTTCATTATTGCTTTTATTATAAGCTTTTGTAAAGTGTTCTCTGGCCTTTTTAATATCAGCTCCATAAACTGCTTTCGCAAGAGTCCTTCCAGCTTGATTTACTATTTCCGCATGCCATAGACCTTTTGATAAATTAGCTAGCATGTTAGTATCATTTATTTTTAATGCTTTATCTAGATAATTTTTTACCCTGTCTGCGATTCCTTCTGTAATTGCTGCCATAATACCAATTTTTTGGCCATACCTTCCTAGTGCATGGGCAGCTTCTATATAAACTTCAGCATTGCCTAAATCTTTTGAGTATAATTTTTTCATAATTTGATAAGCATCTAAAAATTTTCTTTTAGCAATATCATCTTCAAGAAAAAAATGAGCATAAACTGATATAGCTCTAGATTGAAAAATTTTAGATTCAATAGTATTTAGTCTATTAGCAATACCTATAGATTCTTTATAATTGCCTGATAAAAACTCTTGTCTCGCATGTTCAATGTTAGCTTCATCAGCATATAATAAATTAGTAATTAAAAAAGCTAATAATATGCTTAATATTTTAAAATTTAATTTTTTAGTAAGTAGTGCCATAACTCTGAAGGTATCAGAAAGTCAGGCATTAATAAAACTATTAACAATAAAATTAATAAGGAAACAATAAAATAAATTCTATTTGATCTATAAATATAAATTAAAATACCTATTACAATTAATATTATTAGTAAATGAATTACAATTTCATTATTCATCTACGATATATAATTTAATTTTTTTAATTCTTTTTTAGCTAAATAATGATTAGGTTGAATACTTAGTAAATTTTCATATAGTTTTTTTGCTTCCTTGGTATAACCTAATTTTAAAACTGCTCTTGCCAATAATAATGTGTTTTCTATATTTAACATAATTAATTCTCCTTATTTAAAAAAAGCAATTATTATGCCAAAAAAAGGAGAATTAATTTATGCTATTTTTATATATTACATAGAATTTAATGCATTGTCTAAGTCATGGATAATATCATCTATGTGTTCAATTCCAATCGAGAGTCTAATATAGTTTTCATATACTCCCGCTCTTTCTTGATCTATTTTATTTAACTGAGAATGTGTTGTTGAGGAAGGATGAATAGCTAGGCTACGAACATCTCCAATGTTAGCTACATGATAAAACAATTTTAATTTATCAATAAAACTTTTACATTTTTCATAGCCTTTATCTATATGAAATCCAATTAAATTACCATATAAGTCTTTGGAAAAATATTTTGTATTTTTATCTAAAGGACTAGGGTAAATAACTTTAGATACATGATTATTTTTTTTTAAAAAATCTACGACTTTTGAAGCATTTTGAGATTGTCTTTCTATGCGTAATGGAAGTGTTTCAATCCCTTGAATAAATTGGAATGCATTAAAGGGACTCATAGCTGACCCTAAATCTCTTAACAATGTAGTTCTTGCTTTCAAAATAAATGCTATTGGACCTAATGGTTTACTAGCTTCAGTCCAAATCACTCCATGGTAACTAGGATCAGGTCTATTTAATGCTGGTTGCTGATATTTAAATTCATGCCAATTAAATTTACCTCCGTCAACTATTATGCCCCCTATAGCACTTCCTTGGCCTCCAATATATTTAGTAGTAGAATGAATTATTATAGAGGCACCATGTTTAAAAGGCTTACAAATATAGGGAGCAGCAGTATTATCTAATATTAATGGAATACCATTCTTTTTTCCTATATTTGCAACTTCTTGAATTGGAAAAGTATTTAACTTAGGATTAGGTAAAGTTTCTCCAAAATAGGCTCTTGTTTTATTATCAGATGCAGACTCAAAAGCATCAGTATTGTTAGGATCAACAAATCTTACTTCAATACCTTGGTCTTTAAATGTATTTGCAAACAAATTCCAAGTACCTCCATAAATATCAGTAGAACTAACTATATTATCACCATTTTTAGCTAAATTTTGAATAGCTAATGCTGTAGCAGACTGACCTGAAGATACTGCTAATGCAGCCACTCCTCCTTCAAATGCAGCAACTCTTTTTTCAAGTACGTCACATGTAGGGTTCATAATTCTGGTATAAATATTTCCTAACTCTTTTAAAGCAAATAAGTTTTCAGCATGATCTGCACTATTAAATTGATAAGACGTAGTTTGATGAATTGGAACTGCCACTGAATTAGTGCTTGGGTCTGCTCTCCATCCTGCGTGTAAGACTTGTGTTTCTTCATTTTTATATGTTGAATTTGACATATCATCTCCTTTTCTGTTAATGCTCCAGAACAAAAAAATAATACTGATGGAATTAATACCTTTTTAGCAGTATTTATTAAGCGCTCGCAAGCTGGAGCTCAAATCAGCGCAAAACTAATATATTTATTTTTTTTTAAATGTCAATATATTTAATAATATGAAAGTAGGCTTTATATACAATGATATTTATAGATATTCTGTTTTAGGAAAGAAACATCCTATATTAAAGAAAAGAATATCAAATGTCTTTGATTTATCTAAAATTTTAAATTTTAACAATGTCAAATATTTTAATAGTAAAATCGCCTCTAATAAACAATTATTAATTTTCCATGATAAAGATTATGTAGATGTTTTGAGAGTTGCTGAAAAAACTCAAAAAATATCTTTAGAGAATAAAAAAAAGTATAACATAGGTACTGTAAGTAATCCTATTTTTAAGGAAATGTATAGAAGGCATGCTATATCAACTGGCAGTTTAATATTAGGGTCTGATTTGATATTAAATAATGAACTAGATTATATTTTTTCTCCTGGTTCAGGAGCTCATCATGGAAAAAAAAATCAAGCATCTGGCTTTTGTTATTTTAATGATATAGCAACATGTATACTGTATCTAAAAAAAAAACATATTAAAAGAATAGTTTATTTTGATATGGATGCACATTATGGAGACGGAGTAATGGAATACTTTAAATATGACAATAATGTACTTAACATATCACTACATCAAAAAGACCTATGGCCTAGGAATGGCAATTACTTATACAATGATTACGTTATCAGTTTGCCATTAGAACATGGTTTTAATGATATAGACTTTAAAAATATATTCGAAAAAAAAATAGAATCAAAAATTAAAAAATTTGAGCCAGAAATAGCAATATTACAAATGGGAGCAGATTGTTTAAATGATGACCACATGTCTAAATTATGCTTAAGTAATAATGCTATGAGATTTACAATAGAAAAGTTCAAAGATTTATCAAAAAAATTGATAGTTATGGGAGGAGGAGGATATAATCCTTGGGTTACTTTAAGAGCATGGATTTATAATTTAGCAGTTCTAGCAAATGAACCTAATAAAATTGTTTTATTAGATGAAGGTAAACGCTTTTTAAAAAATATAGAGTGGAAAAAAAAGCCTAAGCATCATTGGATCAATCAAATAGCTGACGTACCTAATATTTTTAATTTCATTTAAATGAAAGGCTGCTTACTTTATTTAGTATATCCATTAGTTATTATACTAATTTTATTTTTTTTATATCTAATAATAATATGAGTTTAGGCATAATATTATCTATTATATCTGCAATATTGTGGGCTATTTTTGATATTGTAAGGAAAAAGGCTGTACAAAATAATTCACCTTTAAAAATTATTTTTATAGTAATAATGTCGCAATTAGTCTTTTTTTCTTTGTTTTTAGTATTTTCAGACTTTACTTTAATATTAAATAAATACATCCGATTTGCAATTGTATTAATTTTTTTAAATATTTTAGCACTATTTTTATTCTTACTTGTTTTGAAATCAGGAGAAGTAAGTATTTATATACCTATGTTAAGTTTTACTCCATTTTTTTCTGCACTGTATTCTAAATTAATACTTAATGAAGAGCTTGTATTTATTCAGTATTTAGGCTTGGCTTTAATTATACTTGGATCTTTGTTTTTACACTCTACACAATTTAAATCTAATAACTTAATTACTATAAGCATTTTTTTTTTAAAAAATAAAAAATCACTGATGATATTAATAGTATCTCTAATTTGGAGTTTAACACCAGTATTAGATAAAGAATGTTTAAAATATACCGATTTATATTTACATGGATTTATTCAAGCTATTGGAATGATTACAGTATTACCACTTTTATTATTTAATAAAAAGATATCTTTGGGTATATTCAAAGAAAAAATACATCATAATTTTTTATTATATTTAATTATTATAATAGGTTTTTTAACCACATTTACCCAGCTAATAGCATTAAAAGATGTATATGTTGCAGAGTTAGAATCTTTAAAGAGAGGAATTGGGATAATATTATCTTTATTTTTTGGATACTTTTTTTTTCATGAAAAAATAAACCTTAAAAAGATTTTATCCGTATTAGTTATAATTATTGGTGTTATAAATATAGTAAAATTTACATAATTTACAAATTTACAATATATTATGTAAATATATTTTACAGACTTTATCTAATAATATTAGTATTTTTGCCATATTTGGTATACATATTGTAAACAAAGTAATATTAAATTTAGGAAAAACATGAAAAAAAATATTTTTATAATCTTAATAACTTTTACACTAGCAAAATTTACTTTAGCTTGTGATTTTAATGATAGTTCATTTGAACAAGATGAAGTAGCAATTTGGCTTGGTAGCAATTCTTTATTTTCTAAAGCATATAGGGATGGTAAATGTGTTTTAGATAAAGCATTATTAAATGTTCCTCTTGAGCAAAGAAAAATTATTGCGAATTTAATTGCAAAGTCATATGCCAAGGATATTAAAAGAACTAAAGAAAATTCCACTTACAATTATTAACTTTTTGAATTAAACTTAGTTCATTCTAAGTTATGTATTATAAACTTTTTTTTATCATTCTTTTTTTATTCATTATATCTTTAAGTATATTTAAATTATTAAAATTAGAGCAAAAAAAAAACGAGATTATAAAAGTTCAAATTAGTTTAATAAATAACTGTGAACTTTATGATAAAGTTTTCATGGTTAAAGCTTCACCCTCTGGAAAGACTACTAAGTTTATTGATAAAAGAGCTATTATGTATTTAAAAAGGGCGAGTAAAGTTAAGCTGGTTGTGAGTGATGAATTTCCTGGTTTCCATTTTAGTAGCCTACCTGTTGATGTAAGTTATAATACTAAACTTGTAGCTGACTGTTCAAACTCAGATAGACTAGATAATATTTTTGATTCACTTCAAAAACAGTTTAATAAAAATTCTAATTAGTTAACTGTATTTCTTTCTTTAGATAATATACATTTTGTAATACTGTTTGAAACACTACAGATGTATATTTTTTTTGACAAACTTACTATCAAAGTTGCTTCGTCAATAGAGTAAGGTTTACTTTCTAATATTTTTCCATTTTTAATTATTCTCATATCAGAATAGACATGACAAATTATTGAAAAATAAGAAATTAAGAATATAACAAAAACTTTCATATTACTAGATATAGTATATATGTATATATATTATTCAAGATCTATTTATTATTTTCACGTAAAATTTTTTACCTTTATATTCAATATGATGGTGAGCTATCTTATTTTCTATTACTTGGTCAAGATGAATAATATCATCTTTAAGAGGTCCATATTCTAATGCTTTCATAATTACATACCAAATTTTGTATAGATCATAATTATCCATGATGATAATTATATAATGAAAGTATTAATATTCAAGAACAAAAATAGAACAAATTTTAATTATTTTCAGTTTTAGAAGGATAATTATGAGATGCATATCTAAGAATGAGTATACCTATTGCTAGCATTACAATACCTCCACAGATGATAAGTATCTCGTAATGAATTTGATCAGTAGGGGAACTATGCCATTCATTTAAATATTCTAATAACATTCTTGTTAATGCAGTGATACCAACATAAATTAAAAATCTGACAGGCATGTGATCAGTTTTAAAATATATTCCTACTATAGCTCCTAATTCTAAATATATAAAAAGTAATAATATATCTTCTATACTAGCTGAGGTTTTTTCTAATAATTCTATAAATGTAAAAAATGCAGACCAAACGATGGCAGAACCTATTGCAAACAAGGCTAGGTAGTGAAAAGCTCTAACTAGAAAATTACCAACTTTATTTGCATTTTTTTCAATATTGTTTTCCATATATAAGTATTATGCAGATTTGTATTTTTTTTTAAAGAGAAGAGTTTAGTAATTGTAAATATTGTTACTAGGGAGGAGTAATGATATAATTACTAAACTCTATTGTATAATAGTAAATTTTTTTACAATAATCAAGTAAAAGTTTGAATCTTAAGTAATTTTTTGGTAAATATAATATTGTAAAATTTTGTAAAAATGTAAATATTTGTAAATTATGGAAATAAGTTCAAATTTAGGCGTAGTAATAAGAAGACTAAGAAGGAGTAAAAGTTTAACTCAAAGAGATCTAGCGGATAAACTAGACATATCTGTTGCTTATATTAATCTCATAGAAAATAATAGAAGAAGCATTACTGTTCCTATACTTTTAAAGGTTGCAAGCTTTTTTAATATTGAACTTTCAGAGCTTACTAATGATTATAATAAGCAATTAAACTCTGACCTTATGGATATTTTTAGTGATAATATATTTGAAGAGCACGAGTTAAAGAACAATGATATCAAAGATTTTTGCGTAAATTCACCTATTGTGGGTGATGCCGTTAGAACTTTATATGATAAATATACTCAAAACAAAAAGGATTTAGGTGAATTGGCTGATCAAATGATATCTGTAAAACAAGAGATTTCAGATACAGTTGGTTCTGATAGATCAAGCGCTGATTTTATTTCAGATATACTTCAGTCAAATAATAATTATTTTTCAGACATAGAAGAAATTGCTGAGAAAGAAGCATTATCGATAAATTTTGAGCATGGCAATAGGCTTACGAGTATGCTCAAACATCTAACGGAAAAATTTTCTATTAAAATTGACTTTGAGGAAGAAAATTTAAAAAATAACTTTGTAAAAAAATTTATTGTTGATAAAAAGCTTTTAAAAATCTCAAACTCTCTTTCCAGAGAAAGTAAGGAGTTCCTTATTGCTAATCAAATTGGACTTATTGCAGCTAAAGAAGGTATAGAAAACAAGCTTAAAAAAGAGGGAGTTAATGATGAAAATACTTTAGCATTAGGAAAAACAGTATTGGCTAATTATTTTGCTTCATGTTTATTAATGCCTTATGAAAAATTTTTATCTTCTGCTATTAAATATAGATATGATATAGATATTCTAGCTAATAAGTTTGAAACTTCTTTTGAGCAAATTTGCCATAGACTTACTACATTACAAAAACCTTCTAACAAGGGTATACCTTTTCATTTTATGAGAGTGGATATTGCAGGAAATGTATCAAAGAGATTTTCATTGTCTGGCTTAAAAATACCTAGATACTCTGTAGCTTGCCCTAGGTGGAACGTATATTCAGCATTTCTCAATCCTGGAAAAATCAAGGTGCAATTATCTAAAATGTTAGACGGAAAAACTTTTATTTGTTTAGCAAGAACAGTCAGTAAACGTATAGGAGATTATCGTGCACCTGAAACTTTTTTTTCAATAGGTTTAGGTTTTGATATTAGTTATAGTAAGGATTGTATTTATGCTGATAATCTAGATGATAAATATTCAGTTCCAACTGGGTTATCTTGCAGAACTTGTGAAAGGGAAAATTGTAGACAAAGGGCCTTTCCTCCAATACATAAAAGTTTAAAATTTAATGAAAATGTAAGAGGTTTATCAGGGTATATTAACCCTGATAATTAAAACTTTAATTTTATAAAAAAATCTATAAAATAAAATAATGTTAACATTACATTATTGCAGTAATTCTAGAGCACAAAGAATACTTTGGTTGCTTGAAGAGCTAAAGTTGCAATACAATTTAAATGTTATCAAATTTCATCCTTCAGAACTCAAGTCAGATGAGCATAGAAAGAGGCACCCTTTAGGAAGAGTTCCAGTATTAGAGGAGGGGGAAATAACTATTTATGAGTCAGGAGCCATAGTTGAATATATTATATCAAGACATAGTAATGGAGAACTAAAACCAAAAGTAACAGATGAATATTTTCCAGAATACCTTCAATGGTTTCATTACTGTGAGGGTATGATAATGCCTCCTATGAATACTATAGTAGTTCATACACTGATACTTCCCGAGGACAGAAGAAATGAAGAAGTCTTGCGACAAGCAAAAAATCTTTTAACTAAAGCATTGAAACCTGTTAATCAGTTATTAGAAAAAAATAAATATTTAATAGATAAATTTTCAGGAGTAGATTTTATGTTAGGTCATTCATTATTTATGTCTAACAAACTTAAATGCGTGTCCGATGAATTTAAAAATATAAAAAGATATTTGAATTTAATTAGTGAAAGAGAGGCCTTTCAAAAGGCCATAAATACCTAAACTTTTTTTTACTTTATACGTATATAGTTTATGGAAGATACTTGCATTTGTTGGTTTAGAAAAGATCTGAGATTAGATGATAACCCAGCTTTAGTAGAAGCTGCAAAGCATAAAAAAATAATACCATTATTTATATTTGATAAATGTTTAGAAGAGTATAAGGATATTGGCTTAGCTAGTCACTGGTGGTTAGAAAACTCTTTAATATCTCTAAATATAGGCCTAGATAAAAAATTAAATATTTTAGAAGGTAATAGTTTAGCTTCTATTACAAAAATTATTAAAGAACAAAATATCAAGTATTTATATTGGAACAGATGTTATGAACCAGACAGAATAGCTTCAGATACTATTATAAAGAAAAGCATCAAGGAACTTGATGTTGTCGTAAAATCTTTTAATTCAAGTCTTTTATGGGAACCATGGAGAATTAAAAATAAAAGTGGAAGTTTTTATAAAGTATTTACGCCATTTTATAAAAAAGGTTGCCTCGTTTCAGATGCGCCAAGGAAGCCACTAGACAAACCAGAAAAGTTATTTTTTTTAAAACTTAATACAGAAAATCAAAATTATCATTTTAAATTTCAAAATAAAAAATATAAATGGTCTGAAAAATTTGAAAAAATATGGAATACATCAGAAACTTCAGCTAGGAAAAATTTTAATAACTTTTTAAATAATGGAGCAAGCGATTACAATGAAGGTAGAAATTTTCCTAGTAAAAATAGCGTATCTAGAATTTCTCCTTATTTACATTGGGGACAAATATCTCCATTTAGAGTATGGCAAGATGCAAAAAATAAAATGCAAGGACTACATAAAGAAACTTTTCTAAGCGAATTAGGATGGAGAGAGTTTTCTTATCATTTATTATATCATTATCCTGATATCAATAAAAAAAATTTAAAAATACAATTTGATAAATTACAGTGGAACGTTAATGAAAAGCTTCTTTTGAAATGGAAAAAAGGAAAAACTGGTTATCCTATCATAGATGCCGGTATGAGAGAACTCTGGCAAACAGGTTATATGCACAACAGATTAAGAATGATAACTGCTTCTTTTCTAGTTAAGAATTTATTGATTCATTGGAAAGAAGGAGAAAAGTGGTTCTGGGATTGTCTACTAGATGCAGATCTCGCAAGTAATAGTGCCAGCTGGCAGTGGGTTGCTGGCACCGGTTCAGATGCAGCACCTTTTTTTAGAATTTTTAATCCAATTACTCAGGGTCAAAAATTCGATAAAGATGCAATTTATATTAGAAAATATTTACCTGAGATTGCTAAATTGCCTAATAAGTTTATATTCACACCTTGGTTAACAGATAAAACAATTTTGAAAGAAGCAGGTATAAACTTAGGTGTAAGTTATCCTTATCCTATAATTGATTACAGCTTATCTAGAAAAAGAGCTCTTGATGCATTTAAAAAAATTAGTAACTAATTATTTTTAAAATGATATAGGACTTTTTATATGATATCATATTTATATGTTTAAATTTTTTACAGATAAAAACTGGTTTTTGTGGAGTATTGGTGGAACATTAGTAATATTACTTTCTACTTGGTATCAGGTTCAACTTGATGTAAAAATAAATGAATGGTTTGGTGACTTTTATGATACCTTACAAAAAGCTTTAACTACTCCTGGTTCAGTAAGCGAAAAAGAGTTTATAGCGTATTTGTTTACTTTTGCTAAGGTAGCAGGAGGCTGGGTTATTATAGCGGTATTCACAGGTTTTTTAGTAAGTCATTGGGTTTTTAGGTGGAGAACTTCAATGGCTAATTATTATCATGAACAGTGGCAAAATGCTAGAATGACAGAAGGAGCTTCTCAGAGAGTTCAAGA
>MDTB01228043.1_pt1 | contig 13572 bp, 12 predicted proteins | sample 811161 | NCBI WGS metagenome assembly MDTB01 (sample SAMN05326650, study PRJNA326480) | marine metagenome | isolation source: seawater | place: Mediterranean Sea | collected 2009
AGGTAAATAATCATTAACTGTTTTAGATTTTAACTGATTAAAAGTTTCTTGTGCTGCTATAATTTTTTCGTTATTACCTTCATCAATAGCTGCTGTTAAATTAAATGCCGCTTCATTGGCTGCTTGTTGTTGAAGAGCATAAGCTTTTTGTGCTGTTAAATTCTGAGCAGATTTATCTTGTTGGTCAAGTGTTTGTGCGATTTGAGAAAAAGACTGCCCTATCATAGCAGTACTTTGACCAGCACGTTTTAAACCACTTGGGTCTGAAGTCGGTCTTGTACCAAACGCATTAGCAGGTGTTTTTTCTTGTTTTCTTGTGCTGTAATTTAAATTAATTGCCATAGTCTATACTCTATAAAATTTACGTGCAAAATTAGTTTCTTTAAGACCCATATCTTTTACCATAGAGCCACCTTGTACAAAACTAGTTGCAGTTCCAGCTATACCAGCTAAAAGATTCATCTTAGCAGATGTTCTTGTTGCCTCTGCTTCATTTCTAAGTTGATAAGCTTCGTTAGCTCCAGCAGCTAGTGTAAAATCACGTTTAGACATACCAACCATATAATTATAATCAGCTTTTCTATCTAACTCTTCAATTTGCTTGTACATACCGTAATCAGTTTGAGATGACTCAAAATCAAATGCAGTTAACTTATTTTGACCTGCTGCTACTTCTGCCTTAAACACATCTCCAAATGATCTAACGTTTGGACTAAGTGTTAAATAGGATTTAGCATTATTTCTAGCAATCTCTGAAGCTAACTGGTCTCTTTTTTCAGCGTCTACTTGAGCTTGCAATCGTCTGTTAAAAATAGTTTGAGCTTTTGTTGCTTCTATCTCGTTTTGCTCTGCAATTGTGTTATTAACATCAATCTGAGCATCAACTTTTGTTTGCTGCTCTTTTTGAACTGCTGATTGCTCTAACAGGTCAGCTTCTCTTTGGGCACCTAAATACGATACGACAGTGCTTACGCCTGATAATACTGTAGATACTACTGCTGCTATTTCCATTAATTTAAGTCTGTTTTAGTTACAATTGATGCAATGACTAAAGGGTAGGGCTTAGTCTGTTTAAATGTTGGTATATTGTCAACTCCAAATGTAGAACCTGCAATTGGTCTTTCTGTGTCAAAACCGGTAAAGCCATTACCTACACCATAAGTGCTAGATAAAGTAACTTCTTTTTGTTGAGCACCAACACCAACTGAGTATGAAAAGCTGTCAATAACAAAAGGCTTAATAGAAACGACTCTTTGTGTCTCTGCTCCATATGCTGGTTTGTTTTGTCCGTCCCATGTAGGATACATTGGTGTAGCCGTGCCATCATATTTAACACCAGCCATAAATACTTTGTAACTTGCAGATGGTGTTAACCCTTGAGGTACACCACTAGCAACTGTGTATTCTCCTTTGTATTCACCGTCAATAACAACAGATACAGTATCACCATCAACAAAACGACTACTTACATCTAAACTAATTGTTTCACTAGCTTGCTTTGTAGTAACAACATACGCATCTAAATGAGCTGCTGTTTTATTAACAGTTCCGTTACCAGCAAATTCTGACTCTGACTCATTAAAACACTCAGTGCTAACTACTGTAGTAGAGTTTGTCCTTGATACTATAACAAACACAGAGTCTGTTAAGCTTTGACCTCCTACATTTAATATAGTAATATCATGCACTGTTGCACCTGCTAAGTCTATTTTAGTCCAAGCGTAAAATTCTTCTTGTCTATGGTAAGATAAACAATATAAATTACCATTTTTAGTCACTGCCCATATTCTAGGCTGCGGTGTGTGTTGATACTGTATTTTAACTATACCGTCGTGTACAAATGTAGGGTATATTAATTTACTTACATCATTAGATGCAGAGTTTTGAATAGATTGATCGTAACGGTACTCTAAAATCCTACCACCAGCTTGGTCAGGGTAAAAGATTGAATTACCTACAGATATAGCTTGTGCATTACAAGGTTCTTCTTGAGTAAGTTCAATACGTATTGTTTTAGCACTAACACCATATAAATACTCATTAGGTACAACTCTATACAAACCACCAGTAGTTCCAATAACTAAATCTTTTAAAGCATCAAGCCATTTTATGGATGCAGTCTGGTTTGTTAAAATATAGGTAATACCATCTGTGTCTAAAACTTCTTTATCGTTTTGTGTAGGTTGGAAACTGTACTCATTTGTTGCCCTACTAAAGAATATATAATTAGGATGACTAAAGGTACCACCATAAACACGTCTTTGTTCGTATTTAGTTACAGTCTTAGGGTAATTGTTATTATACCAAGCTCCAAAACTAAACGATGTAAATGCTCCTTCATTTTCTATTTTAGATGTTCTAGAGTTTCTTGGTACTTTGTTTAGTACTTGAGTAACTACTTGATTGCTAGACAAATATCTAATTATTTTCATATACACGTTACCAGACGGTAACTCACCTTTTAAATGTCTGCCAATGTCATCGTCAACAAAGCTAGGAGCTGTAGCAGTTAACACAACATCATTAGCAATTTGCTCAACAATTACGTTGTCACTAACTGGCGGTATTATCAAGTTACCGGTTGGGTTAGAAGAAGCATTATATTCTTCTACTTTTGGTACACCGTCATCATCAAAATTGTAACACTCTACAACATCCATTTGTTTTTGTGTAGAAAGATTAGCAATTGTTAATTGCTGTGTAGTTATAGGATTATTACCGTCATATAACGCATGGTCAGGGTCTGTCCCTAACCCATTTGAAAATGTGTATGTTCTATTACCATCATTAAGTAGTATAGCTGTTGTTATATTTAAATCACCTTCTGTAGAAGGACCCATTTGGTACAAAGTCCCAGTAAATGTATTAAGTATCTTATATACACTACCTGCTACATATTGACTATTGTCGTATGCTCCACTAGTAAACTCTACTGGGTGATCTTCTGTACCAAGATGCTCTTTAATCTTTATCCATCTTGTAGTAGTCCTAGAAAAACCAACTACTATTTCATTAGCTCTTCGTTTATCATCGACTAACACCCAAGCATTTTTTAAACCTTGATTAAATATCGTTGTATCAGACCTTAAATGTATTTTGTTATCAGGTACACCTTCATTTTTTAATACAGTTATATTTTCTGTAGTTGTCGTTTCTTCGTTATCTACTAAATATAGTCTTGCTTGTGGGTCTTCAATGTCGACTACAACATCTACAGGACTAACATACACAACAGTGCTAGTTGGATTAGCTAAAGTGTAGTTATTAGATGTGCTTGCTACTACTACCTGACCTAGTAAAGTTTGATCATCAACTTGATACTGAACATATAAACGAGTTGCTACTATTGTTCGATCAATCGTAATAGAACTTGTATTATTCCCTGAGTACCCTGCAATAACAATCGTTATTTGTGTAGCTACAGCAGTGTTTACATTAACCGTTATGTTAAGGTTTGCATTATTAGATCCAGATATTGTAATAGAATCTCCTGCTATAAGTCCATGACCAGATGGTAGTGTTATAGTAATAGTATCTCCAGCTTCGTCAGCAACATTACCGTCTGTAACAGTTAAGTCTGCTATAGAATTAACAATGTGTTGGAAATCTGCAGTAGTAGATGTTATCTTTGCATACGACTCATTGTTAGAAATTCTAAATGCAGCAGTACTTGTGTCTGCTTCAAGAAAAGGCTCTACTTCATACGCTATTTCTTGTATCACCCATTTTGTATCACCAACAATAGCTACATTAGATTGTAATAACTCATCATCAGCACTAACATCTGTTGTGCTAGTCTTATCACCTGTTTTATCACCATACAAAAAGTCCCCATCAGAAGATACAAGCGTGTATGATAATAAATCAGCTAAAGGAAATAATCTACTTGGTTTATGCAGTGGGTGTGTTATATACAATGCATCAGTTTCAGAACTAAAACGTAAATCATCTAGCTCTGCTAACGAGTATGGACTTACTAAATAGTCTTTTGTAATTGTAATGTCTGTAGTTGTAGCAGATCCATAACTAGATATAACAATAGTTGCAGATGTATCTGTTATAGCGGTAACAGTATGAGTTGCATTCATGTTACTATTACTAGATCCTGTAATAGTTATTCTATCACCTACAACATAGCCGTGACCTGTAGGTAATGTAAATACAATAGTGTCTTGTGCGTCGTCTACATCTGCTACTAATACTGTAGCAGTAGATACTTTTAGCTGACCATTACTACCATAAACTTTTATTTTTGTATCGCTAAATGCAATTCTATAAACCTGATTAGCAGCTAAAGTAAGAGTAGCAGTTACTGTTTTATCTTCATCTGTATCCGTAAGCTTATTAACATGTTTAAAACCATACCTGTAAGCAGCAGGTCCTTGCAATGTAGGAAAGAAATTAGTAAACTCTTTTGCAGACTTAGCTGTACGATCTATATCGCTACGTCCAAGTATGTATTCACTAATTAATCCACCTGAAAAATCAGTCTGTACATTACTATACCTTGCCATAATACTTTATTGCATTTACAAATGACGAGTTACTATCGTTAATGTATTGTTGAGCAGGAGAAGATCTGCCTTCTATAACTCTTGCTCGACGTAAAGCTTTTTCATAAGTCTGATATAGATAATCAGCTCTTGTTTCGGATCCAGATAACTCAATTGCTGAATTAGCTGCAATATATAAAGACACTAAGCGTGCTAAATATGCAGGCATACGAGTTGCTTGATCACCTTGATTAGTTCCGCTACCGGTTATTAAATCAGGTACAAAGGTGTAGTATATGTTTATATATTCTTCTGTGGTAAATAAATAAGGAACATCTGCATCTGCATCTGCAGTAGTATTATCTAATGTCCAATCTAAAATTGTTGTGCCACTCTTATCTACAACTTTAATAAGAAGATTGTAATCGTCTGGCAATGTGTGTCTGTAACTCCAATCTGTTGATGGGCTACTGCCGTCAGGTAAGGTAGACACTGCTGTGCCTGGTCCTGCGTAGACTCGTTTTGTGTTGAATTGAAATATGTTTTCGGAAAATATTGAGTTGGCTGCTTCTTCAAAAGCTCTCTGGGTAATCTCATAAGTAGCGCTAGAAGTGTCATCGTCAGGTATATGATAACTACCTAACAATCTTAAAGCATTATTAATAATTTCTTTAGCTGAATTTGTAACTGGCATTATAAAAGGGAGTACCCCCTTGCATTTAGCAAGGAGGTAACTCGATTAAGATTATTACTCAGCGCAACGGATCTCACCAGAAACTTCACCCCACATACGAGATGCTTCCGCACACATTTTAAAGTATACGTAAGGGATATTTTTCTTGGCAGGAACTCTCCATACATCTCCCTTAAGAGCTGTACCGATAGAAAGCTTAAGAGCTTTTGGAGTTGCGATGATACAACGTCTTTCGTTTCCATCACTACCAGTTGAAAGAGGAAGTCTTTCAGTTTGGATGAAACGGAATCCTAAGAATGATGTAACGTTACCGTCAACAAGTGATTTGCGAACTGCGTAGTCTGAGTTAACAACTTCAGTGATCCCTAATAGATCATCGATTTGTTTAGCAGAAACGAAACAGTTAACAACTTCATCCTGGTCGATAGCTTGTAGGCGTAACATTGTAGTACGTGCAGCACGTAACTTAGCAAGTGTTAAACCTGACTCAGCAGATGTACCAGAATCTACATAGTTAGAACCGATAGAGAAACCTTCAGTTTCACCACCAGCAACAACATACTTACCTGCAGCTGTAATGCCTTCAGCAGACTTACCACCAACAACAATGTTAGTACGGTTTTCGTCGCCAGCACCTTCAGTAAAGGCACGAGTTGTAGCACCTGACTTACCAACATATGCTTCACCGAAGAATTTGTCGATAATGATATCATCAATCTTACGTTTACCAGAAGCTAAAAGAGCTTGAGTGTAGGAATTCATAGGATCAGTAAGAACTCGTTTGAGGTCTTTCTCATCTACGTATTTACCTAGCTCGTAGTCTTTAAGTCCGATACGACGTCTGTCATGAGCGATTGCTGAGTTTGGATTGTCCGCATAACGAGTTGCGTCCTCAGTCATGTCTTCCGCAACACCGATGCGGTCAAAGTACTGGAACTCTTCGTTTTGTGACTCTTGTTCAAAAAAAGGCTGGAGCTTAGATTCTGTTTGTTGGAATGCTTGCTCAAAACCTTCTTTGTACGCTTGTACATAAGCGTTATTAATTGTAATGCCACCAGCTAGAGTACCTGCTCCGTCTGATGCCATATACGATGGATCTGAATATGCCATAATTTAATTAATTTATAATAGAAGTTAGAATTTGTAGTTTGTGTCGTTGAGCTACCCTTTCGGACTCTTCTAGTTATAACGTCAACCAACGGCCTTCCTAAGCTGTTATTAGGACCTAAAAAATAGGCTACCCCAACAAGTATCGGAATAGCCTATAAATAGTAAATTGTCAAGCTGGATTAACCATCTGGATACAGTTGTGAGTATAAAGCAGTACGTTTATTAAGAACTTCTTGTCTTTTTGTACGTTCTGCCATAGACATGCTAGATGGATCACCCATAATTAACTGAGCGTGTTGCTCGTCTAATTCTTGGATTGCAGTCTTAACACCGTGTACTGTGTCGTTTGCAAAGCCACTTGCTGGGTTATTTGCAGCTGGTGGTAACGCATCACGTGTAGAGTCTGCTATCTTATGAAACAACTTAAGTACTGCAGGATGATTAGCAACACCGGCATTACTTTCGACTAAGTCTTTAATCTCTGGTATCTCCTGTGACAATGCTTCATAAGCTGCATTAGCTTGCTTAAGATTGTTATCATAGTTTTCTCCCCAATCCATCTGAATAGATTGTCTTTGTTCTTTAATTGTAGCAGCTGTTTGCTCTTTAGTTATATTGTCACCTTGAACACCTAATTCAATATAACGTTGGTATAACTTATTAAACTGTCTCTGAGATAACCCCATCTCACCTGCAAACTGTACTAGTTCGTCTTGTGATTCATTTGTTAACTCAGGAATTGTTTCTACTCCTTCAATTGCAACTTCTGGGATTTTATATGTGTCATCTTGTGGACGAATATTGTCATACCACTTATCCCATTCTTCATCTCCCCAATCTTCTTTGGGCTGTTCGATACGCTTAGTACCTAAAGCACTTTGCGCATTAACTAACTGACTAGCCATAGACTCAAGAGACTTTGTGTTTTGTATAGTCTCATTGCCTCGTAACTCTTCAGGTAGTGATTCAACTAATGAACCCCAACCGCCATCATCTGATGTTTCTTGTGGTTCTGTTGTTTCAGGTGCTGGATCAGATCCTAACACTCCTGGTGTTTCTACATTTTCTTCTTCTGTCATAAATTCTTCCCTTCTGCCTCTAATCTGTCAATTAATTGTTGTGGATCATCTTGGGCTAGTAAAGTTAGCAGACTCATAGCAAAACGTCTACGACCTTCACATTCTCGTAGCTTTGCTTCTTCTGCATGAAATACAGGTTTAGTAACATGACACTCACGTAGTAACACCTTAAAAAATCTTTGTCCTTCAGGTGTCTCTATAATATGCGTCAAGTCTTCCTTAAGCTTACGTCTTTCAATAAGCTTTTGTAAACTATTTAATTTGCTCATATATTAAGTAACTGCCCCACGCCTTCCGGATCAACTTGCTTAGCTTGTGCTATGTCTTTCATAGCTCCGGCTATTGGTGGCGCAGATTGCATTGCCATTTCTTGTTGTTGTGCTTCAGCTTGTTGTTGTTGAATCTGTGCAAACTCTTGCTCAGATTTAACAATCTCTGGGTCTAGATTTCTAAACTTAGAGTAACTTTGTAAAAGTTTTTGTTCATTAAGTGCTTGCAGTATCTCAGGTTTAATCTGAGCTAACGGTGCAACATCTTGCATAAATGCTTGTATGTCTGACAAACGTGTAGCGTATTGAGATTGTGAACTAGGACTGCTATATGAAATTTCAAGGATTGCTCCATCCAGAGATTCTGGACGATCAGGTAATGCACCAGCTCTTTCAAGTAGAGTAAATGTAGCTTCGATTGCTGGTCCTAAGTATTCTGATTCCATGCGGTTAAGCAAGGGAGCAAGTTGATTTAACATCTGTCCACGTGTATCTTGTATTTCTAGTACTGATTGTCTTTCTTTCTTTTCTTGTCTAATAATCTGATCAACAAAGAATGCACGATTAATAGACTCACGATACATACGTATCATTTCCATAACATACTGTGGTTGATTACCTGCAAGTATAGGAGATGGTTTCTCACTACCTGGCTCGTGGAACATTACTTGTCTAGAGCCATACTTCATAGGAAGCATAATGCTATCCTCTTCAGCAATCAATGTTGGGAAATTCAAATACTCAGCAGCGGTCAATGCTTCTTTAACCATTTTGTTAAGAGCACGTATTTGTGACAGGCATGAGAATGCCGGACCACGTCCGTATATCTCATCTGCCAACTTAGACCATCGTGGGATCAAGAATGGAAAATAACTAATACCGTCTTCTTGGATTACATCTTTTAGTTTCGGACACCAGTATGTAACCTTGTAAGGTCTGTTTGAACCTATACGTCCACCTGCTTCACCGCTCTCATTTGGCTCAACTGTATATATAAGTTCGTATTTGTTATGTACAGAATCTTTAGGATTAAATCCTTTCATGTCCTCAACTTGTGGGAACATTTGCATCAACTGACGTGCAGTCTTATAACAACGATAATAAATTGTATCTACTTTACCATGCATGTCTGTGTCAAAAAACACATCAGCTAGTGGTCGAGATCTGTAATTAACAACTCCGTCTACTTCAGATATCTGTACAGGTGATGTACCATAAGCACCGATATCTAAAAAGCATTCGTGACTTGTAGAATAAAATTGTGATTCAGGTAGTGAGAACTCATGTAAAATTCTATCTTCTACCTGTTGCATGTAAGCTAACTCATCTGGAGTAAGTCGTCCTTGCGGTACATTTTGTACACGTAAATAAAACCAACGATCTGACTTTGGTATCAGATTGCTTGCTAGGCCGTTAGCAAACATCTGATTACACCAAACTGCTGTATCATCGTACAATTCACGAGAGCCATCCTCTTGTTTAGTAGTCTGTGCGTGATCAAACTTATTAGAGTTTGGACGAACATACCTCTGAGAATCTGTAAACATATGGTCTAAGTTAGACCTTAATGTTTTAAGTTCTTCGTATCGTTGTACTAGTTTAGATAACATTATTGGTTATACAGTTTTAATCCTGAACCTAACACTTGACGACCAGACACTTTTTGCGGTCCTTTTCTTTTTCCGACTGAGCGACTTAATAGTCCTGCAGAAGCAACTACTCTAGATAAACTAGTAGCTTGCTTAACTGGAGCTTTAGCAACCGGAGTTGGAGGAGGAGCCGGCGCTGGTGGTGGCGGCGGTGGAGGTGGCGGTACTACTTTTGGTGATGAGCCCATATTTAGATATACGTTTTAAAGATTTCCAGGAATAATACTTGTCAGTATTCATATTGTGATAACGACAAAACCGTACTCTGTCAAGCTGAAACGGAGCTAGTTCTAAAAACAGGTGTATTGTTTTCTCTGGTTTCCTATGTGCAGCATAAGATACATGCCAATAACGTCCTTTGTCATCTTTATCTACATGACCTAATATTAAATAGTCTGGACCTATAAATGTATACTTTTCCTGTCCGTCTTGTACATTTATATATAAGTCTAATAACTTAATAAAATCTTCACCTATTGAATGGTACAGCACTACTGCCTCATCTAATAATGAAAGCTTGTGGTACTCACCAATTGATTGCTGTGACGTCATATGTGTGTTTAGGTTTTTTTCTGTTATCCATTGCTGGTTGCTTTAATCCAACCGCTAGTGTTCTGAATGCGTCAGCTCCGTGAGAATTAGAATCGTGTACAGGTGTTTTTCTAAACACTCCTTTACTTGAGTCAAATTCTTTGTGGTATCCTTTGAGTGCTTCAAGTCCTTTGTAACAATCATTCTTACTAAACCAACAACGGTTTAGTATATTACGGACCGCTTCGATACCATCTATGACCGGTATCTTTCTTACGGTCGTAAACTTTAATCCCATAGACCTAGCTATCTCTAGTCTACTCTTACCAGTTCCGAGTTCTCGGACTTTAATATCATGCGGTGCATAATGTTTTCCGTAAACAATATCTTTCTGCACTGCCCATCTCTGTAACTCTCTTGCGTAGTGTGGTAAACCTTCGCCACTGTTCTCGTAGTAGTTCACTACACGTATCTCATTTTTAAATAACTGTACGAACCATATTGTCGTAGCATCATCCATACCCAAGTCCCACGCAGTGTGTACTGGTAACGTCGGTTCGACGGCGATGTTGTCTATGACTCTTTTATCACGGTACGCTTTGTTCATCTGCTCACCATAATATGCTCCCTCAATTGGAACTTTGAACGAGCACATGTATTCCGATTGGAATCTTGCTTCATTGTTCAGCTCGTTACGAGCTACGCGAAGTTCCTCTGGTGAAATTGCCTTTGTGTCTTTTACAGACAGATGACTACTGTACCAATTCTTATCTGCCTGCGAATGCAGAAGCAGCTTGTAGAAATGGTTCTCTCCTCTGGGCGTTCCATTAAACAACGCCCACCCACCATTTTCTGCCAGGATCGGATTGATCAACTGCCACGCAGCTGGATCAGAAATACTATACTCAGAGAATACACATCCGACAGGATTCGCTCCCACCATCTTATCTGGGTCATCAGATCCCATAAGCTGAATGACACTTCCATTCTTAAGATGTATGCGCATTTCCTGTTCACTCTTCTTCTCTACTATCTCTCTTGGAAAATAATCAATGAACTTCTTACCTTCGCCTGTCATACCATTCCACACGATACGCCGCGCCTGATTTGCGTACGGTAAAATATACCAGTAAGTACCTACTCGTTGCATGGCTTTAATCGCCATGATATTCACACAGGTCAAATCCTTACCTGCACGTCTGTGCCACGCAACGCAAGCTCGTAAGCTGCGCTTCGTCTGTGTCATATATTTGAGAAGTGGCAGCTGATACTTTCTCGGCTGCCATCCCATTGCTGGTATTTGTACGTTCATTCTTCTTCGTCTTCGACCTCAGCATCTTCCTCATCCCAAATAAGATTTAGCTGAGCTCCTTTGCTGTCCATGTCACGGTGGGCTTCTACTAATAGCATTCGTCCCACCCTGTGATTGGTATAGTCATAAAATAAATCGCCGTCGTCGTCAACTACAATAAACATGTAGTTTGTGAAGTGCTCTCCGAGCTGTGCCCTCACATTGTCAAATACGTGATCGTGATCTTCAGTTATCGCCATGTTTATCTTGGTCACTTATAAATTCATCATATCCTTCATTATTGTCAACCACTTCCGCTTCATCTATATCTGACTTGGCTATCTTACTGTAATCCATCGTCAACACTTTGAACTCGCCGGAGACATTTGCCTGGACGTCGACACTCTTGAGCTTCGGCTGCGTGTAGCTGGCAAGCTCTTTCCATAGGGCGATCTTCTCCTTGACCGGTACATCCTTATCGTCAGTATAATCCAGTAACTGCTCGATCGGATTGATTCCTCGCTCCGCAAACATAGCTAATAGTGCCTTACGCTGCTCGGACGGTGTAGGCGCTTTTGCCATCATTTCCAAGAACTGCTTCTTCACATCAAGCTCTTTCTCTACTACTTTTAGCTCCTTCTGAGCCTGCTTCATATCATCTTCTGCTTTCATACGTTTCCTGTGACAACGAGAGCGCTTTGCTGACTGTTGCTTAGTAACCTGCTTCGGTTTACCTGCTGCGTAGGTCCTTCCGTCTGGTTTGCTCATACTGAATATATGTACACTAAGAGACAAAATGTCAAATCGTTCACACTATTCACACTCAGCTCACACTTTTTACAGGGGGGTGTGAACTATCTAATATATAGTAATATCAAGTACTTATGACTTTGTTCACACAATTCACAGTTTATTAGGGTGGTTGTACAAAGCGTTTAATGTCTAGGAAAAAAGTGTGAATTGTGTGAACAGTTACGTAAGTCGTTGATAAAGATACTGCTAAATAGTTCACACTTGGCTCAAAAAAGTGTGAGCTAGGTGTGAATAGTGTGAACAGAATCAGGAATATACTGAACCTTTGTTCACTATTTCTCTGAAAATTGAAAATTGGATGCGCTAGTAGGGACTCTTACTTGCGCCAGAGGTCCACTTCCCCCAGTGGCCCCCTGTCGCTCGTGTTCAGAGACCCACCCCCCTCCCTTTGCTCGCAGAGCCTCGCTCCTTCAGGACCAATCACCTATGCACCTACAGACTCCACGAATCCTTGCAGTGAGAGACCTGTTGCATATGTCATTGATGTTCAATAGCTTCGGAGCTTACGCTCCTCAGATTCCTAGAATCAGCGTAAATGCAAAGCCTATCGGCAAAGCCAGCAACGCAAAGCGTTGGTCAATAGAGAGTTACGCCAAACGCACAGCGTTTGTCGTTCCTACGCTCCATTCCACAAGAAAAAGGAGCGATTGTCGCCCCTTGGTTAGACAGTATTGTCAACCCAGCTTGGCATCGAACAGTCGAGTTGGATCCTGACTCACGCTGGCTTGTTGATGCCAACCATCTCAACGTTTGGTTTCAACGGACAGCGAGGATAATCGCCTGTCTGATTGAGTTCCGAGCGTTGATGTGTCAGAAAGGTATGGAAATCAGAACCTGAGATTTAATCTTTCATAACCACGCAAATAGATGTAATGGATTGCTGTGAAATCGTCTAACAATACAAAACGATAACTTGTCACAGATGTTGCAAATGCAACCTCAGTGCCAAGTAATCCTTTTGGTTGTTAGGCACGGCATCTCCGGCAATCAGAGATTGCTCGGTAGATCCGGCTTCGATTTTCCCCGACCATTAAATCTTTTGCCTTTTGTGCTTATGAAAGATAAAATCACAGAACCTGAAGTCCAGAACCTGTCTGGCACTATCATCGCTATCGGAACTAAATCAGACGACGGCGATTATCCTCACACTGTCCGTTTAGAAACCGGCTCTTATGAGAAGGTGTGGCAAGACAACAAGCTTCAGCGTGGTCAGGAGGTCCAACTCGACTTAGTTCGATGGCCAAATGGCTGGGTTGACAAATACATTGTCTAACACAAGGGGGCGAGCAATCGCCCCTTTTTTTCTTGTTCCATTCCGCTTCGGAGAAGCAAGCGAGACAAGCTCGCTAGCAATTAGAAGGGGACCGATCACGCAATCTGCTTCGCACATTCCGCGCCAATCAGGTTATGTCACACAATGAGCTATTGCTCATTCTGCGCCAGAACCAGATTGGTTCATCGGTCTTTTTGTCCACAAACCAAGATGAGAGGTTGTGTGTGTTGATGTTCGAACCGCAACGAACCAACCCAACAACATATACCATTGGTAAGATTTTTTTTCGGTCGCTCGTTTGGGCGAGGCGACCGAAAAAAAAGTCTCACCAATTATTAACAACAACAAACCATACATATGAAAACAATCA
>MDTB01035102.1_pt1 | contig 13571 bp, 14 predicted proteins | sample 811161 | NCBI WGS metagenome assembly MDTB01 (sample SAMN05326650, study PRJNA326480) | marine metagenome | isolation source: seawater | place: Mediterranean Sea | collected 2009
AATTCGCTACCCAGCCTATGCTTGCGGCATTCATGGGCTAAGACCATCACTGGGTAGAGTTGCTGCTCACAACTTTTCAGGTCCGGATCGCTTCATAGGAGCTCAACTTATGGCTGTATCTGGCCCACTCGCAAGAAACATCGAAGACCTTGAGCTCGGCATTGAAGTAATGGCTAATCACGACCATCGCGATCCCTGGTCAGTCGATATGCCACTAAAAGGTAAACCTTATTTAAAACGAATTGCTTTTTGCAACTCGCCAGAGGGAATAAAAGTTGCTCCCAGAATTGAAAAAGCCCTTCTCAGCGCACTAAAAAAATTGGAGCAGGCTGGTTGGGAAGTAGACGAAGTTAAAATACCGCCATTGCGTAGTGCAATGGAAAACCAGTTAGTGCTTTGGATGGCAGAAATGGACGAAAGTGCGAAGCATTTAGTGAGAAAGGAAAATGATCCAGATGCCATTCTTATTTACGACCGTTTACGAAAAATCTCCGAATACAGAAATCCAGATCAAATTATGGGTGCGCTTCAAGAGCGCGCTAATCTGACACGACAATGGAAAAAATTTCTATTCGATTACCCACTTCTATTATGCCCCGTTTCCTGCTCTCTGCCTTTTGACGATCTTCAGGATTTAAAATCAGAGGGGCATTTTGAAAAAATCATTGAAGATCAAATATTACAAATTGGATTACCGTTCATGGGTCTGCCTGGATTGACTGTTACAACAGATAGAAATGAAGATCGCCCTGTAGGAGTTCAACTGGTTGCATCACATTTTCGAGAAGACATCCTACTGGATGCGGCAAAACTTATTGCACCAAGATTTGATGTAATTTGACTTCAATAAAATATTTGAAAATTAGGCCTAGACTATCCCAAAATATCAGAAAGAATTTTATTTCCTAACAATAAACAAAGAATAATAAAGAAACATCCTAGTACAAACTCAAAAACCCTCGCCCTTGATTGAAGGAATTTCCTAAACTTTGGTAGTGCAATAATGAAAGTTAGAAAAATATACCAACTGGTATCAATTAAAGTTGCTGTAGAAACCATTATTGCTTTTTCTTGAAATGAAGAGGTGTCACCAACAAACTGGGTAAATATTGCCAAAAAGAAAAGCGCAATTTTAGGGTTTAAAAATACTATCAAAAATCCAGATCCAAAGTTCCCAAATAAAGTATAAGATATTTGAAATTTCTGTTGTCCTGACTCTGAGAGCGCAAAACTTGAGCTAAACATTATATATGCCAGCCAAAATAAAAATACTAAGCCGGCAACGTTAAGAAAATCTATCAAAAAAGGAATAAAAGATAAGGTAACACTCAAACCAAATGCGACTAAAAACGCATAGAAAAAAATACCGAGACCATGAGCCAAACCGAATACCATACCAGCTCGACGTCCTCCATCCATTACTGTTTTGGATAACAACGCAATACTGGGGCCAGGCGACGCTGCGCCAGCTAAACAGGCAGAGGCTAAAAGAACCCAAGTTATTAGAGTCATTTTTTGTTCACTAGATTGATAAAATTAACGTAATTTGCATCTTTTCATTTTGATATGATGTTATTGTTTTTACCATAAGCAAATTTCAAAGAAATCAATTAAATAGACAAACTAGAAAAATTATAAAAACTTTGATTCTCTATACATTTTAATAGTTATGTCGTTGTATCCCATAAGTGTATTTTAAGTGTATTTTGAGCAGTTTCTTGGCAGGAAGATATTAAAAGCAGAATGGTAAAATCGATAATAAATAAGAGTTTAATTAGAGATCTGACGCTTCGTCTGGATTTGCTAACAAAGCTAAGAAAAAAAGCTTACAGTTATCCATTGCTTGCAATGATACTTTCAAGTTGCGGAAGCAATACATCAAGCACAAAAACTACAACAGATACTACTACTGACGACACTTCAACAGTTCCTGTTACTTCAAATTCATTAGTGGTTGTTGCCGAAGTGGAAAACTTAGGTTTGGCTGGGGTAAACGATACGATAACTGCAACAAGTTCTACTTTGATATCCGGTACAAGTGTTGCCGATACGGACCCTTACGATAACGATACACTTACAATAACCGCTAATGACGATATTATCGGTACACCAACAGTAAGTGGCATAGAGAAGATTATTTTTACGACTTCGGCCACAAAGTTGGGTGACGATTATGAGTTTGATGTGAACTTGGTGAACATCACCAGGAGTGACACTGTAAGTTTTGAAAATACTAATTCAAACTCTTTAGTAAAAACACTCGATTTAATAAATGTCGGCGCAACTATTTCTGTAGGCTCACATTTTTCAACAATAAAAGTTGCAGGCCAATCAGACAAAGATATAAACTTAAATATTTCAGCCGACACTGCTTTATCGACAACTGGTTCATCCAAAGATCTAATTGTAAATGCAGGTGGGAAAAGTGTCACATTAACCTCTTCTACTGCAACTCAAGACATAATAATCAACAAAGCATATGCTGCAGACATTACGGCTGCATCAGCACTCAGAAATGTGGCGATTACCAGTAATGGGGATGTTACGCTACGGGACTTGAGTGCCTTAAAAGGGAATATAGATGTTACCAATGTGGGTACTATTAATGTAATTAGCGCAACAAATACTACTGGAACGCTTAATCTGACTAATGAAAGAGCACCTTTAGGCACTGATATCACAATTACAGACGCTAACTCAGCTGGAAAAGCAACTATAAAATCGGCAGGTTCAATTACCGCAACATCTAATAATGGCTTGGCTTCCGCACAAATTCTCAATCTTACTGCTGCAGAGGAATCTACGATATACTCAGATAGTGTTAGCAACCAAGATGTAAGCGTTAATGCCATAAATTCTTTAGGAAATTCAACGAACTTTAATCTTTATGCATCAACCTTAGAAAAGTTAACCTTAGGTGGCTCCTCTCCCCTGGTCGTAAGTATAGACTCTGCAGATATTTCAACTGAGACTGTTGTAAATACTAACTCAGAAGCAACTCTCTGGTTAACAGGTGCGACAGCAGATTTTACGAATGTCGCAACGTCTGTAAAGCTCAGGTTAAAAAACTTCGATGGAAAAACAATTACAATAAAAGACAGTCAGGATTTTTATCTCGATACGGAAATTGCTCAAACCTCTTCAACTTCTGCACCAACTTTTGACCATAAAACAGACGCAACAAGTTCTACCACAAACGCACTGACACTAAAAACTTTTGATTCAAACACATCAAATGGCGATAAATCGGCTAATATTGCTGGCTTAAACTTTGTAGATGTTCAAACACTCAATTTAAGTCTTTTAGATGATTTAAATCTTGACAGCTCCGCCGATTTAACTGGAGCTGATCTCACTAGTGTTGTGGTTACCGGGACAGGTGACTTTGATCTCAACAGCAATACAATCACCGGCAGCAGTTCAACCAGAGTAGCATTAAATGCATCAAGTTTGTCAGGATCTGCGACACTTAACTTAGACGGGACTACCAATGGCGTAGCTAATATTCAGACAGGATCAGCAGCGGATAGTATAAAAATAGATGGAATAACCGCAGATTCGAATGGATTTGTGATAGCATCAAACGGATCTAATGATTCAATAAGAATTACAACGAATGGAGATGGATCATCCGCCAAAATAAACATCAACGCAGGTGGTGGAGGTTCAGACACACTCTCTCTTGCTGCAGGCGTAGATTTAAGTGCAAGCAATCTAACCCTCACTTCCGTTGAACGCATCTTGTTAACAGGCGGCGGGACAACCCAAAAAATTGCCGCAAGTGACGTGTCTGGGGCAACCCTGCAACTTGCAGAAGATGGAACTGGTACTGCCGTATTTACAGTTGTTGCCGATCAAACAACAATAAACTTATCAAATTTTACTTTCGCCTCCTCCTTTGCGTCAGGCACAGACAGTGTTGCCGTGAATGCTAGCTCCTCAAGCTCTGGGGTGACTGTTACTGGGACCAGTGGTGATGATACAATAACTGGGTCAAATGCAAATGATAATTTAAGTGGCGGAGCATCCGCCGATACTATTTCCGGAGGCACCGGAAATGACACAATAAATGGCGGATCAGGGGCCGACACACTGACTGGAGGAGCTGGCGACGACGAGTTTGATTTCGCATCAGGAACATCAACTGAGGCTTCTATGGATAAGATAACCGATTATCAAGCTGCCGCCGCCGATGCAGATAATGATACAATTGACTTAGTAACTGGAGCTAAAGGAGCAAATTCTGGATCTATCGACGTGAAAAGTGCGATTGCCGGTGGTAGTGGAGGTGAAACGGTTACGGCTTCCGTCACAAATGGAGTTGCAACTTTATCAGGGTCAGATGCTGGTCTTATCAACACTCTTTCGGAATGGATCGACGCAGTATCAGTCGATGGCGTTATAAAGAAAGCTGCAGATGATGCAGATGCCGTTGGTGTAGTTGCATTTCAACTCAGCGGAAATACATATATTGTTGAGAGTAATGATACATTCGACAACAACACGGCAAACGTGTCTATTGTGAACGTGATAGAGTTAACGGGTTTAACTGGGGTCACTGCAGTCGCAGACGCGGCTGCCGCAAACACCATTCATATCGCATAAAAAGCATAATAAATTTTATTCGGAAAAGTACTTCTGTATTTTTCTATCAATCTACCTGCATTGATATAAGCTTTAAAAAATACCCATACAAAGGGGTTAAGGCAGCTACTGCAAATGCTGGCATTATAGCAGAAAAATCCATCTGGGCGGCAGAGGGGCTGCTCGCTATCATTATAACCCCTACCAGAAACCCTAACCAGCCACCACGGACAGCACCATCTCCAAAGCGGGTAACTCTGTTATCCCCATCTTTCGTCCCTAGCATGTGGCCGACAGCAATGCCCAACACAAATAAAAACGCTAACAGATCAATGGCTGGACCTATATCACCAGCTGCATTAAATGCACCGACTACGACTATGACTATTAATGCAAGACCCACATACCTCATCTTTTAAAACCTTTTCAATTTGTAAAATTATATGGAGAAAGCATATATAAATACTCATTGATGGGAAGTACAAAATCATTACTATCTAACAAGAATATATTATGTACACTTACTGTTATTAAACGGAAACAATTTTAACTTAAACTCAAACGGTAGAACCATCCAAACCAATTACTATTTGAAAATTTGTAAAGGAGTATAAAATGGCAAAAGGTTACCTAATGGCAAACTTGCGCGTCAACAACCAAGATATTTTTAAAGAATTTTCATCTGTAGCACTGCCTTTAATAGAAAGCTTCGGTGGCAAGCTATTAGCCCGTGGTCCTCATGCAGATCGACATGAGGGAAGTGTTTCAGGTATTGTCACACTTATTGAATTCGAAAGTAAAGAAGCTGCTGAAAAATTTTATTTTAGTGACGAATATCAAGCTGCAAAATCTATACGGGACAAGGGTGTTGATACCGACCTTATGATTATAGAAGGCATGTAAAAGTTTAAGAATTATCGGATATAGGGAAAAGGATCCCCATTGAAAGACTCTCCACACTTGCAAAACTTTCCCCAGCTAAATGCTTTTCGCGGAAAGCCTGGATTTATCGGCTTGATTGGTCACCGGGGCGCTAGGGGATTAATGCCAGAAAATACGATCGAGGGTTTCGAGTACATTTTAGACAACGAGATAAAAGCGATCGAGTTTGACGTTTTACTTACAAAAGATGAAATACCAGTAATTACTCATGACTTTTATTTATCAAAAGCGATAACAAGAAATTCTGAGGGTAATTGGCTTTCGAAAGATGGGCCACGAATAAGTAATCTTACAAGCTCTCAGCTTGAAATGTTTGATGTTGGCGGTGTGGATAAAAGTAGTTCTTATGGTCGTTTATATCCGGAACAAGCTTGCTTATCAGATGTTCGCATACCCAAATTAACTGATCTACTTGATCTAGCCTGTCTTCCAAAAGGTAAAAATCTATTCTTACTATTAGAGATCAAATCTGAACCGTTAGTCAAAAAAAGTACGATTATTGAAAATATAGTTTTTGAAATCGAAAAAAGATCTTTGTCAAATCGCACAGTTTTGCACAGCTTTGACTGGGACTTATTAGAAGAGTGTAATCGTTTGGCCCCAAACATGCCACGATCATACTTATCTCAGCTGCCCGAAAGTTTGGATGATCCATACGATAAACCTTGTGAAGAAATTTCACCTGATTTCTCATCTTTCAACAGGTCTATACCTGAGGCCATTCAAGTTGCGGGTGGGCACTTATGGTGTCCATATTTTAAAGATGTAACTGCAGATCTTGTTGCCGAAGCACATAGCTTAGGTTTGCCGGTTTGCACTTGGACGGTAAACGAGGTTGAAGATATGGAAACTATGATCGATATCGGTGTAGATGGAATTATAACTGATTACACCGATCGCGCAAAAAAAATTTTTAAATCGCGCGGGCTGCGTTGGCAGTGACTTAGAGAGAGCTTAGAGAAAGTACCTTTAAACCTCCATCCAAGCGTATATCATTTTTGCTTTATGAATTGCCTCATCTTCAGTAATAAACTGGATACTACTTTCCTCTCCAACAAAAAACCAACCTGAGGTGTCTTCAGGATCGCGGCGGTACGCTTTGAATGAGAATTTGCTATTTTCTAAAAGAATAATATCAACGCATAAAAACCCAGTTCTATCCTCAAAAGAGGACACTACTTTGTTCTTTTTATATTCAGACAAATTTACTTTCTTTTCGCTGAAGTATATTTTTCTGACGCTTTGTAGTATTCATCAAACCCAATATTTTTTCGAAGTTCTGCAAAGTCTAATAACAACTCATCTCGTGGCAAATCATCTTTCATTAGTTCCAAAGTGGATTTCATGGCGCGCATAGATGACGATAACAAAGTTAAAGGATAAGCCGCGATTTGATATCCTAAATCAGAAAGGTCTCGCATGGAGAGGTTGGGCGTAAGACCTCCCTCCACTATATTTGCCATTTTACAGCCAGGAACTTCTCTGCAAATTAGCTGCATTTCATGAATATCCTTTGGTGCTTCGACAAAAAGAATGTCCGCACCGATTTCATGGAAAACTTGTGCACGATTTATAGCTTCCTCTATGCCATGAGTATGATTTGCATCCGTTCTAGCCATAATTAGAATATCAGCTCCGTCAGCCTTTGCATCAACTGCCGCCTGAATTCTATCAAACGCTTCCTCCCGCGAGACCACATCCTTCCCAGGGGTATGCCCACAACGTTTTGGCGCTATTTGATCTTCTATCAATGCGCCAGCACATCCAGCGCGGGCTAATCCACTTACCGTTCTCTTTACATTCATCGCATTACCGTAACCGGTATCGCCATCTGCTATCATGGGTATTTTTATTGCCTCCGCAATATTGCGAGCCTGATCGACTACTTCACCATAGGACATCAAACCAAGATCAGGAGCACCCAACCTGGAAGCCGACGCTGCAAAACCAGACATAAACGTCAAGTTAAATCCAGCCTGCTCAATTAGCTTTGCTGAAAGGGCATCAAAACAACATGGCATTGGTAGAAATTCACCTGAGGCGATCAAATTTCTTAAAAATGATGTCGCATTATTTGAAATGTTCATCAATACCTCGCTAAAGCTTAAAAGGAATATACAAAACTAAATCTGACCAGACGTACATAACCATAACGGTAAAAACCATAAGTGCCAAAAACGGAAGAACTCCCTTGGCAACTTCGCCTAATTTAGCACCGGCAACTGATTGAATAACATATAAATTTAACCCAACAGGCGGGGTGATTAAAGCACACTCGACCATTACAACCATAAAAATACCAAACCAAATGGGGTCAATACCCATACTCATGGCAGCTGGCAGGAGAACGGGCACCATGATCAAAACCATAGATAATGTTTCAAAAACTAAACCCATCGCGATCAAAACTGCGCATACAACTATAACGAACAGCGTTTTACTGTTTACATATGTTTCAATCAGCCCAGATATGTCCTGCGGAATTCTATATAAAGTTATCGCCTTCCCGAATATTTTGGCGCCAGCAATAATAATAAGGATTGCAGCTGTTGTAACCATCGCCTCAAAAACAGCTCGCCTAAAATCGCTAAATGAAAGAGACCGTTTAAGCACAACCGTCAAAAAAATGGCTAATGCGAAACCCACTGCAGCTGCTTCAGTTGGGGTGAAAATACCTGCGTAGATACCGCCGAGTACAAGCGCTGCAAGTGCTATCGTAGGAATTACTTTAATTGAGTGCCTGATGCGATCCTCTCTCGAAGCTTTCTTGGTGGGTGTATAACCACCAAAAGCATGCGCATAAATTATTGAATAAATTATGAATAATCCTATCAAGAATATCCCTGGCCCTATTCCGGCTAAGAAAAGAGAAATAACACTTTCCTCAGTAATAAAACCATAGACAATCATAGGAAGACTAGGTGGTATCAAAATTCCTAAAGTTCCACCTGCTGCTAAAAGACCGTAAACAAAATTCTTATTGTAACCGCGCTCTATCATTTCCGGGATTGCAACAACACCAATTGTTGCAGCAGTGGCTACAGAAACACCTGAAATGGCTGCAAAAATTCCACAAGATATAATTGTAGCGATCGCTAAACCACCAGGCCAATGACCCACCCAAGATTGAACCGCGCCGTAAAGCTCACGGCCACATCCACCGTAAAGAAGAATGTTACTCATTAACAAGAACAAAGGCACTGCAAGCAATATGAAACCGTCTAGTGTAGACAATATAGCTTGGGGCGCCATAAGTGGGGAAAATCCCTCAAATAGTAGCATTCCAAGCCCCAGGCTACCCAATGAAAAAGCTACTGGTAAACTGGCAAGTAGTAGTGCAAACATGACACCTAGTATTAGAAGAAGTTTCATTCATGACCTCCTGTAGGTATGGCTTCACCTGACACTAGTTTCCATATTTCGATGATTGCCTGCACGGCAAGAAATGCAAATAATACTGGCACTGGAACCTCAGCGATCCACGAAGGTAAATCCAGTAGGCTTCCAGTAGTTCTTCCTCGCTCGAATGAATCATAAAAGATATTCCATCCATAAATTACTACAAAAACGCTGAACCAAATTAAAACTGCCATTGTCAGAATACCTACGAACCTCTGCACTTTTTCATTTAAAAGCGAAGTTATGGCATTAATTTGGATATGTCGTCGGTTCTGAAGCAACCAACATAAGGATAATAACGTTCCGTAAATTAAACAAAGCTGAGACAGCTCTGCGGCCCACTTTGTCGGTGCCAAAAAGAAATATCTAGCAACTACTTCATAACTGAGCATAATTCCCGAAGCTACAAACAACCAGGCGGCCAACCACGCAAGTAAAAGCGTTAACCTTTCAAAACTATTTGCAAATAATTTCATGCACTCGCCTCATAAAAAGAAGGCCACCTGTTTCAGCGGTGGCCTTCTAAATATCATATTACAGGTCAGTATCCGGAAGCCACTTCCAGTAGCTGTGCGCCTAATGCTCCTGCCTTAGCTTTATAGTCATCATAAACAGACGCTGATGCGGCTTTAAAAGCTGCAATATCTGAAGCGGACGGCGTAACGACATTCATTCCATTACTTTTAGCGATTTCGTATGCTTCTGCTTCAATACTGGCCATCTTATCTCGAACAGACTTCTCTGCTACAGCAGCTGCATTGCTAATGATGGAACGCTGACCATCGGTTAACCCATTCCACCAATCTGTATTTGTAACTACAATAAATTCTATATCGGCGTGATTTGTAACTGTAATTGTATCCATCACTTCGTAAAGTTTCCTTGACTTTACTCCAGAGACTCCGGTCATACCGACATCTACAGTGCCGCGCTGGTATGCCAAATATTGTTCTGATCCAGATATAAGGGTTGGTGCTCCACCAGTTGCTTCAACAAACTGCCCTAACGTTTTACCAAAAACACGTACTTTTTTACCCTTCATATCATCAGGGTTTTTAATTGCAGCTCCATTGGAGAGCATTATAGCACCACCATAAGCCTGCCACCATAAAACCGTGGAACCAGTGCCTTTTATCGCTTCATCAATCGGCCCTCGAATTGCTGAGCCTTTTGAAACTGCCTTTCGCACTTTTTCTTCCGTGTCAAATAGAAATGGCTGATAGAATATATCCACTGCGGGTATATCGCCGACGTATCGAGTAAGAGATGCAACACCAGCTTCGATAGAACCTGATCCCACTGCAGCAGGTACTTCTTTATCTTTATACAACTGCGCAGAGTCGTATATCTCAACTACAATATCGCCACCTGATTTACTTTCCACCTCTTCTTTGAAAAGAAGTAAGTTCTGTCCCAAGTGACTTTTTAGTGGTAGCTGAAGTGAAATTCGCATAGTTACATCAGCACTAAAAGCCGGTAACGAAATAAATAAAGAAATGGCTGATACTAACCAAAGTTTCATAATAGATTTCATGATTTCCTCCCATCTAATTTTTAGATCTAACTTCATCATGAAATTTAAATCAAATTAATTTTTGGCATCAAAATATAAAATAGGCTACTCTCCTTTTATTAATGCGAAGTTTTTGACATAACTTAAAGATAATATCAGTACCCACGCAACGAACTTCGCTTGCACCGCTGAATCGTCAGATACTGGGCGCGGTTTGGTAGGGTTCAACAATTTATCAGTTGGGGACCCGTCTCTAAGCTTCTAACCAAACAGTCATAAGCCTAGGTTCCACATCCAAATAGGTATTACAGCAAAGTGGATTAATATAATTATGAACAGCATTAAATACACTGTACGTTTTTGTGGATTGACCTGCTTTATTAGTGATAATGCCTTCTTCACCAATAAACCTCTACATCTTTATGGCTATCATTATTTACTGCACTGCCTGTCTGCGCCAAAGAACTTTTCCCAACATAAACTAGACGCATTTGGCTATTCCCTTGAAAGCCACACTTTGTACATCTAGCCCTACGCAGCACTTCAACTGAGGTAATGTCCTCGCCATACTCTTTCAACAAAGCGGAAACTGGAACCATGGCATTGTGACGGCACACATCATTTTTACATTCAATGTAAAAGTGGTGAGACTTATTTCGTTTTAACTGGATCATAGCAGTATCGTATTCAGATTCGCAGTAAACACCAACAGCTGATCACATACAGTGGCTCTACAATTTCATCTGCTACAAATGAGTATGCCTAATTTGCAACTTATAGTCCTATTACTGTACTTGTTACTTTCTATTGTTTATTTACTGTCAATAAATCTTGCGTCATCTAGAGAGCAAAAATGTACGAATTAAAACCAGTTATTAGCGCCATTGTTATTTCACTAATTGTCTTTGGCTCAGTCACTGCAGAGGAAGGCGCCGAAACACGCTTGTTGGAAACTAATAAATGTGTGGAATGTGATCTTAATAATGCAGAATTAGAAGGGGCAAAGCTCAGACGGGCAGACTTTAGAGGTGCATATCTATATCGGGCGAACTTAGAGTACGCTGATCTTCGTGGAGCTAACTTTTCTGGTGCAGATCTGAGTAACGCAAGATTAAGAGGGGCAGACCTAAGAAACGCAATCTTCAATGGTGCGGTCTTGAAATACACTAATTTTGGTGATGCTGATTTAAGTGGAGCAAGCTTTGTAGATGCCAAATTAAGAGGTGCAAGGTTCGCAAATACTAAAGTAGATGGTATACAGTTTTAACTCAATTGGATATTTACATTAACAAATAGGACATTTTGCTTGCTTGAACGGAGAAAATTTTTTGCTTATGAATTTACAAAGTCTTTACAAAGAGATCACCGCAAAAAAGAGTATCCACCTTTAGCGGTATTCAGTCAGGACGTTGTAGGCACCAAAATCTTCCTGCAAGGCTTCTTTGAATTGCAAGAGTTGCAATCTATACAAGAGCACATACTGCCACAGTTAAAACATAGATCTATATTCTTGGATATTGGTGCAAATGTTGGGAACCATACGGCTGCACTTGGACCATTTTTTGAAGAAGTTATTGCATTCGAACCAAACCCACGAACGGCAAAAATATTAGAAGCAAATGCAATGCTATTCTCGAATGTTCGTGTTTGCCCTTTTGGTTTGTCGGACAAAGAGGAATGCGTTCAAACCTCATATCAGGATCATAATGTGGGTGCAGCATCAGTTACTTCTGGGAACAAATACAAAAATAAAGTAGAGTTCCATTTAAAAGTGTTAGATGAGCAATTATCAACCGAACAAATGTCTGCAGTATCCTTAATAAAGTTAGACGTGGAGGGTCACGAATACGAAGCCCTCAGGGGTATGTTACGCACACTTAAAGAAAGTTCACCTTTAGTATTATTTGAAATCAACGTTTCAGAAATAGTAAACGGCACTACACAAGCAAAAGAACTTTTATACGAAAACGGATATACAAACTTTTATAGCCTAGATGACATTTCCCCTTTTGCAACTTCTGCAATTCGACTTTCTAAATTACTTAATACATTTTCAGTCTTAATTTTCGGCAAAAAACTTCGTGGAAGACTGGTCCCCCGAAAAGTAGACGGAAAGCTACAAAACAAAGGTTACAAAATGATGGTAGCATCAAAACATAGCTTGCCGTTTGGTTAACCGTTATTAAGCAAAAAGTTAAAGCTTTAGTTTCGCTAGTTCCAATAAACCATCATCACACGCCAGCATCCAGTAGTCAGATAAAAAAGGCTGCCGAAGCGACCGCTTAGGATGGCCCAATTAGTCCACTAGTCCATAGGTAACCTCAACCCAAACTAGGATTTAGAGAAATACTTAATTCTAAAGGTTTAGTAGTTGACAGTCGAGTTTCTGTGAACCTATGTTCGAAAAAGGTAAAACAACAATAGACCGTTAAATGACAGCTACTACGCTAATAAATTACTCAACACGAGACTTTGCCAGTAAGGAAGACCTGGAACTATATCTGGAGCGTCAAGATGCTGCCTTCTCGCCAGAAGTTACAAAACTTTTTACAGACGCAGGTATGTTACGTAGAGTTGTAACTCGGATTTGGAATAAAAAGCACACTTTTCGGGTTGGCATAGTATTTGAGTACCGTGATCAAGCCGCTTTTGAAGCCTGTAAACCTCTCCTAGAGAAACATTACCTTTCAGCCGTTGAAGGTTTGGCTACTCAAGTGTTTGGTTCACGAGGAGTGGTTCTTCACGAATTTGTCTCAGATGAATTTCAAGGTTAAACACCATCAACTTTCGCCCTATCCTACTCAATAGAATGGGCTACTAGTCCACAGGTACCCTCACCCCAACTCACAATACCTCTACTCACTCACAAAGATGTTTATTTGGATCAGGCCATTTGCTACGTGTGTAGCAGAAGCAGCAATGTAGGCTTAATAGATGTCAGACGGATTAAACGGTTTTCACATTACACAGATCATCCTTGTGCTAGTTGCTGGTTTGTTTTGGCTGCAAATTTATATACGAGGGTTTTTGTTCCGATCTTACAGATTTGAAAATGGCGCATATGGTATTATCATTCTTTGTGGAGCTTATGGATACATTACGCATCTGATGTGGGTTGATGGCAAACCTATCC
>MDTB01181452.1_pt1 | contig 13568 bp, 9 predicted proteins | sample 811161 | NCBI WGS metagenome assembly MDTB01 (sample SAMN05326650, study PRJNA326480) | marine metagenome | isolation source: seawater | place: Mediterranean Sea | collected 2009
AAAACCACGGGGCAGCTTGCTGCCACGACGTGCCCGCTCGCCAATGTAATTTTCGTAGTCTTTACGCTTCATGGTCAGATGCCGCTGTCCTGCATGAACCACCAAGTCGTCTTTTTCTCCCAGCACCGCAACGGACAGCATCGCTTCGTCACCTGCCTTAAATGCAGCACTGGGTATGTTAATTAGCTTGTTTCCCTTTCCTCGAGACAGCTCTGGCAGATCCTTCAGCTTGAAGATCAGCAGGCGACCCTGGTTGGTCACGGCCGCCACCAAGCCATCGGCTGCGTCCAGGATATCCTCTGTCACCACAATTGGAGGTAACGCCTCTGCACCGGCAGACACGCTCAGACACGCTTTACCGGCTTTATTTTTTGTCACCATATCCGCAAGCGGACCAATAAAGCCAAACCCCGCATTGCTCGCTAGCAGCACTTTTGTTGCGTTGTTGCCCATGGCCACCCCAACGAACCGCGCCCCATCTTTCGGCTTGAACCGCCCCGTGAGCGGCTCCCCTTGGCCCCGCGCCGACGGCAAACTGTGCGCCGGCGTGTTGTAGGTGCGCCCATGGGAATCTACGAACACCAAAGTTTCATTGCTGCGACCGCGGACCGCTTGGGCAAAACCATCACCACTGCGGTACGCCAACTCCGACGGATCTAAGTCGTGACCTTTAGCAGCACGAACCCAGCCCTTGTCTGACACTACAACAGTGATTGGATCATTGGTGAGCAGATCTTCGTCACTGAACGCAGTTGCATCCTCCACTGTTACCAACGGTGAGCGGCGTTCATCGCCGTAATCCTCAGCGAGGGCTAACAGCTCTTTTTTCATCAGCGTCTGCATACGCGCTTTGGAACTAAGGGTTTTTTCTAAACCTGCTTTTTCGCTCGCCAATTCATCTTTTTCGGTTTGTAGTTTGAACTCCTCGAGTTTTGCCAATTGCCGCAAACGCAGATCGAGAATGGCATTCGCTTGTATTTCGGACAATTTGAACCGCGCCATTAGCTCCTGACGGGGTTTGTCTTCTTCGCGAATGATACGAATGACCTCATCCAAATTTAGGTAGGCAATCAGCAGTCCATCGAGGATGTGTAATCGATCATTAATTTTGTCGAGCCGAAAGTTCAAACGGCGGGTGACAACATTAAGACGAAAACGAAGCCACTCTTTAACAATCTGCGCAAGGTTCTTCACCGCCGGGCGCTGATCCAGACCAATAATGTTTAGGTTTACCCGATAGTTGCGCTGTAAGTCTGTGGTCGCAAACAAGTGGCTCATCAAGCGCTCGTAGTCAACACGGTTGGAGCGTAGCACCAGCACCAAACGCATTGGATTTTCGTGGTCTGACTCATCCCGCAAATCCACCAGCATGGGCAGTTTGCGCCCCTGCATTTGGGCCGCGATTTGCTCCAACACTTTGGCTGGCGAGGCTTGATGCGGTAACGCGGTTATGACTAATTCGCTATTCTCGCGGTGGTATACGGCGCGCGCTCGAATGCTACCGCGACCCGTCTCGTAGATTTCGCGGATCTCTTCCGGTGGCGTAATAATTTGCGCTGCGGTTGGGTAATCCGGCGCTTTTATGTGAGTCATCAAATCCGCAACACTGGCTTTGGGATTGTCCAACATGTGAATACATGCACTCAGCACTTCGTTGAAGTTATGCGGTGGAATGTCCGTCGCCATACCCACAGCGATCCCCGTGCTGCCGTTCAACAACAAATACGGTACTTGTGCAGGCAGTAACTTGGGCTCGTCTACGGTGCCATCGAAATTCGCGACGTAGTCAACGGTGCCTTGGCGAGACTCCGCCAACAGCAAATCCGCATACTTCGACAGCCGCGCCTCGGTGTAGCGCATAGCAGCAAATGACTTAGGATCATCTGGTGCGCCCCAGTTGCCCTGACCGTCAACCAGTGGATAGCGGAAGGAGAATGGCTGAGCCATAAGCACCATGGCCTCGTAACAGGCACTGTCGCCGTGGGGGTGGAACTTGCCTAGTACGTCACCGACGGTGCGGGCGGACTTAACAAATTTTGCCTGGCTGTTTAGACCCAACTCGCCCATCGCATAGATTATCCGCCGTTGTACCGGCTTCAGGCCATCGCCAATGTGCGGCAGCGCCCGGTCATTGATGACGTACATCGAATAGTCGAGATAGGCGCGCTCGGTGTACAAAGACAACGGCATGGTCTCTTGGTCGCTGGTTTGGATTTCATCATCCATGGTGCTCTACCTATAATCTGTGTGCTTATGGCCGGGTCTAAGCAATTGAGGCCTGGTCGCCGTTCTTTTCCAACCAAGTGCGGCGTTCCGGGGAACGCTTCTTGGCCAACAACATGTCCATTGTTTCGTCGGTTTTTTTCCCCGCATCTAACGTCAACTGCACCAAACGCCGCGTTTCTGGAACCATGGTCGTCTCGCGCAATTGCATGGGGTTCATCTCACCTAGGCCCTTAAATCGCTGTACAACCGGATTGGCGCGCTTATTTTCTGCGGCCACCTTGTCGAGAATGGCGTTCCGCTCGGAGTCATCTAAGGCGTAATAGACGTCCTTGGCCACATCAATGCGGTACAGGGGCGGCATGGCAACGTAAACATGCCCCGCAGCGACCAAAGGGCGAAAGTGTTTTACGAACAGCGCACACAACAAGGTTGCAATATGTAAACCGTCTGAATCTGCGTCTGCCAAGATGCAGACTTTGTGATAGCGCAAGTTCGTCAAATCTGTAGAGCCAGGATCCACGCCAATCGCCAAGGCGATATCGTGCACTTCCTGAGAGCCGAGCACCTGAGCCGAATCCACCTCCCAAGTGTTGAGTATTTTGCCTCGCAACGGCAACACAGCCTGAAACTCTCTATCTCGCGCTTGTTTCGCACTGCCACCCGCCGACTCACCCTCTACCAAAAACAGTTCGGCGCCTTCAGCGTCCTGACCCGAGCAATCTGCTAATTTTCCCGGCAGTGCAGGCCCAGCTGTGACCCGTTTACGAGCTACCTTTTTCGCTGCCTGTATACGTTTCTGCGCGTTATTGATCACAAGCTCTGCAATGCTCTCGCCTTCGCTCGCGTGCTCGTTTAACCACAGGCTAAATGCATCCTTGGCGGCATTAGCGACAAATACTGCGGCTTGCCGAGACGACAATCGCTCCTTGGTCTGCCCCGCGAATTGTGGGTCTGTGAGCTTAGCGCTGAGTACATAACTGCATTGCTCCCAAATGTCTTCGCCGGTGAGTTTTACGCCACGAGGGATCAGATCGCGGAATTCACAGAATTCTTTTAAGGCGTCAATTAGTCCGGAGCGCAGGCCGTTTACATGAGTACCGCCCTGAGGCGTGGGGATGAGGTTAACGTAGGACTCGGCCAGGGCGACTGGAGCATCCACCACCCACCTAAGAGCGTAATCCACCGCCTCGCCAGTACCGCTGGCACTGTGCATTACCGTGGTGAGCGGAATACACTCGGCGCCGTCCAACGCTTGCTCTAAGTACTGTTGCAGACCATCAACATAATGCCATGTTGCATTCTCGCTTGGATCTGCGGCTACGGTTAAGCTCACTCGCAACCCAGGGCAAAGTACCGCCTTGGCACGCAACAGATGGCGCAACTTACCAACACTGATCGAGGCTGAATCGAAATAGTCGGCCTCCGGTAGAAAGGCGACGCGCGTACCCGTATTGCGTTTTCCAACGGTGTCGACGATATCCAACGTGCTTACCGGCTCGCCCTTGGCGTAGCGCTGGCGATACAACTTGCCGTCGCGTTTGATCTCTACTTCGAGCCATTCCGACAGCGCGTTTACCACCGACACTCCAACGCCATGTAAACCACCGGAAAAATTATAGTTGTTGTTGTCGAACTTACCCCCGGCATGCAGTCGCGTAAGGATCAGTTCCACACCCGAGACTTTGTGCTCGGGGTGCTTGTCCACGGGCATACCACGCCCATCATCTGTTACTTCGACTGAGCCATCTTTATTCAGCGCTACGGCTATTTCTCGAGCATGGCCGGCAATCGCCTCGTCGACACTGTTGTCTACGACTTCTTGAACCAAGTGATTAGGGCGCGCGGTGTCGGTGTACATACCTGGCCTGCGACGCACCGGCTCCAGCCCAGACAGTACTTGTAACGATTTAGCCGAATATTCATTTGCTGCCATAGCTTCACTACGCCGAATTCGTTATTAAAATTATGCACAAGGTCACAAGCCTTCGGCATGAGCCAACAGTATATCGTCTCGCCAATAGAATAGCCCTGCTCGCCCCGCTAACTTATGCGCCTAACAGTTCTTTTAATCTTTCCATCATCTTGTAACTCCAGCCATTGATAGCCTGGAGCTGCTGTGTCCAATGCGAATCTGTGACTGCGCGGCTGAAACTGAAAACAGGTAGACGGCACGCCATATACCGGCCAAGGACCCACCGCGTCTGCAATATCTTGATGCACATGACCGAATACCGCACCTCGCAGTCGCTGCTCGCTGACGGCATGTAGCCAGTTCATTAACTCCAGCGGGCCAATAAGCCGATCTTTGTCGAGCCATGGACACTGAACGTCTACCAGCGGGTGGTGGGTCGCCAACAACACATGGCGCGCCGAGGTATGTATTAACGCCTGTTGTGCTGCCTGGCGATCCGCCTCGGTCACTAAGGATCTAGGTTTGTCGTCTTCGTGGCTGTCTAGTGCCAACAATTGCCAATCCGACCACACAATACTTTGCATCGGCAGTTCGGCGTCTTGCATCGCTTGTAATACATCATGATTACCGGGCAGGCATAGCAGTGGGCCGCTGAAATGTTCGGAGACGATGTTGTAGAAACGCCGATAGACCTCTTGGATCGGCAAATGCGCCAAGTCGCCTGAGGCAATCAGTGCGTCACAGCGCGATGGACTTATTTCAGCGAAAGCATGTTGCAGGACGCTTATGAGCGTTGCTTCGGTATCTGTTTCTAGCAGCGTCTCGCCCGCTGCCACTAGGTGGCAGTCGCTAATATGCAGTACACGTCTTGGCAAGAATATCAGCTACCGAGATCTGGCAGCCCATCCATGGCTCCGCCCACCGCGAGGCAGTAGCGCAGGTACTCGCCAAGGAATTGATTAAGCTGGGCTTTTTCATCGCGCTGTCGCATGCGCCGATTGGGCAATTCATAACTGCCATGGAAACGATTTTGATGTTGGTACTCAACCACCTCAGCGCTCTTCGCATCGTGATACATGCGAATACGCATATTGGGGCTGCGGCCCCAACTAAGCTGCGGTCGTTGCACAAGTTGGATCAACGTGGTGTAGCGGCTGCGCTCCAACACCCGTAATTCGACCAGCGTGCGCTTGGTTGCTTCGTCGCTTGTTCCTAGTAATGAAATACAACGCACTTGTTCCTGCCGAACGGCAGGGAACAAACGCATTAGGCGCTCGTAATTCAAGTCACACTCGGCCATGTGCGCGACTAAGTCTATGGTGTATTGGCGTCGATAACGCGAAGAAAATGCTCTGTTCGTGAAGCCGCCCGTGGCAAAGCCGTCGGCCAACGCAGTTGAACGACTGAGGATTTCTTCGGTTGTTTCTGGCCGTTTATCGATGACTCTTCTCTCGTACGACTGGCAAACCTCACCTAAGGATTGCGCCGCACGAATATAGCGAGGCCGAGGCTACAGGTCACGACTTTAAGCAGCGGACCGTTTGCTTTTTTTGACAAAAAACTAGGAGATTTTCACGCAGCGCGCCGTAACCTTGGCCGCTCGTCGGGAAAAGTGTTAAGAAAAGTAACAAATGTCCACTTTGGCCGTTAACCTGGGTACACTCCGCCTCCGCGCTGTTTATGCCAACGATGAAGCAAAAGATTGCTTTGGTGACTTTTAGGACCAGTTTATGTGCACCGTAAAATCTATGAGTAAGTCTCTGACCACTGCCTTGCTAGTGTGCTCCGGCATCGTTTGCAACTCAGCTGCCTACGCCGTCGATCTGCTGGGTGTGTACCAAACTGCAGCGGAGCAAGACCCGGTAATTGGCGCGGCTAAAGCCGCCTACGCTGCAACAAAGGAACAACTGCCCCAAGCCAGATCTGCGTTGTTGCCGAATCTGGGGGGCAATGTGAGTACCAGTAAAAATGTGCGCGAATTCCCTGGCGCTATCGACACTAACCCCGCCAGCCCGACGTTTGGCCAAAGTTACCAGGGCCAAACCTACAACGATCACGGTTGGAACGCACAGTTGCGCCAACCCATAGTTAATGTGGCGAGCTGGTTCACAGTGGGCAGCGCCAGCGCCAGCGTTGAAGCTGCGGGTTACGACCTTGCAGCGCAAGAACAAGATCTGATTGTTCGCGTGGTCCAGGCGTATTTGAATATTTTGCGCGCCCAAGACCGTTTGGACACCACTAATGCAGAAATCACCGCGGTCAAACGTCAGCTTGAACAAGTGCAGCAGCGTTTCGATGTCGGTCTTGTTGCCATTACCGACGTACTGGAATCCCAGGCGGCGTACGACAATGCGGTCGTGCGCGGTATCCAGGCAGAGGGTGATTACGCCATCAGCTTTGAAACCTTGAGCACTCTCACCGGGCAATCTTATGACTCCCTCGATCGATTGTCGGACCAGCTCCCTATTGTTGATCCAGATCCCTACAACGAGGAGACTTGGGTAGCCACAGCGATGTCAACAAATCACGGCATTAGCTCAGCCAATGCTCAGCTGAAGGCGGCTCGCCGAGACATTCGCGCGAAGCAGTCTGGACATCTACCAACGGTCGACGCCACTGTTACGCAGACCCACAACGTTACGGGCGGCCAAAACTTTTTTGGCACCGACACGACAGAGCAGACCATTTACGGTCTGCAACTTAGCGTGCCTTTGTACACCGGCGGGCTAACTCGATCGCGGGTACGCCAAGCGAACGCTACCGCTGATCGCGCCAAAGAACTTTTACTCAGCCAGCAACTCAACGTTACCCGTGACACTCGTAACCTGTATAAATCTGTGACCACAGACGTTATTCGCGTGCGCGCGCGCTTGAAGGCCATTCGCTCAGCTCAATCGGCCTTGGAGGCCACTCAGACCGGCTACGAGGTTGGCACGCGAAATATCGTCGACGTGCTGCAAGCTCAGCAGCGGCTCTATTCTTCGCAATTTGACTACGCCGATTCGCGCTATAACTACGTGCTCAATCTTATGCGACTAAAGCAAGTTGTTGGCACTTTGAGCCAACAAGATCTCACTGAGTTGAACACCTTTATGGATGCCAACAACCCTGTGAGCCGGGTGGTATCACTGCGCAGCATCGCCGATGAACTCAATTAACTGTTGGGCAACTCGTTCACTGGCGCCGCGATTGGCCGCAGCCGCGGCGTAACCCGCCGCACCGCAGCTCTGCCGCAACTCAGGTTCACTCAACAATTTGTAAGTTATTGCTGCTAACTCGTCTACTGTGGCGACTTGATACATAGCTCCAGCGGTTGTTAATTGCGCAACAATCTCGGTGAAGTTAAAGCAATGTAAGCCGCTCACTACAGGGGTACAGACAAGCGCCGGCTCTATCGGGTTTTGGCCACCAAACTCGATCAAGCTGCCACCAACAAAAGCCACATCGGCAAGATCATAAAGCGGCAGCAATACGCCCATCTGATCCGCGATGACTACATCTACCGGCCGATCTAAAGGTGCGTTTGTAGCGACAGACAAGCGTGCGCTGGTATACCCAAAAGACGCAGTTAAACCCTCCAGTTCAAACGCACGATGAGTATGCCGCGGCGCCAATATCAATTGCAGTTGCGGAAGTTTTTGGCGCAACCGTTCGAAACCTTGCAAAATCTGCGACTCTTCTCCGCCATGAGTCGACGCCGCAAGCCATACAAGTCGGTCATGCAACTGGCAACAACGTACCAATGCATCGCTCTGCACACGCAGGTCGTGAGGAATCGTGCGATCAAATTTTAGATTGCCAGCAACACTGAGGCGCTGGGGAAGCACACCAAGATCGCGAAAGCGTTTGGCGTGGTCTGGGTATTGGCAACTAATGTGAGTTAACTCTGCAAGCATCGGCTTGCTCAATGCCGCAAAGCGCTGATAGCCCCGAGCCGAGCGCGCCGACAACCGCGCATTAATCAGATACATGGGTATCTGCTGTTTGGCAGTCAGGTGAATCAGATTGGGCCACAACTCTGTTTCCATGAGCACCAACACACTTGGCCTCACAGCGCGCAGGAAACGAACAACCGAAAAGGTCATATCGTAGGGAGCATAACGATGAATGGCCGTGTCACCGAGCAACCGTGCCACCTGATCTGCACCAGTTGGTGTCATGGTCGTCACTAACACTTGCCGGCTCGGATAGCGCTCTGCGATACGCCGTATCAACGGTGCTGCGGCAATGACCTCGCCTGCCGAAACCGCGTGAAACCAAATTACCGGACGCGCATCCGCTACCTCTACAACGCCTAAGCGCTCGCCAATGCGCTGCCGATAGGCCGGCTCTGTTCTACCCCGCCACCATAGCCTGGCTACTATAAGCGGTGTCGCCAACCACAACAGCGTACGATACAAACGCAAAGCCATTGGCACGTTACTCGGTGGCTAAACCGGTGAATTGCGCGTGCGCTGCTGCCACCCAACGCCCAAGCGCCGCGCCTTCCGCTGCCGTGAGTATTGGCGCTACTTCAACCACACGAGTGACACTACCGTAATGCTTAGTTTGGTGCGGCGCGCACAACACCAGACAGGGCAACCGGCTCTGCTTTGCGGCAAACACCGCGGCTCTTGGGTCACCAATAGAGCCGAATCCCTGATCCGCCACTATTAGCATTGCCGCGTTGCGCACAGCACGCTCCAAGCGGTTCTGCAAATGCGCCTGATACTCACTCATGCCGTTAAACGGCAATGTTCGTTGTTGTTCGGGCGTTTCGCCTCGGGCCTCGCTTGCGGACACCGCAGTCTCAGCCGCAACCGTGTAAGTGGGCCATTGTGTCACCGCCAAAATGTCCAAACTTACGCCACGTTGCTGCAGTTGTTGTCGCAACTCAAGGCCAGCTTCGTCGTCTCCAACAAACCCCATAAGCGAGCAGATATGGCCCAAGTCTACGAGCAGAGAAGCGATTTGCGCAGCCGCTGCAGGTGCGCCTCGACCATCTAATGCCGAAATCGTAGCCACATCACCAACCACCAGAGTATGGCCATTTGGATGATCCACCACGTCAACTTTTGGATTCAAAAATCCGCTCACACTGGCCTCTGGCAATTAGTCGCTGCAGTCTAGCAGGGTTAGCAACCACTGAGCGCTGACGCTATCATCGCCGCAATGCCCGCTTCTAACTCCTTTAGCTTTAGCATGCTTGCTCCAAAATACTGGCTGAGCTGGTTGCTGGTGGGCTGCGCCTGGATTATCGCTCGCATGCCTCTGAGTTGGGTGTTAGCCCTGGGCCGCGGCTTTGGTCACCTTGCATTTTATGCAGCCAATTCACGACGGCGTATTGCCGAGGTCAACATCAAGCTGTGTTTCCCCGAACTGACTGACACCCAACGTGCTCGAATGGTTAAAGACAATTTATTGCATACCGGCATGGGGTTGGCCGAAGCCACCATCCCTTGGATGAATCCGCAGCGGGATCTGCGCCCACACATGACCCTCACCGGGCTAGAGCACCTTCAAGCGGCGCAGTCAGCGGGTCAGGGCGTGCTGCTATTGGGCGGACACTACACCTGCATCGACATTACCTGCCAACCGCTGGGCGATCAGGATATGGATGTGATGTATCGACAGAACAAGAACTTGGTTTGGGAATGGTTACAAGTCCGCGGCCGACAGCGCTTCTTCGGCGAGGTGGTTGAGCGCGGCGATGTGCGCAAAACTCTGCGCCTGCTCAAGTCTGGGCGGACGCTGTGGTATGCACCGGATCAAGACTATGGGCGCAAGCATTCCGTATTTGCGCCGTTTTTTAACATTCCTACGGCCACCATCCGCGCCACCTCGCGGTTCGCCAACGCCAACAACTCTAAGGTTCTTATGGTGAGCGTATACCGGGACAACCATCGTGCGCATTGGTCATTGGACTTTAGTCCAGTGCTTGAACACTTTCCGAGCGGCGACGACCTTACTGACGCGCGACACATTAACGAGTTATTAGAGCAAGAAATTCGCAAGCATCCTGAGCAATACCTGTGGGTGCACCGCCGTTTCAAAACCCGACCAGATGACACCCCGTCGGTATATTGAGTCGAGGTGCGCAGTACTATCCATAGGACTACAATGCGCCGCTGTTAAACCTTGTCGATATCGCCGGGCAAAGCCGTGTTACCAAAATTTGACAACATGCTGAAACAACTGGTGGCTGAGCCGTCCATCAGTTCGACCACTGCGGATATTGATCGCAGCAATTTACGGGTGATCGAGCACCTAGCGAACTGGTTGGACGATTTAGGCTTCGCAACCGAACTCATGCCGCTACCCGACCGCCCAGATAAGGCCAACCTTATCGCAACCTTGGGCGCCAACGGTAAGACCCACCCCGGCGGTCTAGTGTTGGCGGGGCATACCGACACCGTGCCGGTAGACGAATCGCTATGGCAATCTGATCCTTTTCAATTACGCGACAGCGACCAACGTTTTTACGGTCTTGGCAGTTGCGATATGAAGGGATTTTTTCCTGTGGCATTACATGCTGCGGCGACTTTTGCCGACAAAAACCTGGCGGCACCACTGACCATTGTCGCCACCTCTGACGAAGAATCTTCTATGGCCGGCAGTCGCTACCTGGTCGAAAGCGGCAGGCCTAAGGCTGATTACGCCATCATCGGTGAGCCTACGGGCATGCAACCCATATATGCACACAAAGGCGTGAGCATGATGAGCGTGCAGGTGCACGGTGCCGCCGGCCACTCCTCTGACCCAAGCCTTGGCAACAACGCCTTGGACACCATGCATGCTGTTATGAGCGCGCTGATGACCTTCCGCGAGCAATTAGCGCAACAACATCAGCACCCGGGATTCGCAGTCAACGTACCTACGCTTAACCTTGGCTGCATGCGTGCCGGCGATAACCCAAATCGAATCTGCGGTCACGCGGAACTACAGATCGACTTACGGCTATTACCGGGCATGGACTCCGAAGCCATCCACAAACAACTTGAGCAGCGTTGTCATGACGCAGCAGTCGGATCAAACACCCACGTCACCGTCAGCACCGTGTACCCACCTGTTCCACCATTCGAATCTTCCGCTGAGGGCGCGCTTACCAAAAGCTTAGCGCAACTCTCGGGTAGAACGCCGGGGACTGTTGCATTTGGCACCGAGGCGCATTTCCTCCAAACCTTGGGTATGCAAACTGTGGTTTGGGGCCCAGGACATATTGATCAGGCCCATCAACCTGACGAGTATCTGGAGCAGAGCCATATTTTACCGGCCATAGACACGCTGCAAAAAGTCATTGGCCAATATTGCCTGACATAAACTGTGCAGCTTGGAATACTCGTTACAGCAGCAACGCTGCATTTAGTCGTAAAATACTCACACTGAATCTGGACGTTTCACTTGAACAACCTAGCGCGCTATACAAGTTGGTTCCGAGGCTCTACGCCTTATATCAGCGCCCACCGCGGTAAGACCTTTGTGGTGTTCCTTGGCGGTGACGCCTTGGCACACGGCAATTTGGTGAACATCGTCCACGACTTAGCCCTACTGAACGTGCTTGGAGTAAAGCTCGTTGTAGTGCATGGCGGGCGTCCACAACTCAACGACGCCTTGGCCGCGAGCGAGTTCCACAACGGCCGTCGCATTACCTCGGCAACGCAAATGCGCAAGATCACTGAGATCTACGGCGCATTGCGCGCCGACTTGGAAGCATTGTTCTCTACCGGCCTACCAAACACGCCGCTGCACAAAGTCGAAATCAACCTCGTGTCTGGCAACTTTGTTGCCGCGCAACCCTTGGGCATAGTGGATGGTGTCGACCATCAATGCACTGGTCGCCTGCGCAGTGCGAACCTAAACGCCATGCAAAAACTACTGGACACTGATGCGATTGTTTTGCAGTCGCCTGTTGGGTTCTCTACTTCCGGGCAGGCGTTCAACTTGGCGGCCGAGGAGCTTGCGGCTGAATTAGCCATAGCACTGCATGCCGACAAGCTGATCATGTTCAATGATCCCGGCGAGCTTACCGATAACAACAAACAACGCTTAAGCCGCATAACTCCCGCAAACCTTAGTCAACGCTGCGGCGAACTGGAGACCGTGACCGCCGCCCGTTGTCGGGCATTAGCCGACGCCACATTTAGGGGGGTGGAGCGCGGTCACTTGATCGCTTTCGCAGCAGACGGCGCATTGCTGCAAGAGCTATTTACCGCAGATGGTATCGGTACCCAAGTCTCGAACAAAAACGAAGAATTGACGCGCTCAGCGCGCCTTGAGGACGTCGCAGATATCGTCGAGATCATTCGCCCACTTGAAGAGGACGGTGTTCTGGTACCGCGTTCAAGAACCAAACTTGAACAAGAAATCGAACACTTTGTGATCGCGGAACTAGACGGCGTCGTGGTCGGCTGTTGTGCGGTTTACCCCTGTGAAAATACCGCAGAGTTGGCTTGTGTGGCGGTACATGAGCACTATCGGCATCAATACAGTGACATAGGTATCGGCAGTGCTTTGCTCGAGGCGGCAGAGCGATCCGCAGTGCAGCGAGGGGCGAACAGCCTGTTCGTATTGACTACCCAAACCCAAGAATGGTTTGTTGCGCGAGGCTTCGAGACAGCCGACGTGGAATCTCTGCCCAACGACAAACAATCACTTTATAACTGGCAGCGTGGCTCCGCGGTGCTGCAAAAAACACTCAACCCATAGCAGGAAAAACAAATGGCGGACGAACGCCCCTATAGCAGTTTGGTTGTTGATGGCATCGAGCAAGCGCCCAGCCGTGCCATGCTCTACCCCACCGGCTTTACAAAAGAAGACTTCAGTAAGCCGCAAATCGGCATCGCGTCTACTTGGAGCATGGTGACACCCTGCAACATGCACATTAACGAACTCGCCGAGGCGGCTGCGATGGGCGCAGATGAGGCCGGTGCCAAATCCGTACTGTTTAATACTATTACTGTGTCAGACGGAATCTCTATGGGTACCCCAGGCATGCGCTACTCGTTAGTATCGCGGGAAGTCATCGCTGACTCTATTGAGACCGTCGTCGGCGCCCAAGGCTTCGACGGCTTTGTTGCCATTGGTGGTTGCGACAAGAACATGCCCGCTTGCGGCATTGCTATCGCGCGAATGAATCGCCCGAGTGTCTTTGTCTATGGCGGTACTATTTTGCCTGGTGAGCAGCGCCGGGACATTGTTTCAGTGTTCGAGGCAGTGGGCGGCCATGCTGCAGGCAACGTTTCAGACATTGAGCTCCAAGAAGTAGAGGCCACGGCAATCCCGGGACCAGGATCCTGCGGCGGCATGTATACCGCCAATACTATGGCGTCTTCTATGGAAGCACTGGGCCTGTCGTTACCCAATAGCTCGGCGCAAAACGCGATAAGCAAAGCCAAGCGTCAAGATAGCTACAACGCCGGAGCCGCGGTGCGCAATCTTATAAAGCTAGGCA
>MDTB01112353.1_pt1 | contig 13567 bp, 13 predicted proteins | sample 811161 | NCBI WGS metagenome assembly MDTB01 (sample SAMN05326650, study PRJNA326480) | marine metagenome | isolation source: seawater | place: Mediterranean Sea | collected 2009
TCCAGCATGTGCCACATGGTCTCCATGCAGCGTCCGCATTGAGGTTGGGTGCCGCACGCCTTGTAAACATCCGACGGCTCGCGGCAACCATCTTTAATGGCCCGGTCCACTTGTTTGTCGGTCAATGCGTTGCAGATGCATATATACATGAGGTACTTCCGCCGCTCTCCCAAATGCGAATGATTATCACTAACATGGGCGCGCGGCGCGTGCAAGCCCGTTTCTTGAATCACGCGCTGGACGGGCCTCGCCAAAGCCCTCAAAAATTTTATACAAAATTGTTTACGCCGTAGCAGTCTGGTATAAGTCAATGATTGTTTACATCAGCAAGGCAAAATTTCGTGCAACCGCGCAACGCAGAAAACACCAAAGCCAGCATCATCAAAGCCGCCCGCCGGATATTTGAGGTCAAAGGCTATGAAATGGCGACCTTGCGCGATATTGCGGACGTCGCCGGATGTAATGTTGCGCTTATTGCGCGCTATTTCGGCTCAAAACGGGGGCTTTTCCAGCGCGCCGTGCTTGACACGGTAAATTTGCGCTGGTCGCTCACTGCGCCGGACAAAAGCGTCGCCGAAGTGCTGGCGGATTATTACACGACGCAGCCGCGCAACACGCAGGAATTTGACGGCTTCGTGACCATTTTGCGGTCATTTGCCAGCCCCGAAGTTGGCCCCCTCATTAGCGACACACTGGTCGCGCAAGGGCTGGAGCCGATGATCGACATTATGGACGGCCCCGATGCGCGCGCGCGGGCAATTTTGCTGACGGCACAGCTTACCGGGCTGATTTTTCACTATCGTGTGCTGACCATAAATGCTCAGACGCCGAGCGAAGCAGAGGATGTGCGCGCGCTTTTATTGCCGTATCTTGAAAAATTATTGGGCCGGACAGGCGCGCGCGCGTAACACGTCTGAGCGTCCAGACCATGCCTTAAGAGGCGCCGTGCAAAATGGACTTGATCTCAGCCGAACTCGCGAGGGCCTCAGCCAAACGCGCACGGCCGGCGTCAATAATGTCCAAACGCCGCTCGGTCACGGCCTTTTGCCAGCTCGGTCGGGCTTGCCAGCTTTTATAATGCGCCGCGATTGCCGCCAAATCATCGCTCTGCATAAACCAATCGAGCCAACCGGTTTCGTCGAGGCGTATGTAAATGGCGGCCAGCGAAATATCGGCAAGCGTCAGCTGATTGCCCATGATCCAGGGGCCATCGCTTTGTTCGAGGCTTTTGTTTATCGTTTGCAAATGCACGCGCATGGCGTCGCGGCTGGCGCGTATCAAGGCGGGTGCGGGACCGGATTTTAGTATTTTCGCAAGCCCCATGCCGCGCGCGGCGAGAAAAAACCCCGGGCGCTTTTTGTCCGGGTGGAACAAAATCCCGACCAGAATATGACGAATTTTAATGTCCTGAACCATGGTGGCGAAAATCGGCAGAGTAAGCCCGGGAATACATGCGCCCGCATGGGTGGCAATTTTGCCCATAGGGTCATCGCTCGAAATTCCACAAAACGCGATCCATTGCTGCATACGCGCGCGCGCCTCAGCTTCTTCCGGCACAAGCGGGTCGCCGGTGCCAAGGTTGCCCAAATAATCCAAAATCTCGTCGGACTCGAAAATCGGCACACCGTCATGCACGAGCACCGGCAGCAACCCCGCCGGATTAATTTTCAAAAAGGCCGGGCTGATGGTCTGGTACCATCCGGTTTCGATCAACTCAATCTGGCGATAGCGAAACGCCAGACCATATTCGGCCATGGCGAGGGTAACTTTTCTCGAACAGTGAGAAAACGGATTGGCATAGAGTTCAAGCGGCGCGTCATGGGGCAGCACAACGCCTTCGTGTCTGCCGCCCTTCACCGGATGCGATGCGCGTAGGGATTTCTCGCGCACGAACCAAATGAGCGCCAGACCTGCCAAGGCAATGACAACCAATCCTAAAATATCGAACACCAAACTCACGCCTGCACCTCCCAATCTATGGCTTGCAATCTATAGCTTGGGCGAAAGCCGCGCTAAGGTCGCGTGCCTCGCCGACGCCGAAAATATATTTATCGCCGCGCACCAGCACCGCTTCGGCTTTTTGCTCGGCCAACCAGCGCTTTAAGGCGGCTGCCGAATGTTCCAGTTGCGGATCGTTAAGGGCGAGGTAATTAATCGGCAAATCCGGCGGCGGCGGGGTCTCGCAAATCAGGCAGGGGCCGGGCCCAAACACCTCATCCGACCGCGCAAATTGGGGCACAAGATTTCCCGCCTGTGCGTCGTCAGTGCGAAACACGCCATTGCCCAGCCGCGGAAGAGCGAGGGCCCCCGCGGCATCTCCATTTTTGCGCCGCTGGCTGATGAGCTGGGCGTCGCGCATGGCGGCGGCTTCAGGGTCGGTCATGCACACCACCTGCCCCAGCGTAATGCCCAGATCAATCACCGCTTGCACATGGGGTTCGCGTTCGCGCTGATAGCTGTCGAGCAGCGCATCATCAACACCTTGTTGCAGCACCAGCGCGAGTTTCCAAGCAAGATTGGCCACATCGCGCAACCCTGAACAAAGCCCCTGTCCGGCAAAGGGTGGCATTAAATGTGCCGCATCGCCGGCCAACAAAATGCGCCCTTGCCGCCAGTGCCGCGCCAATTTGGCGCCAAAGCGGTAAACCGCCATGCGCTCAATATCCACCGCGCCGTCAACCTCCCACGGCGCCATTAATTCAGCAATTTTATCGGGGTGTTGAATCGTGTCGGGCGTATCACCGGGCATGAGCATAAATTCCCAGCGATGGCGTCCCTGCCCCATTTGAACGCATGTCGTCGGACGCAGCGGATCGCACAGTTGCAGATTGCAGTCGGGCAGGGGGCTTGCGTCCTTGATGATGGTGTCGACAACCAGCCATGACTCGTCAAAGCCAAGATCATGCATCGCAATATTGGCGGCGTGGCGCGACGGGCTATTGGCACCGTCGCAGGCCAGCACGTAGCGCGCACGGATGCTTCGATTTCCGTGCGGGGTGGTGAACGCTGCCGTGACGCCGGCGGCGTCTTGGGTAAAGCCGGTAAACGTCCATTGCGTGTGCAAGCCGGCGTTGGGAATCCGGTCAAGCGCATCGCGCAATATGCGCTCAATCGACGGCTGGTGGATCATATTCGAGGCAGGCCAGCCGGATAGTGTTTGTCCCTGACCGGTCTCGAAACGCATCAGCACATCACCCGATTTATTGACGAAATCATACCGCGCAGCTTCGCGCGTGGTCGCCAAAACCTCATCGGCAACGCCGGCGGCTTGCAAAACCCGCATCGCCTCATGGTCGATATGCGCGGCGCGCGGCAGCGGATAAATATCGGCTTCTTTTTCCGCCACCCGTACACGCAAGCCCGCCCGCGCCAGCAGGAGCGCACCAACAATGCCAACCGGCCCACCCCCGATAATCAGCACATCCGTCTCGCTGGCAATGGCGTCGGGCTGGCTGGCGTCGGGTTGGCTGGCTTCGGGCTGGCTGGCGTCGGGCGGTGTCACGGCTCAGGCCTCGTTGATGAGCCAAGCTTCCATGCGTCCCAAACCCTCGATTTCGGTCACAACCACATCGTCGGCTTGTAAAAACACCATCGGATCCATGGCGGCCCCGACCCCGCCGGGCGTACCGGTGAAAACAAGGTCCCCCGGCTCAAGCGTCATGGCTTGGCTCAACTGCGATATTTGCTGCCAAATATTGAACACCAGATGCTCGGTGTTGGAGTTTTGCCGCACGTCGCCATTTACCGTGCAGCTAATATTCAGATTATGCGGATCCGCAATCTCATCGGCGGTGGTAATCCATGGCCCGATCGGCGCATGCGTGTCAAAGCTTTTGCCGAGCGACCATTGCGGGGTGCGGTGCTGCCAAAACCGCTCGGTGACATCATTGCCGACGCAATAGCCGAAAACATGCGCGGGCACATCCGTCTCGGCAATATTTTTACCGCCGCGACCAATCACAGCCACCAATTCAACCTCGTAATCCACGGTTTGCGATATTTTGGGAATGATAATCGGATCGAAGGGGCCGTTGAGCGAGGTCACCGCCTTGGTAAACCAAATTTGCTCATTTGGTGTATCCAGTCCCGATTCCGCAATATGGTCGGCATAATTCAGCCCGATGGCAAAAATTTTACCGGGTCGGCTCACGGGTGCCAGCAGCGTCACGTCGCTGAGTTTCCTGCCCTCACCGGCCAGCGCTTGCGCGCAAAGGTCTTGCGTGGTGTCCCATGCGCCGATCAGCGCCTCCATGGTGCCGCCATAATCCAGCCGATACACGCGATCATTGTCGACAACGCCGATTTGCGTGCCCGCTGCATCGTTAAATCGTGCCAGTTTCACGTGCCTATGCCTCTGCTTCCGCCGCCTGCATCAACGGATGGGGCATGCCCCACTGCACGCCCAGCAATTCTTGCATCGATGCGGTGTTCGCGGCGTCTGCTGCGGTAAATAAATCGCCATCCGTCCAGTGTTCCAGCTCGTGCCCCCACGGATCGAGCCAATAGTCGAAAATCTGGCTGCCCAAAATATGCCGCCCGATGCCCCAGCTTGCCGTGCGCCCGTGTTTTTTCAAATATTCATGGCCGCGCATCACGTCATTTATGTCCAAAACCTCAAATGCGGCATGGTTGAAACCCGGCTGATCCAAAGCCTGTATCAAAAACAAACTGTGATGGTCGCTGGGCTGCGCGCCCCTATCGCAGCGCAAAAAAGCGCCGATGGCCTGGCCCGGGGCGGCTTCGACTTCATCTGAGGTCAACAGCCCGAAGCGTTGCTTGTACCAAGCCTCGACGGTGCGGAAATCGCCCACATCCAGCACGATATGACCCAGCCGCATCACCGTGGCGGGCCCGGCGTCGACGCGTACAGGTTGACGCGCGCGCGGCTGCGTGAGGCCATTATTGACCGGTGGGGGCGCATCAACCGCGAGCGGCGCGAGCATTTCTTGTCCGGCAACCACTTCAACCAGACGCCCGTCCGGGTCGGTCAGGCGCACAACATGTCCACCGCCGGGCATGTCCAGCGGTTCCACTGTTACGCTTTCCGTATGGGCAAGCTTTTCCAAATCCTCGACACAGGCCGCGCGTAAGCCCAATGCCACAAACCCGGCGTCGCCAATTTGCGTGGCGTGCACAAAAGGTGCGGGCCCATGGGCGCGCATGAAAATCGTCTGCGCGTCGTCATGGTGTTTTGTAAGGCCGAATTCTTCTAGAAATCTTTGCATGGTAGCCAGCTCGGGCGCTGCGAACCGGATGTGAGATACATCTTCTATTTTAATAGCGCCCATAGCTAATAACCTCGCAAATAACCTGCGGCTCCCACGCCAAAACGCAACATTGTATTTCTATCTACCATTTATCAGTCATAAAAGCTTACGATAAAGTGCAGGATAAATAAAAGATAACAATTGTGCCAAATAGCAATAACAGGCTGAGCCTGAGTTTTTTTTTGGTTCCTGCGCATGCTTGCTGTAACATATTCGTATGTGAACAAGTAGATTTTTGGGGAAACATGGCGAATGAGTAAAAAACCAGTGTGTCTCATTATCGGGGCCGGCGCCGGTATTGGCGGCAATGTAGGGAAGAAATTCGCAAAAGAGGGCTATCATACTGTGCTAGTGCGGCGTAGCGATGAAGTCGGGTTGAACAAATTGGTCGCAGATATTAGCGCAGCTGGCGATAGTGCAGTCGGGCGTCTATTGAATGCGGCACAAGAGGACGCAATTGAAAATCTAATTGTCGATATCGAACAAAATGAAGGCCCCATCGAGGTTGTGGTGTTTAATCTGGGCGCTCAATTCGGCGACCGCACGCTGGAAGAAACGACTTACAAACTTTTCGAACTGGGCTGGCGAATGACGAGTTTTGCCCTGTTTCGCGTTGCTAAGACACTTGCACCTATTATGGAAGCGCGAGGAGGTGGCAAGATTTTGGTGACCTCAGCAACGTCCGCCATGCGCGGCAATGCTGGTCAGCATGCCCATGCTGCAGCGATCGGAGGCAGACGCTTATTGTGCCAAACGCTAAATGCCGAGCTCTCCGTGAAAGGCATTCATATTTGCCACATTTATATCGACGCAATGATTGAGGCGCCCGATACACTGGGCAGGCTTGTTGGAGAAGAAATTTACGAAAAGCTTCTAGCAGAGAAGGCTAACGGCAAAGACGAAATGGTTATTCCGGAAAAAGTGGCCGACACCTATTACCATATCGCTCATCAGCATCGTTCGGCTTGGACCTCCGAAGTTGATATTCGGCCATTTTCGGAACAGCCCTGGTGGAATAATTAGGCCATCCCGCGCTGGAATGTTAGGTGGTTGCCCCAGTGGCGATTCGTGAAAAAAATTCCTTATTTAAGTGTTTCTAAATATGCGTAACGTCGGCCTAGGCCGAAACGGGGGAACGCCGATGAACAATTCCGAATTCGCCGAAAACCTGCTTGGGGTCTATCACGGAGAGCAACTGGGCGAAGTGCTTTTTTCAACCATGCTGCAAAGCGCTGAGAATGACGAACAGCATTTTATTCTCGCCTCACTCATGCAATTGGAAACCGAAGGCAAGGCCGTGATGCGCCTGGTGCTGGCGCGGCTGAACATGTCCTTGGCTGATAATAGCGATGCGATTGCCGAAGGCGCCACGGTGGCACGGAGCATGGCGAGCATGTCGTGGACCGATAAATTTGCTGCCATGGCCTCGGCGGTCAGGGATGTCTATTTGCCGAAATATGAAGAGCTTCAGGGTTTGATGTCGGCTGACGAAGATGCGGCCGCGCACAAACTTGCCGTGTTCATGGGCGAACACGAACGCGTCGTGCTGGCGGTTTGCGAAAATGTTGCCGCGGGGAAATCAGAACCGACAGCGCCGCTGTCAACCTTCCTGCATTTCCCTCTCGCCGCAGCGCGCTAGGCACCCAGAAAATTGCGAATGGCATAATTGGTGATCGTTTGTGCGACCAGCGTTTCGTTTTCGTCTTTCAACTCGGCCAGCAAAGTGAAGTCAAACCGACCATCTTTGTCGAGCGCGGCGTTCATGTCATCGGCCTGAGTTTGCGAAAAATGCGTTTCGGCAGTGACGGCTGAAAACGCAGGTGCCTTGAACTCGATCTTCAGGTCGCGCACCACGGGCTGAAATTTTTCCGGTTTGGCGAGATGCACCATGGGCACCAGCCCGCCCAGAAACTCGGCGCCCGCGAACAAATAGGCGGCGTGCATCATTTTTAAATGATTTTCGGTTTCCGGCCCGAGCGACATACGCACTTTGAAACTTTCCAGAGCCTGTAAAATTTCCAGATTGGCATTGCCATAAAGGCTGTAATTGGCACGGATACCCTCCGCCATTTTCTCAAAATCCATAATGCTACTCGGCTGCTTGCTTGATGGCGGCGGACGATGATTTCACCAACTTGCCCGGCAATGCGCCCGTGGCCGTTCCGTTTTCAAAAATCTTCTCGCCCGATACGAAAGTAGCAACCAGACCGTCGGCATTTTGCACAAAGCGCGCGCCGCCGCCCGGCAGGTCATCCACCATGTGCGGGGTCTTCAGCCGCAGATTGTCAAAATCGATAATGTTCAAATCGGCCTTCATGCCAACCGCCAATTTCCCGCGATCGGTGAAGGAGAAAAACTCGGCCGGCTCGCTGGTGATTTTTCGGATGCCGTCCTCAAGCGAAAACAGTTTTTCGTCAAACACCCATTTGGTCAGCAGAAAAAGATTGGCGCTGGTGTCGCAAATCGATCCGACATGCGCCCCGCCATCGCCCAGCGCTTCCACCGTGTGGGGGTGCTTGAGCAATTCAGCGATTTTGTCTTTCGACTTACTGGTTGCAGGAATATAGATCAAATTCTCGCTGTCATTTTCGGCGAGGAAATCATACAGCCACTCCTCCGGGTCGCGCCCTTCGGCTTCGGCGCGCGCGGCGACCGAGTTCTCATTTTGCGGCAAATATTCAATCGGGTTCTCCATCGGATACATGGCCCCGAAATTGGTCGATAAAAGCTGCACGAAAATATGCGGATTGTCATTTTCTTCCGCCAAAATTTTGGCTTTGGTTTTCGGGTCTTTCAGTTTTGCTGCGCGTTCCGCGGGTGGCAAATCGGACAGCGCCATATAGCTGGGCCGCTTGTAAAACGGGCTCATCGTCGCAATATGCCCCATCAAAATGCCGATCGGGCGCGAGATTACCTGCCCGCGAATATCCAGCCCCTCCGCTTGCGCTGTTTCGATGCGGTGCAACTGGTCGCGCCACAGATCGGGATTTTCATTCATACCCTCGCTCGGGTTTTCAATCGGAATGAGGGTAAATGTGCCCTTAGCTCCGGTTTTGCGGGCGGTTTCGCGCAAGATGTCGAATTCTTCCTCGGCGTCCTGCCAGTCGGAAATAAACTGCATGACATGGCCGTGCGCGCCGTCAAGCGCTGTACCCAGCGCCTTCATCTCTGACGCCGCCGCCTCAAATGTCGGCACATTGTCGCCGGAACTGCTGAGATGCAGCAAGGTGCGCGAGCTTGACAGGCCGATGGCGCCAGCCTTCAGGCTTTCCCCGATGATCTGTTTCATGCGGTCAATATCTTCCGGCGTTGCCGCCTCGCGGTTTACGCCGCGTTCGCCCATCACATAAACGCGCAAAGGCCCGTGCGGCAAAAACACGGCGATATCAATATCGCGCTCGATCGTTTCCAAAGTCTGCAAATATTCGGGAAAACTTTCCCATGTCCACGGGATGCCCGCGGCCAGCGCCGTGCCGGGGATTTCTTCCACACCCTCCATAAGCTGCACCAGCGTGTCGCGGTCTTCCGGGCGACACGGGGCAAAGCCGACGCCGCAATTTCCGGCCACAACCGTGGTTGTGCCCAAATTGGAAGACGGTGTCAGATGATTGTCCCAAGTCGCTTGCCCGTCATAATGCGTGTGAACATCGACAAAGCCGGGTGTGACGGCGCGCTCGGCGGCGTCGAATTCTTCGGCCACTGTCGACACTATCTTCGGCTCTATTTTGGCGATTTTGCCATTTTGCACGGCGATATCGGCCACGCGCGGTGGTGCGCCCGTGCCATCATAGACCAGCCCGTTCCGAATAATTAAATCATAGCTCATGTCTCTACCCCCAATTTCATTAAACGTTAAACCGAGCCCGTTAGCCAATGCAAATGGATTTGTGCAAATGGATTTGTGCAAATGGATTTGCCGCCGCAAACCCGCGCGGGGTCGGCAAAATTCATGTCGGTTTTAAGTTTCAATCAGGCGTCGCGGTTAAATTTCGGCGCGCGTTTTTCCAAAAACGCCGCGATGCCCTCCTGGGCGTCGGCCGTGTCGCGCGTCAGATGCACCGCTGCACGTTCGTCTTCGATAGATTGCTGCAAGCTCTTGGTCTCAAACCCGACCAGCGTATCCAACATGCCTTTCACCGCGAGGCGCGGCTGTTGGGCCAGCTCTTCGCCAAGTTCTTGAGCGCGCTGTTTAAGGCTCGCCAGCGGGCATGTTTCAATCACCAGACCGTTTCTCAAGGCCTCGGCTCCATCGATCATGCGCCCGCGCAAAATCATATCCATGGCAACGCCACCCCCGACAACGCGCGGCAGACGGGCAGACCCGCCCCAGGCCGGCACGGTGCCCAAATCCATTTCCGGCAGACCGATTTTGGCGCCTTGCGTTGCCGCAATCCTGAAATGGCACGCCAATGGCAATTCAAGGCCTCCGCCCAGGCAATAGCCATAAAGCGTGGCGATGGAAGGTTTGCCCAGATTTTCGATCATGTCCAAAACCCGCAAGCGCTGATCCAGCACGGCATCGAACGAGCCTTTTTTCTCGACCCCTTCGCCGAGCTGTTTGAGGTTCATGCCGACGGAAAAATTTTCATCGCTCGATGCGGTAAAAACCAGCGCGCGCACATTATTATCGGCACCCAGCCCGGGCAGGGCGCTTTCCAGCGCGTCCATATATTCCAGCGTCATGCGATGATACGGCGCGTCATTATTGGAGATCGTCGCAACGTTATTCTTGATGCTTATCGTGATAGGTTCCATTGAGCTTTCTCCATGTGTCAGGCCCGGTTGTCGAGTACACCCAGCAGTAACTCCAACATCGCTTCGCGCGCATTGGAGATGCTGAGATTTTGGTCGTGGCGTAGGCGGTGCCATGTGTCAAAAGAGGCTGCCGCATGTGCCGCCTCGCGCGCAGCGTCCGGCAGGGCATGTAATTCGGGCACCCAGCTTTCTAAATGCGCGCGTAGCTTGCGTTGATTGCGCGCACAGTTTTTTTGTATCGCCTTGGATTGCCACATTTGCAATTTTGCACTCAGCATAGGTCGCCGCAAGCGCTCAAAGGCGTTTGACAAAACCTCGATATAATCAACCAAGCGGGTTTCCACATCGCCATCGGGTTTGGGCAGCAAAAACATCTGTTCGTAATGCTGGCGCATCTGCTGGTCGACCGCCTCCAGCAGCGCGTCCATGTCTTCGAAGTGGCGAAAAAATGACCGCAGGCCCACGCCGGCTTCCACGGAAATCTGCTTTGCGGTTGGTGACAGATTGCCATTGTCGAGCAGCGTCAGCGTTGCCGTAATAATCGCGGCGCGACTGCGCGCGCTGCGTTCGCGGCGACCGTCAATGCTTTCGATGCGGGCTTGCTTGTCCATTGCCATCCGCCTAGTTCGGCCAGTAAACATAATCGTCTTCGAGTGTCGGATTATCCGCCAGCGACTTGTCGATCCAGATCGGAATCTCGACCCCCGTGGGCCACATCGGATCGGCTTGCTGGTCGTTATGCGCGTCCAGCAAAGCGGTTAATTCAGCCACCTTGTCGCCGCGCGTGCCGCTCAGTTCGTTTTGCTCGAGAGGATCGTCGGCAAGGTGAAACAGACGGATTTTTTCCGGTCGCGCGCTGATTTGCATTTTCCAGCCATTTGACATAATGGCCTGATAATCGCCCTCGCGCCAAATCAGCGTGTCGTGCGGGCGCCCGGTTTTTTGGCCGCGCAAATAGGGCAGCAGATTTACCCCGTCAATCACCTTGGCCTCGGGGGTTAGCGATGCCGCGCCCAGCGCCGTGGGCATGATGTCCAAATGCGAGACCGGGTGTAAAAAGCGCGTGCCGCCTTCCAGCTGCCTCGGCCAACGCATAACGAAGGGCACGTGGGTGCCGCCCTCAAAGAAGCTCAGTTTCCAGCCGCGATAGGGTTTGTTGATATCGGGCATGCCGATGTAATTGGCACCGCCATTATCGCTGGTGAAAATGATCAGCGTGTTGTCGTCAATGCCGCTATCTTTCAACGCTTGCACGACGCGCCCGACACTCCGGTCGACGGCGCGTATCATGGCGGCATAGACGCGGGTTCGGTGATTGGGAAAATTATCGCCGACGGCTTCAAAATCATTCTTGCTGGCCTGCAGCGGCGTATGGATGCCCCAATGCGACAAATACAGGAAAAATGGCCGGTCTTTATTAGCGGCAATCGCTTTGACCGCTTCGTCGGTATAATAATCGGTCAAATAGCCATCGGGCTCGAAACGGTCGCCATTATTAAAACTGGCGGCATAGGTCAGCACCTCCCATTGCACCTTGTCCATAACTGCGAACTTGTTGCGGGCGTTGACGACATTGGGCGAATCGACGGGCAGATAAAGCCCACTTGCCATGAGCAGGCTTTCATCAAAGCCTTGCGCTTGCGGCAGCAGAAGCGGGTCGCGGCCCAGATGCCATTTACCGATATGCAGCGTGCGGTAGCCGCCACGGCGTAATTCCTCGGCCAGCGTAATCTCCTCGGAAGGCAGGCCGCGCGACATGAACGGCAAATCATGGCCCGTGGCTGCTTCGTGCTGGTCGATAAAGCGAAGCTTGCGCGGCATGGGATCGTCTTTTGAAAGCTGTTGCAAGATCGGCGCGAACGCGTCCGGCGCCGGAGTGAACTCGAAGCCGAAACGCGTCGAATACCGCCCGGTCAACAACATGGCCCGCGATGGCGCGCACACCGCACTGCCGGCATAGCCATTGGTAAATAAAACACCTTCGTCCGCCAGCGCATCAATATGCGGTGTCGCGATGAGCCCGCCGCCATGCATGCTGACATCATTGAACCCCATATCGTCGGTCAAAATAACGACAATATTTGGTGGTCGCTTGCCCGCGCCCTCCCACGCGCCGCCATCCTCCCAATTTACCGGCTGGTTCGGCCCGATCGGAAAACTAACACGTTGGGCAAAACCGACGGCAGCGATGATGAGGCTGGCACGATTGACATAAGCCACACTCAGCGCGCCTGCGAGAACAAGCACGGTGGCGCCTAGGATTTTTGTGCGTTTGTGCATTTTTGCCCCGCCTGTCTGACATTATATCTTCGCATGTAAGCCGGATTAGGTTAATAAATTGACATGTTAAATGTCAAATTATAGTCCCTCTCTTTTATCTGGCGGGCAGGAAAACCAATGACAGACAGGTTCAAACTTTACACATGGAGCGTATCGCTTTACTCGGGCAAGGCGCGCGCCTACCTCATCAAGCAGCATATTGACTTTGACGATATTTCCCCGGCCAGCCCGGAATATGACGCCGATATTCGGCCCCAAATCGGGCGCTGGATTATTCCTGTTATGGTAACACCGCAAGGCGAGATTGTGCAGGATGGCACGGACATTATCGACTGGTTTGAGGCGCGCAACATGGTGCGTCTGCCGGCCTATCCCAAAACGCCGCGCCAGCTCATCACCGCGCTCATTATGGAATTATTCGGCGGCGAGGGGCTTTTGCGCCCGGCCATGCATTATCGCTGGAATTTTGACGATGATAATCTCGATTTTATTTTGCAGCAATTCGGGCTGTTTGCCCTGCCGCAAGTGCCGCCGGCAGAACGCCGCGACATGGCCTTGCACGCTGCCGGCCGCATGCGCAAAGCTGCGGTTGCGTTTGGTGTTACAGCCGAAACCGCGCTGGCAATCGAAGCCGCTTATTATGAAACTATGGCTGCGTTCGACGCGCATTTCGCGGCCCACCCCTATTTATTGGGCGGCGCGCCGACGATTGGTGATTATGGTTTGTTTGCCGCGCTTTACGCGCATTTGGGGCGCGATCCGCATCCGCTCCGCCTGATGCAGGAAAAAGCGCAAATGCTGTTGCGCTGGACCGAGCGCATGCGTAATCCATCCGCCGACATGGTTGAATTTATCGGCCGTGATGAGAGCCTGCTGGCTGACGATGCCATTCCCGAAACGCTGAAGGTTTTGTTGGCGCGTGTCGCATCGGATTATTTGCCCGAAATTGAGGCGATGGTGGCGTTCTCAAATAATTGGCTTGCCGAAAACAAACCGGAGCCGAACGAAGTTGTCGGCGGCGAAAGCCTGGGGCGTGGCATTGGCATGTGCCAGTTTGACTGGCGCGGTCACACGGTAACGGCAATGGTCATGCCCTATCGCATTTTCATGTTGCAACGTATTCAGGACGCTTATGACGCGCTGGACGCGCCCGCACGCGATGCGGTGGATGCGCTGTTGACGCAAACCGGCCTGTCGGCACTGATGACGACGCGGTGCACGCGCCGGGTCGAACGTGAAAATCATCGTGAGATTTGGCGCTGAAA
>MDTB01136834.1_pt1 | contig 13567 bp, 15 predicted proteins | sample 811161 | NCBI WGS metagenome assembly MDTB01 (sample SAMN05326650, study PRJNA326480) | marine metagenome | isolation source: seawater | place: Mediterranean Sea | collected 2009
TGAATTCATTCCTTCTTCTTGTGGCTTATCAGAAAATCCAAATCCTGGAAGAGAAGGGCAAATAATATCCAAAGGCACATTAGAATTTTTCTGAATAATAGGAATAATTTTTATGAACTCTTGAACACTACCAGGCCAACCATGAGTCATAACTAAAGGAATAGCATTCGTTTCTTTTGATTTGGAATGAAGGAAATGAATTTTTAAACCTGATTCTGAAGTATATCTAAAACTACCAATTTCATTCAGCTTGCTTTCATGTATTCGCCAATCAAATTCATTACACCAATAATTTGAAAGTTCCTTAAGAAAAGACATATCGGTTCCGTGAGACCATTTATTATTTATTTCATCTGGCCATCTGGTCAAATTAATTTTATGTCTTAGTAAATCAATATTTTCTTCAGGAATATTGATAATGTATTCTTCAATCATTTTTTTAATTTACAACATAATTTTTGTACATTGAAGTAGAATATCTCTTTTTATTTTTATATATGTTTGAAAATATTGAATTATTCTTGAGTTCCAATAATGAATTAGCATGGATTGCTATATTCATTTTTGCCTTTATGGAGTCCTTTATTCTTTCCTTTATGGTATCAAGTCTTATCTTGTTTTCTATATGCGTATTTGTTTTCAATATGGATTTACTTTCATTGCAAGTCATTGTTCCTGTAGCTGTCCTTGGGTCCCATTTAGGTGATATGTCAGGATTTTTCTTTGGAAAGACTGTTGGACCAAGTATTTTAGGCACAAAATTTATGAAAAAAAGGGAAAAAAATATTAAAAGAGCTCAAAGATTTTTAGAGAAAAGGGGATCTTATGCAGTAATCCTAGGAAGATTTATACCAGCAATAAGGTCTATAGTTCCATTCTTACTTGGAATTTCTGGCTTAAAAGCTGTAAGATTTTATATATCTGATGTTGTTGCATGTTCTTTATGGGGAGCTGCTCTTGCTTTTTTAGTAATTATTTCAGACTCAGTAATAGGATAGATAGATGTTAAATGTTTTTATATTAGTAGTTAGCTCAGTCGCCTTAGCTTATTTGCTTGTTCAGCTAATAAAGGCTGGAAGACAAGGAAGGTTTTTACAAACACTTAGGGATCTCTTGATTGTATTTCTTGCTATTTTAATGACCGCAGCTATTTTCTATATAGGGTATAGATTTTTTAGAACATTCTTCTAAATATTATGTCGTTAACCTTATTTGAAAAAATCATTAGTAAGGAGATTCCCGCTGATATTATTTATGAAGATGATATTTCAATAGTTATAAAAGACATAAGCCCTCAAGCTCCAACACATTTGTTAATTATCCCGAAGAAAGTTATTCCAAAGCTTTCTGATGCAACAAAAGAAGATCAAGAGGTGTTAGGGCACTTGATGCTTTTAGCAGGAAAAATTGCAGAAGAATTAGGGCTTGATGAAACTTTTAGATTGGTTATCAATAATGGAGCTAAAGCAGGTCAAAGTGTTTTCCATCTTCACTTACATCTTTTATCTGGAAGATCTTTAAATTGGCCTCCGGGTTAGAAGAATATATAAGCTCCAATTCCTAAAGCAAAAACGGTAATACCGATGCCGATTGCAAAATAAGCACTGTATTTTAAAGTTGAATTATCATCCATATTTAATCTCCCCTTGTAAAAATATATCAAAAATATTTTTAATTTCAATTCAATTTTTAATATAAAATGAACTATAACCTATAAAAATAATACCTTGAGCAATTCAAAACTATCAAAAGAAGTAAAAGCATGGATATCATATGATTTAGGTAATTCTGCATTTGCAACAACAGTCGTTGCTGCATTTTTCCCAATTTTTTATAACCAATTTTGGGCATCAACCATTGATCCAATACTATCAGCTGAATATCTTAGCTGGACTTTAGTTATTTCAAATGTAGCTTTATTATTTACCGCACCTTTAATTGGAGCTATTACTGATATAAGCAAAACCACAAAAAAATTATTTATAACGATGGTTTTGATTTCTATATCCTGTGTTGCCTTGTTATTTTTTCTAGAAGTTGGATCATGGCTATATGCTTTAATATTCTTTGGAATTGCTAATTATTTTTTTTCAGCATCAAATGTTCTTTATGACAAGATTCTTGTAGAGATAACATCTCCAAATTTATTTTCTAAAATCTCAGGATATGGATATGCATGGGGTTATTTTGGCGGAGGTTTTTTATTTTTAATTAATGCAATAATGAGCCTTAATCCAGAGCTTTTCGGACTTAGCTCTCAAGCAGATGCAATTAGATGGTCCTTTATTACTGTTTCAGTATGGTGGGGGATTTTTTTAATTCCACTATCTATTACTTTCAAAGAAAAAAATACTGAGACAAAAAGCGGTTTATTGAAGAGCTCGTTGATGAATATAAAGACAACATTAATGTCCATACCTCAGTATAAAAATGTCTTTATATTCTTAATCGCATTTTTCTTATTTATTGATGGAGTGCATACGGTGATGGCACTAGCATCAACTTTTGCATTAAATCTTGGTTTAGAAACAAGCTCAATAATAATTGCTCTCATATTAGTGCAATTTGTTGCTTTTCCATCAACGCTTATGTGGGCATACGTAGCAGAAAGAAAAGGAGATAAGTTAGTTATTAATATTTCAATAATTATATATATTGGAATAATTCTTTATTCATTTTCTTTATCAAACGCTACTGAATTCTATATTCTTGCAGCTCTGGTGGGTTTTGTTCAGGGTGGAATTCAAGGAAGCTCAAGAAGCTTATTTGCCAAATTAATACCAGCTGACAAAGCAGGGGAGTTTTTTGGTATTTTTAATACTTTTGGAAAAGCCGGAGCTTTTATGGGTCCCGCACTAGTAGGTATTTTTTTAGCAATTTTTAAAAATACTATAGTTATGTTACTTCCAATATTAATTCTATTTGTACTTGGATTGATTGTTTTATATTTTGTAGAAACCGATGAAATTATTTAGTCCAAAGTCCATTATTTTTTATGGGATACTGGGATTAATAACGGCGTTTATAATAGCTCCTTTTATTAGAAGCTTAATGGATTTTTCGTTGGGTATTGAGTTACTTATCACCACCTCTTTTATTATTCCAATGTATGCTGTTGTTACAAAACTATTTAAGAAATATTTTTAATAGTTTTTTAATGTCTCATATAACAATTTTGGTTTATCAGTAATAATTCCATCAACCTTGAGATCGATAAGGTATTTAAAAGTTTCAACATCATTGATTGTCCAAACCATAATTTTTAAATTTCTCGACTTTAGAAAATTTACAAATCTTTTTGTAACGATTCGAATACCATAGTATCTAATTGGAACTTGTATGCAGTCTCCTGGAATAGAATTTCTATACAACCCAAAACTCGATAATAATGTTTTAAATACTTCATTTGGACCCATTGAGATACACAAGTACGGATGTTGATTCCTGATTTTTTCTAATCTTTTGCTGTTAAAGCTTGCAATACAAACCCTATCATTTGATTTTGTTTTCGTAATAACCTCTAAAGCAGGGGCTACCACCTCATCTGTTTTAAAATCAATTTGAAACGAAGTATCAGGAAAGTTATTTAACACATCTTCTAATCTGGGTATTTTGTGATTTCCAAAAATAAGGAGTTTATCGATTTCACTGCTGGTTAAAGAATCAAAGTTTGAGGAGATATTAGATATTCTGTTTAAATCATTGTCATGAAAAATATAAGGTATGCCATCAGATGAAACCTGAACATCTGTTTCAATAAATTTACAACCTAAAGATATTGAATATCCAAATGATTCAATAGTGTTTTCAAATGACTCTTCAGCACCACCTCTATGAGCCAGCACCTCTAATCCTTTATATTTTAGATAAGCTTTCATTCATCGATATTGTATACATTATTAAGGTAAAATATATCAATTGAGTTATATGATCAAAGCTAAGCAGTGAATAAATTCGATTCTATTAGACCTTATAAAGATAATGAAGTTAATGATGTATTAATTAGATTATCGAACAATAGACGATTCCTAAAGATGTTATTTTCATCAGGGAAGTTTAACCATATCCGTTATCTACCTTTTTCTAGAAAAATATTAAGTTACGTACTTAAAAATAAAATAAAGAATATTGATAGTGTGGATACATATCAAAATTTTTTTGAAAATGTTGTTTCTGGGGTAGTCCAAAAATCTATTAATAAATTCTCTGTATCCGGAATAAAAAATTTAGATCCCTCAAAGGGTTATCTCTTTATTGCAAATCATAGAGACATAACACTAGATTCCGCTCTTTTGAATTTAACATTACATCAAAATAATTTTAAAACTACATATAACGCAGTTGGAAATAATCTTTTAAGTGAACAATGGGCTTCTGATTTAATGCGATTAAACAAAAGCTTTATTATTGATAGGAGTGATAAATCTAAAAGAGATATATATAAAAGCTTAAATCTTGCATCTGAGTTTATATACGATGTAATAAAAAATAAAAATGAATCTATTTGGATAGCTCAAAAGCAAGGCAGGTCAAAAGATGGCAATGATTATACAGACCCATCAGTAATAAAAATGATTCATCTTAATGCAAGAAAAGATAAAGCTATTAATAGATATTTAGATTCATTAAATGTTATCCCTGTATCTATTTCATATGAGAAAGATCCTAATGATTTATTGAAAGCCAAAGAATTATATTTAACAAATTTAAATAAAGCTTATGTAAAAGACAGAAAAGAAGATTTGCAAAGCATTTCTGATGGAATTAGAGGAAATAAAGGTAATGTACACCTTGAAATAGGAAACATCATTAACTTTCATACAGATTCTTATGAAGCATGCTCAGATCAAATTTCAAGTGAGATAAAAGCTTTATACAAGTTACATCCAACTAATTATGCTGCTGCTATAATTCAAGGAAAGGAGATTGATAAATATGATTTTGATTCAGCTGAAATTGATCAATCGATTCAATTTTTAAAAAATAAAATAAAGGCAATTCCTGAAGAAATGCATCCTTATTTATTAAATCAATATAGCAATCCTATTTTATAGACTGTAACCACTTTCATTATGTTCGTGGATATCCAAGCCTTCTTCCTCGGCTTCACTAGAAACTCTAATTTCTGTAAATATATTTATTGTTCTTAAAATTATATATGTAGCAATAATTGTCCATAAACCTATTACTAAAATACCCTCAAGCTGAAGTACTAACTGAGCCATCATTCCTTCATCAGAGATTCCTGCAGCACCAGAACCAAGAAAACCATCAGGGCTGCCAATTAAAGCTAGCATAATAATTCCTAACATACCTCCAACTCCATGAACTGGAAAGACATCTAAAGAGTCATCTATTTGATATACAGATTTGACTATTTGAGTTGCATAAAAACAAACAGATCCCGCAAGCACTCCAATCAATAATGCACCGGCAGGTCCTACAGTTCCGGATGCTGGTGTTATAGTTGCTAATCCAGCAACCATCCCAGTGGCAATGCCAACCATAGTAGCTTTTCCAGATTTAATCCATTCAATACTCATCCAAGTTAATGCTCCAACTGCTGCGCTAATATGAGTAACTAGCATAGCCATTCCAGCTGAACCATCAGCAGCAACAGCACTTCCAGCATTAAAACCAAACCATCCAACCCAAAGCATTGATGCTCCAATCATAACCATGGTTCTATTATGAGGTGGAAGAGGGGACTCGTTAAAACCTTTCCTTTTGCCAAGGTAAATTGCTGCTACTAATGCTCCAAGACCGCATGTGGCATGAACAACTAATCCACCTGCAAAATCAATTACACCTTTGGAGCCTAAATATCCTCCACCCCAAACCATATGACAAGCTGGAAGATAAACTAATGTAAACCAAGCAATTGAAAACAAACACATTGCAGAAAATTTAATTCTTTCTGCAAAAGCTCCAACCACTAGAGCTGGGGTAATTATTGCAAAGCTCATTTGAAAAGTTATAAATACAGATTCAGGCAATGTTCCACTCATAGAGTCTCTCTCAATACCATTTAAAAACATGGCACTTAGATCACCTATAAATAGCCCATCCCCTTTAAAAGCTAAACTGTAACCATAAACAACCCAACATACAGAAATAATGCATGCAATTGAAAAGCACTGCATTAATACAGATAAAACATTTTTTGATCTAACTAAACCTCCATAAAAAAGAGCTAAACCCGGCAAGGTCATAAATAAAACTAATGCGGTTGAAGTAAGTATCCATGATGTATCACCTGAATTAATCTGTTCCGCAGATACATCAAAAGAAATAAATAAAATAAGTAAACTTGATAAGAATGTTTTCACAAAAATGCTCCCAATTATTATATATATTTTTTATATGCAATTTATATGCCTTAAATTATTAAATAATTTGCACAAATAAAGAGCATAAAAAAAGAGAAGAGTCGTATTGAAACAACTCTTCTCTAAAATTTAATAATCTGACCTATAGGGGGAGCATTATAATGCAGTCATAATATTAAATTATTTAAATTCTGGATAAGCTTCAACTCCTATCTCAGAAACATCAAGACCTAGATCTTGTTCTTCATCAGTAGCTCTAATTGGCATTACTATATTAATAACTAATATAGTTGCTAGGCTCATTAGGAAAGTAAACCCTGCAATTGAAATAACACCGATTGCTTGCCACATAAATGAAGCATCAGATGTAAATGGAACAACCATAACACCTAAAATACCTACAACACCGTGAGCTGAGATTGCACCTACAGGATCATCTAGCTTAAGTTTCGTATCTAGGTATAGAATTGAGAAATAAACTAGAACGCCGCCTGCAGCTCCAATAAGTACTGCCGCACCAGCACTTGGGGCACTTGGACCAGCTGTTATTGCTACAAGACCTGCAATAGCACCATTAATAGCCATAGTTACATCCATTTTTCCAGTTTTAAATAAACTCATCATTAAAGCAGCAACAACACCTCCAGCTGCAGCCATATTTGTATTTAAAAATACTTGGCTTACTGCTGTAGCACTATCAACTTCTGAAACTTTAAGTTCAGAACCACCGTTAAATCCAAACCATCCTAACCAAAGAATCCATGCTCCTAAAGCAGCCATTGGAATATTTGATCCAGGCATTGGTAATGATGCACCGTCATAACTATATTTACCTTTTCTTGGCCCTAATACCATTACTACCGCAAGAGCAGCAGCAGCACCACATAGATGAACAGTTCCAGAACCCGCATAGTCAGAGTATCCATTTGAGCTTAAAAAGCCTCCACCCCAGTTCCAATAACCTTGAATAGGATATATAAAACCGGTTAGGATAACTGCAAATAGAAAGAATGGTATTAATTTCATTCTTCCTGCAACAGCACCAGATACAATAGACATAGCTGTAGCCACGAAGACTACTTGGAAAAAGAAGTCAGCCTGATGTGAGTAATATCCAACAAAATCTCCACCTTCAACAGAACCATCAGAACCATATAGGATAGGGCTAGCCTCTGTTGCTAATGATAAAGACCATGAACTACCTATTTGTGGTAAAAAGCTCAAGTAAGCATCTCCTGGATACATAAGCATAAAACCACATGCTAAATACATAATACATGCAATTGAATATAGCCCAAGGTTTTTAGTAACAATTTCAGATACATCTTTCTTTTGAACAAGTCCTGCTTCAAGCATGGTAAAACCAGCAGCCATCCACATAACTAGAGCACCTGCCATTACAGCGTAAAATGTATCTAATGCAAATTTAATTTCTTCCATAATATCTCCTTAGATTAGATTGCGTCAGATCCTGTTTCACCAGTTCTTATTCTGATGACATCATCAACGCTAGTTATAAAAATTTTTCCATCACCAATCTTTCCAGTATTAGCTGTTTTAGTAACTACATCAGTTACTGTTGAAAGTTTTTCATCCTCAACTAATATTTCTAGTTTTATTTTTGGTAAGGTATCAACAGAATATTCAGCACCTCTGTACATTTCTGTATGTCCTTTTTGTCTTCCATATCCTTTAACCTCAGATATGGTTAAACCTTCTATACCAGCATCAACAAGAGCTTCTCTAACTTCTTGTAACTTAAAAGGTTTAATAATTGCGCTAACTAATTTCATAGTAAATTAAAATTCAGCTGAAACAGAAAACACTAGAGCGTCTTCATCGCCACCATAACCATCATCAGAAAAATCTGAGTAAGCTATGCTGCAACCATAAGAACCACAATCAAAACCATATGATAATAAAAGGTTATCGCCATAATCATCATATTGGCCATAAGAAACTCCAAAGTTTCCAATACCATAGGAAATTTCTGTGTAATCAGGAGCTCCATCTTGCCCAAGAGCAAAAGTTAAACCAAGATCACCCATACTTAAGCCAACAACTATTTCTTCAAAATCAAGACCGGTTTCATTTTTTGGATAGTCAAAAGCTACATATCCTAAATCAACACCAATTCCACCCATCTCAAATCCATAACCAAAATAATAATCGAGCTCACTTCCAGCTCCATCATTAAAATTTACATTTGAACCCCAGATTCCTGCATAAAAACCACCATCAGATGCATAATCAAAACCACCAGACATTGCTGGTCCATCTGATTGAGTCATTCCTCTCCATATGTAATCAGAAGCAAATGCTACATTTGCACTTACTGCTGAATATGAAGGTAATGAAACTAAAGTTATTAATAGTAATAATTTTTTCATTTGTTTCTCCTTTAGAAAAATATATACAACTTTAGTAATGCAATTTTTGTGCCAATAAAATAATTACTATTTTTTTGTATATAACGATATAATTTCAACTCTATTTAAGAGGTAAATTATGGAATTAAAAGACAAGGTAGCACTTATTACTGGTGGAGCTTCAGGATTGGGACAAGCTACAGTAGAAGCTTTTGTATCCAAAGGTGCAAAAGTAGTAATTTTAGATATCAATGAAGAAAATGCCAATGTAATCATAAAAAGCCTTGGTGAAGACAATGTTTTATTTATTTCTACAAATATTATGGAAGAAGAGCCGGTAACAAGTGCAATTTCTATAATTAAAGAAAAGTTTGGAGGCCTTCACATAGCAGTTAATTGTGCTGGAACTGGTTATCCAGGAAGAATTTTAGGCAAAGAATCACCTCATCCTCTTGATGCATTTAAATTTATAATTAATTTAAATCTTGTTGGAACATTTAATGTAATGAGAATCGCAGCTGAATTAATGGATAAAAACGATCCAGATGAAAAAGGTGAGAAGGGTGTGATAATCAATACAGCTTCTATTGCTGGTTATGAAGGACAAATCGGTCAATCAGCCTATAGCGCTTCAAAAGCTGGTGTAATTGGATTAACTTTAACAGCAGCAAGAGACCTTGCAAGACATGCCGTAAGGGTTTGTACAATTGCTCCTGGAATCTTTGATACACCTTTAATGCAATTAGCGCCGGATAAAGTAAGAGACCCATTACTAGAATCAACCCAGTTTCCTCACAGATTTGGACAACCAAGTGAATTTGCTGATTTAGCTGTACATATTGTTGAAAATACTTATTTAAATGGAGAAACTATAAGACTTGATTCGGCTATGAGGATGAAACCTAGATAATTTATTGAACTGAAACCCAATAAGTCATAGCAATCACAGCTACTATAATTAAGAATAAAATTACCTTAGCATCACTTTTACTATCTTTATCATTTTCATTGGTTTCATAAAATTCTTTATATTCATCTTTCATATTTATTCTCCATGTTGAATAACAACTCTACCAATCTGACCACCTTTTAAGATTTTTTTAATTTCATCATCTATTTCATTAATACTTATGGTTTTTGTTTGGTTGCTTAAGTCAATAAACCATTCATTAGATAATAAATCCCATAAATCTTTTTTAAGCCTAATAGGTGACTCTGCTGAGTCAACACCTGATAACTGAACACCCCTTAAGATAAATGGAAATACAGAAGTAGTAAACATTGCACCTCCAACATTACCACAACAAGAAACCACTCCATTATTAGATATCATTGATATTATTTTTGCTAACATTTCACCACCAACAGTATCTACGGCAGATGAATAAGAAGCTTTATCAAGGGGTTTTAATGGCTCAGACATATAATCACTTCTTGCAATTATTTTACTTGCACCCATTTTAGTTAAAATTTCACTTTCTTCAGGTTTACCAGTTATGGCATGGACTTCAAAATCAAGATTTGACAATAAACCGACTGCTACCGAACCAACTCCTCCTGTTGCACCTGAAACTAAAACTGGAAGATCATTTGAGATTTGAGCATTAACTATTTTGTTTACACATTCAGCAGCTGTAATTCCTGCAGTACCATGACACATAGTTTCAAAAAGAGATAAGTTTTCTGGTAATTTAACTATCCAATCTGCAGGTATATGTGCTATTTCACCAAAGCCACCAAATTCCGCCATTCCTATTTTATATCCTGTAGCAATAACCTTTTCACCCGGTAAAAAATTAGAAGAATCAGACTCAATAACTTCACCAGCAATATCTACACCCGGAACAAAGGGGTATGACCTTACAACACCTTTTGCTCCTGTTGCTGCTAAAGCGTCCTTATAATTTAAAGATGAATACTTAACCCTAATTAAAACTCTATTTTTTTCAAGAGTAGGAGTATCCAGTTGTTTTACACTTCCTATATATTTTCCATTATCTTCTTCAACTAAATATGCGTTATATTTCATCTTTATTATTTCTCTGATAAATATTTTTCTGCATCAAGAGCAGCCATACAACCAAAACCAGCAGATGTTACAGCCTGACGATAGATTTGATCTGACACATCGCCTGCTGCAAATACACCTTCAACCGAGGAGGATGTTACTGAACCATGCAAACCAGATTTTATAATAATGTAACCATTATCCATATCTAGTTGATCTTTAAAGATTTCAGTATTTGGTTTATGACCTATAGCAATAAATACTCCCATTACATCTTTTAATACCTCACTACCTTTATTATCTAATCTAATTCCAGTTACACCCATATCGTTTCCAATTACTTCTTTTAATTGTGTGTCCCACAAGACTTCAATTTTTCCAGCTTTTTCTTCTGCAAAAATTCTATCTTGTAGTATTTTCTCTGCTCTTAATTCATCTCTTCTATGAACCAAATAAACTTTCGAGCATATCCTCGATAAATATAAAGCCTCTTCAGCAGCTGTATTTCCGCCTCCAATAACAGCAACATCTTGATCTTTATAAAAAAATCCATCGCATGTAGCGCATGCTGATACACCTTTACCAAGGAATTCTTTCTCAGATGGAAGACCTAAATACATTGCACTAGCACCAGTAGAAATAATTAAGGAATCACATGTGTAATTAGATGTGCCTTTTAAACTAAATGGTTTATTGAGAAGGTCAACTTCATTTATATGGTCATTGACAACATCTACATCAAATTGTTGCGCATGTTTCTTCATTCTAAGCATAAGTTCCGGTCCTTGAAGGCCATCGCTATCACCAGGCCAATTTTCTACATCAGTAGTAGTTGTCAATTGACCGCCTTCTTGCATACCAGCAATAATTATTGGATTCAATCCAGCTCTAGCAGCATATATAGCAGCCGCATAACCAGCAGGACCAGAACCTAAAATTATTAATTTTTTATGATTATCTGACATTTATGAAATTATAATTGAATATAAAGAAATTGTTACGGTTTATGCCTATAATTACAACTATAATAGACTAAAATTAGACATATGCCCCCATATATTAAAAATACACTTCTAAATTTTTTTAGTTTTTTTCTCATAGCATTATGCCTGTATATATTTATTTCATTAGTTTCATATGATGCTACTGATTCTGGTTTCTTTAATAAGAATTCCTCATATACTACAGAAAATCTTGGTGGGCCCTTAGGTGCTTCAATAGCTGACTTTTTATTTACCCTAATTGGATATGGTGGATATGTTCTTTTGCTACTAGGATGCGTTTGGTCAATTCAAACACTCTTTTATGAAGACCCATACAATTCATTAATAAAAAACTTTGTAAGAATTATTAGCTCTATTTTTTTTATAATTTGTTTTTGCTCAATCGGAGAATTGTATTTCAGCAATAACTTTGGTGGTGTAATTGGAAGTATAGTCTTAAATGCAATTTCCTCTATATTTGGAAACATAGGCTCTCTAATTTTTCTAGTAATTTTATTAATACCAATTACTTCTTTATCCTTTAATTTTTCTTGGCTTGAAAAATTAGATCAATTTGGGAAATTATTAATTATTTTTTCGAAATACAGTCTTGAATTAGCCAAAACTATTTTAGTTAAACTAAAAGAAATGATTAATTCATTTATTTCTAAATCGAAAAAAATTATTACAGCTATGGAAAATAGCTCAAAAGAAAGAAAGATTAAAACCAAAAAGCCTAAAATTTCAACCGAAGCTGAAATAAAAGAAAAACCAATAAAAGAAGTTAGAGATAATTTAAAACAAGGTGATTTACCAATTGAATCAAAAAATCCGTTAAAAGAAATTTCCAAACCTGATTCCAATAATGAGTTCGAAGAAAAAAAAGAAAAAATTGTTATGCCTAGTACAGAATTACTTGATAGAGCTCTTGATGATGGGAGCTCTTTATCTGAGGATGAATTAAATCAAATAGCATCTTTATTGGAAATCAAACTAGAAGAATTTGGAATAGAAGCAACTGTAGAGTCCGTATTACCTGGTCCAGTAGTTACAAGATTTGAAATTCAACCAGCTCCTGGTACAAAGGCAAGTAAAATTACAAATATTGCACAAGATATTGCAAGATCTTTGTCTGTAAGCAGTGTAAGAGTTGTAGAGGTCATAGAAGGGAAATCATATGTGGGTATTGAAATACCAAATACTAATAGAAAAATGGTACGACTTACTGAGATATTGTCTTCAGAAACTTTTAAATCATCTCCATCAAACTTGAGCATTGCACTAGGTCACGATATTTCAGGAAATCCAATTGTTGTTGATTTGGCCAAAATGCCTCATTTGCTTGTTGCTGGGACCACTGGTTCAGGTAAATCGGTTGGACTTAATGCAATGTTACTTAGCCTATTATTCAAATCTAATCCAGAAAATGTAAGGCTAATTTTAATTGATCCAAAAATACTTGAGTTAAAAGTATTTGATGATATTCCTCACTTATTGACACCAGTTATCACTGATATGACCAACGCATCTAATGCTCTAAGGTGGTGTGTTGCAGAAATGGATAGAAGATATAAGTTAATGTCTATGATGGGAGGTAACGTAAAAAATATAGCAGGATTTAATAAAAAAATTCAAAATGCTGATGCTAATGGCAAACAAATTTTAAATCCATTAAATGAAGATGAAGAAGAGTTTTTAGAAGTGCTTCCATCTATAGTTGTAGTGGTTGATGAATTTGCAGACATGATGATGCTAGTTGGCAAGAAAGTCGAACATCTCATTGCAAGAATTGCACAAAAAGCTAGAGCTGCTGGAATACATTTAATTTTAGCAACACAAAGGCCTTCGGTAGATGTTATCACTGGACTAATAAAAGCA
>MDTB01158098.1_pt1 | contig 13567 bp, 10 predicted proteins | sample 811161 | NCBI WGS metagenome assembly MDTB01 (sample SAMN05326650, study PRJNA326480) | marine metagenome | isolation source: seawater | place: Mediterranean Sea | collected 2009
GGCTAATCTGGTAACAGATAGCGCATGGAAAACCCCACCGGGAGCAAGACCAAGTAGAGATGACATTGTTGAAAAACTAAAAGCAGTCTTTGGCTAGTCATCAGGGTTGGTCGCTTGAGCTTAAAAGTGATTTTAAGCCTAGAGAAATGGTAAGTTTAAAAGACAGAACCCGGCTTACAGTTTATCTGGCATTATAAAAAAAACTTATAATTAAATTCTCCGTAATTTGTTTCATATTTGTTCTTAATCTAGGTTATTACAAAAAATATACCTATTGACGGTTGCAAATAAAACCCATATATTCCCATATATTCCCAAATTGGGATATATAGGATTTTATGAATTATGTTTTTATCTACTTACGAAAACAGATTAGACAAAAAAGGAAGGGTGTCCGTGCCAGCCTCCTTTAGATCATATCTTTCAAACCTTGGGTATAATGGAATTATTTGTTATCCTTCATTCAATAATCAATCAATTGAAGCGTGGACACAGGACAGAATTGAAAAAATTTCAAATACTATTGATGCATTAAATCCATTTGAAGAAAAAAAGGATTTTTTTGCGACATCAATACTTTCAGAAAGTATTAACCTTCAATTCGATAATGAGGGAAGAATATCTTTAACACCGAAATTACTAAAACATGCAAAAATAAAAAATAGCATATTATTTGTTGGTCAGGGAAAAACTTTTCAAATTTGGGAACCAACAATCTTTGAGAAATTTAGGGTAAATGCAAAAAGAAAATCAAATCTTCACAGAGCAAGCCTTAAATGGGAAAAACAAATAAATAACTAATAGAGGGGGAAACAATATGACAATTAATTTTAGAGCACCAGATATTAAAGAACTAAAACCAAGAATTCTAGTATTAGGTGTAGGTGGAGCTGGAGGTAACGCTATAAATGAGATGATTGATGCAGGTGTAGAAGGTGTAGAGTTTGTTGCGGTTAACACTGATGCTCAAGATCTTAAAGCTAGCAAAGCAAAACAAAAAGTACAATTGGGCTTGAATTTAACTAAAGGACTTGGAGCGGGAGCAAAAGTAGAAATTGGACAGGCCGCTGCTGATGAGTCGCTTAATGAAATTGTTGATTTATTAAAAGGTGCAAACATGGTTTTTATCACTGCGGGAATGGGAGGTGGAACAGGAACCGGAGCTGCACATGTGATTGCAAGAGCTTCTAAAGAATTAAATATTTTGACTGTTGGAGTAGTTACACTTCCGTTTTTATATGAGGCGCCTTCAAGAATGAGAAGAGGTCAGCAAGGTCTTGAAGAATTAAGAAAACATGTTGATACAATAATCGTAATACCTAATCAAAATTTATTTAAAATTGCAAATGAAAAAACAACTCTAAAAGAATCATTCAAACTATCTAATGGTGTTCTTAGACATGGCGTTCAAAGTGTGACTGATTTAATGGTTAAACAAGGATTAATTAACTTAGATTTCGCTGACGTAGAAACAGTAATGAGCTCTATGGGCAAAGCAATGATGGGTACAGGGGAAGCTGAAGGCGAAGGAAGAGCGATCAAAGCTACAGAAATGGCATTAAACAATCCTATAATAGATGATTATTCGCTTAGAGGAGCTAGAGGTCTATTAATAAATATAACTGGTGGAGAAGATCTAACCTTATTTGAGACAGATGAAATTGTAAATAAAATAAGGTCTGAAGTTGATCATGCAGCAGAAATAATTATCGGCTCCGTGACAGATGATTCCCTTGAAGGAAAAGTAAGAGTATCAATAGTTGCAACAGCTTTAGATGGACAACAACCTGAATCTAAGTCTGTTATAAATATGGTCCACAGGATACAAAATAGAAATCCTGGTTATTCAGATTTTTCACATGCTACAAATTCACCATCATTTAACTTCTCCTCCCAAGCAAGCACTGTAGCAACCAGTGGAGCAAATGCTCTTAAAGTTGAAACAGAGAGTCTTCCAAAAGTAGAAGAGCACTTATCTGATAACCAAATATTAGACGAAAATATTAATGGTGAAATGAGTGTAGAAGGAACAAGAGACAATAGTGAAGAAAGTCTTATTTTAACTGAATCTTTAGAAAATAATACAACGGAGTCTAACGGGTTAGAAAATTTTGGGCTGGAAGAAGAAACGCCGAATTTATTTGAGGAAAGTGCAAGTGTTGATGACTCTAGTCTAAGTGATAAAGAAAATAATTTAGACGAGGAAGAATACGAAATTCCAGCATTTTTAAGAAGACAAAAAAACTAATGGTCTTCAAAAAAATAGATGAATGCCACCATTTTACCGAGTGATGAAAAACATCATCCGGTATTGCTAAATGAAATTCTTAGCATTATTTCCCCTCAAAATGGTGGCACATTTATCGATTGTACATTTGGCCAAGGTGGATATTCAAAAGCAATATTAAAATTTCCAAAAACAAAAGTTTATGCTTTAGATAGAGATAATAATTCTAAACAATTCGCACTAAATTTAAAAATTAAAAATAAAAATCGTTTTTTTTTTCAAAATCTTAAATTTGGAGATCTGGATAAATTAGATTTAGAGAATAAAAAAATTAAAGCTCTTATATTTGATCTAGGTTTTTCTTACTCACAAATTAAGGACTATAAAAGAGGTTTATCTTTTATGAGTGAAGGTCCATTGGATATGAGGATGGGATTAAATGAGTTTTCAGCACTTGAAGTAATTAATAATTTAGAACAAAAAGATTTAGAACTTATCTTTAAATTTTTTGGAGAGGAAAAAGATAGTAAAAGAGTTGCAAAAAATATTATTTTAGAAAGACAAAAAAATTTAATCGATACACAAAAATTAGTGAAAATAATTAATAAATCAAAAAAAAAAAATAATAAAAAAACTCATAATGCTACAAAAGTTTTTCAAGCACTGAGAATATTTGTTAATAAAGAAATATCAGAATTAATAAAAGGTTTAATAAAATCAGTTAAAATTTTAGAAAAAAATGGACTAATAATTTTTGTTTCATTTCATTCTTTAGAGGATAAAATTATTAAGACTTTTTTTAGGTCGCTTTCTGAAAATAAAAAAACATCAAGATATTTACCAGATAATGAAGAAAAAAAAAATATTCTGAGTCTTATAAAAAAAAAACCAATATTACCTTCCAATGAGGAAATTAAGTTAAATAGTCCATCAAGATCAGCCAAGCTTAGATATGCGATTAAAATTAATAATGATGAGAATTTTGAAGCAGAAATTTATAGGAAATTCCAATTCTTATTAGATATTGAAAATCTATCTGAAAAATTATGAAAAAATATATTGTAATATTATCTATAATTTTTTTAATTTCATTTACAACTTTAGTTAAAAATGCGTCAAAAGATTTAGAAAATAAAATTTACAATAAGAAAGAAAATATAATTATATTAGAGAGAGATTACAGTTTAGTATTATTAGAAAACAATTATCTTTCATCCCCAAAAAAATTATTTAGCTATAGTGATAATATTAAAAAAGAGAACTATTATCCTACCGATATAACCAATTTTAATAAAATTGAATTCACTGAAGATAAAATCAAAATAGAGAAATTTATTAGTAATGAATAATCTAAAAGATAAATTAACTATAAATGAATATAAAGGTGATTTTTCTTACAAAGAAAATATTTCAAATTTAAATTTTTCGTTTAATAGAGTGGCTTTCATTTTCTTTATTTTTCTTTTGGCATCATTTTTTTTTTCAATTAAAATTTTCTATTATGGTTCTATTTCAAAAAAAAAAGAAAGCGAATTTATGAGAAAACAAACTGAATTTAGGGCAGATATCTTAGATAGAGATTATAATTTTATTGCTAAAACTATATTATTAAAAAATGTTGGTATTAATCCTAACAAGGTTAAAGATAAAAAAAAATTTTTATTAAAACTAAAATTAGTTTTTCCAAAAAAAGATTTTTCTTTGATAGAAAAAAAACTAAGCAAAAAAAAATTTTTTTATTTAGAAAAAAAAATTTCAGCTGAAAATTATAATAAAATAAAATTACTTGGTGAAAAAGGTTTTGAATATGAAACTAAAATATCAAGAATTTATCCTTATCCAAATTTATTTAGTCACATAATTGGGCAAGTAGATGAAGATGGTAATGGAATATCAGGTTTAGAAAAATCATTTAATGAGAAATTGATAACAAAAAAAGATCCACTAGAAATAACTATTGATACAAGTATACAATATTTAGTTAGAGAGGAATTAATTAAGGCTAATAAAATTTTTAAAACCGAGGGTAGTGCTGCAATCTTAATGGATGTAGATAGTGGGGAAATTATATCTATGGTTTCAACCCCAGATTATAATCTTAACAAAAGAGAGAAAATAGATGACAAAAAATTTATTAATAGAGTAACAAAAGGTGTTTATGAATTTGGGTCCGTATTTAAAACATTTACTTTAGCGGGAGGTTTAAGCTTAAAAGAAATTAAAATAGATACTGAATTTAAAGATCTACCAAAAAGTATTAGTTGCGCCGGCAGACCAATTAGAGAATATGACGAAAACATTCCAAGTAATTTATCTGCAGAAGAAATTTTAATTAGATCTGGAAATATAGGGTCAGTGAGAATTGCACAAAAAATCGGTGAAGAAAAATTTCCCTTATTTCTAAAAAAAATTGGAATTTTAGATCGGGTTGAATTTGAATTAGATGAAGTAGGCACACCTATTCCAATAAAATGGGGAAAATGTAAGTTGGCAACTTCTTCTTTTGGACATGGAATAACTACTACAATTTTACAGTTGGCAAAAGGTTACTCTATAATTAGCAATGGAGGATATGATGTTAAACCAACCCTGATTAGAAAAAAAAATTCAAAAACAATTAAAAAAAGATTAATTAGTCAAAAAGTTTCAAATGAAATTAATTCAGCTTTAAGAAAAATTGTATCAACTAAAATTGGAACAGCAAATTTAGCAAATATATCTGGCTTTGAAGTTGGAGGTAAAACAGGGACTGCACAAAAATCAATTAACGGAATTTATTCTAAAGAAAAAATCAATACATTTGTAGGGGTGTTTCCAACTTCTAATCCAAAATTTGTTATTACTGTGATGCTTGATAGACCTCAAATAAATGAAAATTATATATATGAGTATAAAGATGGTAGTGGATTTAAATTAAAAGGAACTCCTAGAAATACAGCTGGGTGGACAACTGTTGAGATAACAGGCAAAATTTTAGAAAAAATAGGACCAATTTTAGCCACAAATTACATGGAGTTTTAATTATCAAATGTTAATTGGAAAATTACTTAAAACAAAAACAAAAAAATTTGAAAAACATTTTTTTTCTGGTCTTAGTTTTCAAAGTCATACGTGTAAAAAAAACTATATATTTTTTGCTATCAAAGGAAATACTAATGATGGCCATAATTACATTGATCAAGCAATCAAAAATGGAGCAAGAACTATTATTCATCAGGGATCTTTTGAGGGATTTAAGAATAAAATTCTTTTTTTAAGTTATAAAAATACAAGAAAAGTTCTCGCTCACGCCTCGTATAATTTTTTCAAAAAAAAACCAAAAAATATTATTGCAGTTACAGGAACAAATGGAAAATCATCAGTTTCTGATTTTTATTTTCAAATTTTAAAAGCAAGTAATATTAAAGTAGCTTCGATAGGCACACTTGGAATAAAATATTCTGACAAAGTAATTAAAGTAAATAACACAACTTTAGACTCAATTCATCTCGCAAAAAACCTGAGCTTTTTAAAGAAAAAAAAAATTAATAATGTAATTTTAGAAGCGTCGAGTCATGGCTTGAAACAAAATAGATTGGATGGCTTAAACTTTTCATCTGCGATTTTTACAAACTTTTCACATGATCACTTAGATTATCATAAAAATTCAAAAGATTATTTAAAATCAAAATTATATTTATTTAACGCATTACTAAAAAAGAAAAAAATAATTATTACAGATAGATCTATTAAAGAATTTAATCAAATTAAAAAAATATCAAAAAAAAAAAATTTTTTTTTAAAAACAATTTTAGATAGCAAAAGTAATATAAAACTATTATCTCATAAATACGATAATTTTAAACAAAATATTAAAATTAGGTATAAAAAAAAAAATTATACTTTAAGTTTAAATCTTATTGGAAGAACACAAATTAAAAATGTTTTAATGGCTGTCCTAGCAGCTGAAAATTCGAAAATTAATCTCGAAAAAATTATAAAAAATATAGGCAAATTAAAATCAGTAAATGGAAGGTTTGAAAAAATTGGCAGTTTAAAAAATAATTCAATGGTAATATTAGATTATGCACACACACCAGATGCTCTTAAAACTTGTTTATCTGATTTAAAAAGTCAGTTTGAAAATAAAAAAATTAATATTGTGTTTGGTTGTGGAGGCGATAGAGATAAATATAAAAGGTCGAAAATGGGTAGTATAGCTAATTTATATTGTAATAAAGTTTATTTAACTGATGATAATCCAAGATTTGAAAATCCAAAGAAAATTAGAGATGAAATTAAGAGAAAGATTTTTTCAAAAAAAGTTTTTGAAATTCCAAATAGAAGTTTGGCAATTTCAAAGGCAATTGAAAATCTAAAATCAAATGAAATATTAGTTGTTGCCGGAAAGGGTCATGAGTTAACACAAGATTATGGAAACAAAAAAAAATTTTTCTCAGATAAATTTATTATAAAAAAGCTAATCAGACAAAAGAATAAAAAAATTTCTAGTCATCTTAAAGTTAACATTATCAGTGACTATTTTAATAAAAAAATTTCTAAATATATTAAAATAAATAAAGCATCAATAGATTCAAAAACTATCAAAAAAAATGAAATATTCTTTGCTATTAAAGGAAAAAAAAAAGATGGGAACCTATTTATAAAAAATGCATTTGATAATGGTGCTTATTTGGCTGTAGTGAATAAGTATAAAAAAAATATCAGTAAAAAAAAACAATTAAAAGTTAATGACAGCTTAAATTGTATGACGAATTTGTCAAAAAAAGTTAGAGAGAGCTTTGAAGGAAGTTTAGTTGCAATTACCGGTAGCTGTGGGAAAACATCTTTAAAACAAATGATTGGGGAAAGTATTAACAAATTTAGCAATACTACTTTTTCCCCTAAATCTTATAACAATAAATATGGTGTCCCGTTAAGTTTATTTAATTTAAATTTAGAACACAAAAGTGGAATTTTTGAAGTAGGAATGGATAAGAAGGGGGAGATAGATTCTTTAAGTAAAATTTTAATGCCAGATATCGGAATTATAACAAATATTTCTTACGCTCATGCTAAAAATTTTGAAAATATTAATCAAATTGCAGAAGCTAAATCTGAATTAATAAATAATATAAAAAGTAATGGAACTATTATTTTAAATAAGGATGATAAATATTTTAACTTTCTTCAAAAAAAAGCTAAAAGTAGAAATCTAAATGTAACTTCTTTTGCTTTAAAAAAAAATGCTGATATTTTTTTGAAATCTATTAGAAAAATACGTAATAAATATGAACTCCATATAAAAATTTTTAAAAAGAATAAATTTTTTTATATGGATAACAAAAATCAAAATAATATTTATAATATTTTAGCGTCCATTACTGCCATTTATTTGATGGGATATTATAAAAATTTAAAACCTTATTTGTTTTATAAAAACACAATACCTGAAGGAAGGGGCGATATATCAAAGGTAAAATTTAAAAATAAAAGATTTTACTTGATTGACGAGAGTTATAATTCTAACCCCATGTCTATGAGATCAGCAATCAGAAACCTTAATTTAATAAAAGCTAAAAGCAAAAAACATTTTATAATGGGTGACATGCTTGAGTTAGGAAAATTTTCGAGAAAACAACATATTAAAATTAGTAAAGATATTAATACATCTTCAATTTATAGAGTTCATGTTTTAGGAAGATTCGTTAAAGATACTTACAAAAATATTAGTCTTAATAAAAAAGGTAATATTCTAAGCAAACAAGATCAAATTAAAGATTTGATTGTTAAGGAATTAAATAATAATGACTATTTAATGGTAAAGGGATCAAACTCTACAGGCTTGAACAAATTTGTTAAAAAACTGAAAGGTAATAAATTGCATGCTTTATAGCCTAATATTAAACTTAATTGATACTTATTCTTTTCTTAACGTATTTAAATATTTAACAGTAAGAACTGGCTTAGCAGTTTTTACATCCCTACTGGTGGTTTTCTTAATAGGAAATCCATTTATAAATTTTTTTTCAGCAAGGCAAATTCTAAATCCTATAAGAGAAGATGGACCAGATGATCATGTGATAAAAAAAATTGGTACACCAACTATGGGAGGTGTTTTAATATTAATTGGATTATTTTTCGGAATTTTGTTGTGGGGCGACCTTAAAAATATTTATGTTTGGTTTTTGATTTATATTGTTGCTAGCTTTGGTATTTTAGGAGCATATGATGATTATAAAAAAATTAAACATAAAAATTCATCAGGGATTTCTTTTAAATTTAAAATTTTATCACAAATATTTGCTGCTACTATTGGAATTTTTGTATTGAGTATTTATTCTGATAATGCTGATTTAGAAAATCTTTATTTTCCGTTTTTTAAAAACCTCATTATTAATTTAGGATGGTTTTTTATACCATTCTCAGTTTTTATAATTGTTGGTTCTTCAAATGCAGTAAATTTAACTGATGGATTGGATGGTTTGGCAACTGTGCCAGTTATACTAGTGGCGGCTTGCTTTGCTTTTATAAGTTACGTAACAGGCAATATAGTTTTTTCTGAATATTTACAGATTCCATATATAGCAGGATTAGGAGAGGTTACAGTTTTCCTAGGAGCTGTAATTGGTTCTTGCCTTGGGTTTTTATGGTTTAACGCACCTCCAGCTAAAATTTTTATGGGAGACACTGGTTCCTTGGCTTTAGGTGGTTCTTTAGGAGCTGTAGGCATTATAACAAAACACGAAATAGTACTAGCAATTACCGGAGGTCTTTTTGTGTTAGAGGCTATATCGGTAATAGTTCAAGTTGTCTCTTTTAAATTAACTGGAAAAAGGATTTTTAAAATGGCTCCAATACACCATCATTTTGAAAAAAAAGGTTGGCCAGAATCGACGGTAGTAATTAGGTTTTGGATTGTTGCCATAATTTTAGCAATGATTGGTCTAGCAACGCTTAAATTTAGATAATGCACAAATTAAAAAAAGTATTTTTTAACAAAAAAATATTGATTTATGGCTTAGGACTTACAGGCAATACAAGTTTCGATTATTTAAAAAATAATAATAATGTTAGTGTTTATGATGATTACATTAAAAACATAAACATTAAAAAATTTAAAAATTATTTCTTAAAAAAAAATGTAATTTTAAAAACTACTTTTGACCATATTGTGATAAGCCCAGGTATAAATTCAAAAAAATGTAAATTAAAAATATTTTTAGCAAAAAATACAAAAAAAATTTGTACAGATTTAGATGTTTTTTATACTAATAATTTTAAAAATAAAATAATAACAGTTACTGGAACTAATGGAAAATCGACTACAGTAAAACTTATAAGTGATATTTTTATAAATTCCGGTAAAGATGCACGGACTGTTGGTAATATTGGCAAATCAATCTTAAGCGAAAAAAAAATAAGGAAAAATACAATATTTGTAATTGAGGCATCATCATATCAAATTGAGTATAGTAAATATTTTAAATCAAATTACTCAATTTTACTAAATATAAATCCCGATCATATCGAAAGACATGGAAATTTTAAAAGTTATTTGGATGCAAAACTAAAACTTTTTTATAATAAGTCAAATAAGGACTTCGCATTATTTGATAAAAAAAATAAAATTATAAGTAAAGCTATAAAAAAAAATAAAATTAAATGTAAGATTTTAAATGTAAGTGCAAGTATTAATAAAAAATACATTAACTTTATACGAAATAATCACATGATGAATAAAAATAATTTACAAAATTTATCTTTTGTTTTCAAAGTTTGTGAAAAATTTAAAATTAAAAAAAAAAAGATTATTGGAGGAATTAATAAATTTCAAGGTCTAAAATATAGACAGCAAATATTACATGATACTAAAAAACTTCTAATAATAAACGACTCAAAATCTACAAGTTTTTCTTCTACTACAAATTTAATTACATCTTATAATAATATTTTTTGGATTTTAGGAGGTGAGTCAAAAAAAGATGATAAATTTTTTTTTAAGAAAAATAAGAAAAGAAATATTCAAGCATATATTTTTGGAAGAAATAAAAATTTTTTTATAAAAAAATTAAATAAAAAAATAAATTTTCAGACCTTTTCCTCACTTAAGAAAGCACTACAAAAAGTTATAGTTGATGTAAAAAGTTCTAAAACTAATTTTAAAAAAACTATATTATTTAGTCCATGCGCAGCATCTTTTGATGAATTTAAAAATTTTGAGGAGCGAGGTGCTTATTTTAATTTTCTTATTAAATCTGTAAAAAAAAAACTATGATTCAATCAAGCGTTTATCAAAAAATTTATTTTAAATGGTGGAGAAATTTGGATAAAAATTTATTTTTTTTAATAACTTTTCTTTTTTTATTGGGTTTATTTTTTTCTTTAGTTTCTACATCTCTAGTTGCATCCGATAGACTAAATACAAATAGTTACCTATTTTTTTTTAAACACTTAATTTATATTTCTATAGGCGTTATAATTGTTTTTTTATTATCTTTTTTAAATACAAAAAATTTATTTATAATTTCAAACATTTTTTTTATTATATGCTTTATAGCCCTTCTACTTGTCCCATTAATTGGTGTAGAGGTAAAAGGATCAAAAAGATGGATAGATCTTCTGTTTTTACCGCGTTTTCAACCAATCGAGGTTTTAAAACCTTTTATAATTATTGTAGTAGCTTCAATACTTAGTTTAGAAAAAAAAATTAATTTATACTTCAAATATCTATTAAGTTTTCTAGTTATCTTCCCAATAATAATTTTATTAATTTCTCAACCAGACTTAGGTCAATCTATTTTGATATTATCAACTTGGTTAGCTTTAATTTTTATTTCAGGGGTCAATTTAATACTATTTTTAACTTTTTTTTTATTAAGCATTTCCACATTTTTATACATAATCTTTTTTGTTCCAAAATTTGAGTATATTTTAATTCGAGTTACTTCTTTTTTGAATTCAAATTCTGGAAATAATTATCAATCTGAAAGGGCTTCAGAAGCGATAATAAATGGTGGTTTTTTTGGAAAAGGAATTGGAGAGGGTGTTTTAAAAAATAAAGTACCTGAAGCACATACAGATTATATTGTTTCTGTAATTTCCGAGGAATTTGGTGTTATAATGATTTTTTTACTAATATTAATTTTTCTTTATTTTATATATAAAATATTTAAAAAAGTATCATTAACCAATAATAATAGAATTAAACTTATTTTATTAGGATTAGCTTTCATTATTTTTTTTCAATTTTTAATTCATGTTGGAGTAAATATCAGAATGTTCCCAACAACAGGGATGACCCTTCCATTTATAAGTTATGGTGGTTCGTCTATAATAGGCACCTCAATACTATCTGGTGTCATACTTAATTTAACAAAAAAAGAAAATATCCTATGAAACAAAATATTTTAATATCCACAGGTGGTTCTGGAGGACATGTAATCCCCGCTTTAATATTTTACGAGCACTTAAAAGATTATTTTGATGTATCCTTATCAAGTGATTTAAGAGGATCTAAATTTATTGACGATAAATCCTATAATCTTAAAATTATTGATGTTTCACCTGTAAGTAAAAATATTATTTTACTTCCTTATAAAATATTATTATTTATCTTTGCAATTTTAAAGTCATTAACTTTTTTAAAAAAAAATAAATTAAAAATTGTTATTTCAACAGGTGGTTATATGTCTTTACCCGTTTGTATTGCAGCAAAAATTCTTAATTGTAAAATAATTTTGTTTGAACCAAATATAGTTATAGGCAGAGCAAACCGATTTTTATTAAAAACCTGTTATTTTATATTTTGCTATTCTGAAAAAATAATAAATTTTCCAAATCGATATAATAAAAAGATAAGACTAATTCCACCCCTTTTAAGAAAAGAAATATATTCTCAAAAAAGGATAAATAATTATAAAATCAGTGAGAAAAAAAAAATTTTAATAATTGGAGGAAGCCAAGGTGCAGATTTTTTTCAAAACAATTTAAAAGAAGTAATTTTAAGGCTATCAAAAAAATTTCAGCTGGAAGTAATTCATCAGGCTAGTAATAAAAATCATCAAACTCTAAAAATTTTTTATAAGCAAAATAAAATAAAATTTGATTTATTTAGTTTTAAAAATAATCATTATAAATCTATTTTAGAATCAGATGTTTGTATAACAAGATCTGGTGCATCAAGTTTGGCTGAGTTGGTTCATTTAAATTTACCTTTTGTGGCAATTCCCTTTCCTTATGCTAAAGATAAACATCAGTTATATAACGCTCTATTTTATAAGAATTTGAACTGTTGTTGGCTATTGGAGCAAGATTTAAATATTTCGGATAATCTTTATAATTTAATTTCAAATATCTTTGTTAATAAAGATGAAACCTATAAAAAAATAGATGCTATGAAAAAAATAAGTTACGAAAACACATGGAATAATATAAATAAAAAAATAATAGGTTTATTAGATGAAAATTGAGTTAGCAAAATCAGAAATAATCCATTTTATTGGAATTGGCGGTATTGGAATGAGTGGACTTGCATTAATAATGCAAAATATGGGTTTTAAAATACAAGGAACGGATGTTTCAAATAATAAGAACATAGAGAGATTAAAAAAGAATAAAATTAAGGTACTTATTGGACACAAAAAGCAGAATGTTAAAAATGCAACGATTGTAGTAATTTCCTCAGCAATAAAAAATAGTAATTCAGAAATTAAAGAAGCAAAAAAAAAAAACTTACCGATTTACAAAAGAGGTGACATGCTAGGGCACATAACATCATTAAGTAAAAATATTACTGTTGTAGGGTCACATGGAAAAACAACTACAACCTCTTTAATATCAGGAATATTTTCAAAAACAAACTTGGACCCAACTGTTATAAATGGTGGGGTACTTAATTCATTTGACAATTCTGCAAGACTTGGAAAAAGTAAATGGAGCATCTTAGAACTTGATGAGTCAGACGGAAGTTTTATTAAAGTATTACCAACATACTCAATAATAACCAACTTAGATAGAGAACACATGGATTATTATAAATCTATGAAAAAATTATTTGAGAGATTTGAACATTTTGTTGAAAAAGTACCGTCATTTGGAAAATTAATTATTTGTATTGATGATCAAAATAACATGAAGCTAATAAAAAAAACTAAAATTAAGAATTTTTTTACTTATGGTTTAAGTAAAAGTTCGAACTTTCAAATTAAAAATACAAGCTATAAAAAAAATTATTCAAAATTTGATCTTATGGTAAGTTTGCCAGCAAGGAAAAATTTTTCAATTAAAAATATTAAAATTCCGTTATTGGGAATGCATAATATAAGAAACTCAACAGCAGCAATTGCTGTTACATTAATA
>MDTB01166278.1_pt1 | contig 13564 bp, 10 predicted proteins | sample 811161 | NCBI WGS metagenome assembly MDTB01 (sample SAMN05326650, study PRJNA326480) | marine metagenome | isolation source: seawater | place: Mediterranean Sea | collected 2009
AATTCTCATTTCTATTTGATTATAATCTGCTGAAATAAGTAAATTATTTTTATCAGCTACAAAGGCTTTTCTTATCTCTTTACCATCAGAAGTTTTTATAGGAATATTTTGTAAATTAGGGTCACTTGAGGCCAACCTACCGGTATTCGTAGCGGCTAGTAAGAAGGAAGTATGAACTCTTTTTGTTTTTTTACTTATATGTTGTTGCAAAGCATCTGTGTAGGTGCTTTTCAATTTTGAAACTTGGCGCCATTCCAAAACTAAATTAGGAAATTTATGTCCAGTTAATGCTAAGTCTTCTAGAATTTTAGCGCTTGTAGCTAAACTACCTTTTTTTGTTTTTTTTGATTTTGCTATCTTTAGATCATTATAGATTATTTCTCCCAATTGTTTTGGTGATCCAATATTAAATTTTTTGCCTGATATTTTATAAATTTCTTTTTCAATTTTAATTAATCTTTCCTCAAATTTTTTTGAAAGTTTTTTTAGATAAGAGTCATCAACTTTTATTCCTGCACTTTCTAACTTCGATAAAATTTTAATCATCGGTTTTTCAAACACTTCGTATATTTTTTCTAACTTTTCCTGAGATATTCTTTCAGATAAAATTTCATATAATCTTAGAGTTATATCTGCGTCTTCTGCAGCATATTCTGTGGCAGATTTAAGATCTACTTCTGAAAAATTTAATTGTTTTTTTCCAGATCCAACTATTTCTTTGTAGGAGATAGTTTTGTGACCTAGATGCAATTCGGATAAAGTATCCATGTTGTGTCTGTTGTTTCCAGCATCTAATGTATACGAAAGCAGCATAGTGTCATCTACTGGACTTAATTCAATACCGTAATTTTTAAATATAATAAAATCATATTTTATATTTTGACCAACTTTTTTTATACTTGCGTCTTCTAAAATCGGTTTTAGCTTTCTTAAAACTAAATCTTTTTTTAGTTCTGTTGTTTCTTTATGACCTACTGGAATATAGAAAGCCTCATTAGCTCTATAGCACACTGATACCCCAACTAGATCCGCTTCTTGTGGATTTAAAGATGAAGTTTCAGTATCAACTGCAATTATTGATTTTTCATTTAATTTTTTAATTAATTCATCTAATTGATGCTCTTTTGAAATAGTTTTATAGGACTTTGTATTTATCGTATTTTTTTTTATTGGATTACTCTCTTTAGAATCTTTCCTTCCTGGCTCACCATAAAAACTAATTGCCTGGCTAAGCAATCTATTAAACTCCATCTCTCTTAAAAAATCATACAATTTTTCTTTATTGATATCTTTAATGATAAAATCAGCAGCATCATTTTTTAATGGCACATCATTTTTTAGAGTGACCAGTTGCTTACTTATCGTCGCTTTATCTTTATTTAATAACAGTGTTTCTCTCCTTTTATTCTGAGGTATTTCTGATGCTTTTTTTAATAAGTTCTCTAAAGTTGTATATTTATTAATAAGTTCTGCTGCTGTCTTAGTGCCTATACCAGGAACTCCTGGTACGTTGTCAGAGCTGTCGCCAGAAAGCGATTGCACATCAATCACTTGCGCTGGTTTCACACCAAATTTTTCAATTACTTCTTTTTCACCTATAACTTTACTTTTCATAGGATCAAATAACCTAACTTTATTTGAAACTAACTGCATTAAATCTTTATCTGATGATATTACAGTAACTTTAGCTCCAGCTTCTGTAATTTTTTTTGCATAAGTTGCTATAAGATCATCAGCTTCGTAATTTATAAGTTCAATAGATGGTAAGTTAAAAGCCTTCACAGATTTTCTTATATATTCAAATTGGGGCGCTAAATCATCAGGTGCTTCTGCCCTGTTTGCTTTGTATTCACTATAAATTTCATTTCTAAAATTTTTTCTTGCTGAGTCAAATACCACTGCAAAATGGGTTGGTTTATTTTTTGAGTCATCAGATCTTGCGTCTTCCAATAATTTAAAAAGCATTGAGCAAAAACCACTGACTGCTCCTGTTGGAAGGCCATCACTTTTTCTAGATAAAGGAGGTAAGGCGTAATATGCTCTAAAAATATATCCTGAGCCGTCTACAAGATAAAAATGGTCTGTTTTTTTTATTGAACTCATATATACATATTACATTGAATTCTTTGCTAAAATTGAAAAAATTATGTCTAAAAATGCTTTAACTGTTGAAAATCTTAACAAAATCTATTCAGACTCTAAAACAAAAAAAGAAAATCATGCTCTTACAAATTTAACTTTTGAGGTAAAAGAGGGTGAGGTTTTTGGATTACTTGGTCCTAATGGAGCAGGCAAAACAACTTTTTTAAGTATTTTAGGAGGGACTGTGACTAAAACTTCGGGCTCAGTTAATGTTTGGGGATTTGATTTAGACAAAAATCCCAGACAAGTGAAAGCTTCTCTAGGAATTGTACCTCAGGAAGTTAACTTGGACGCCTTTTTTAGCCCAAAGAAATTATTAGAGCTTCAAGCTGGGCTTTATGGAGTTGCAAAAAAAGATAGAATAACAGATTTAATACTAAAAATGGTTGCTTTAGAGGATAAAGCAAATGCGTATTCAAGAAGTTTGTCCGGTGGTATGAAAAGAAGATTGCTAATAGCTAAAGCTATGGTTCACCAACCTCCTATTTTAATTTTAGACGAGCCGACTGCTGGTGTTGACGTTGAACTTAGAAATAACCTCTGGGATAATGTTAAGAAGCTCAACAAGGAAGGTGTTACTATAATTTTAACGACACACTATCTTTTAGAAGCGCAAGAAATGTGTGATAGGATTGCTATTATAAATAAAGGAAACTTAGTAGCTTTGGATACAACAGAAAAACTTCTTGATAGAATTCAAACTAAAAAAGTAAATTTTAAAGTCAAAAATATCGATATGAATAAATCAATTTACCTCAAAGGTATCCAATTTAAGATAGTTTCAAATAATTTAATTACAGCCTCATATGACAAAAAATCTCTAAATTTTGGTGAAATAATAAATTTTTTTAATCTAAATAACATCAAAATAGTTGATATTTATACTGATGATGGCGATTTAGAGGATGTTTTTGTTAAATTAACAAAGCACTAGATTTTAGCTAAAAAAAAAGTAAATTAAGTTTATGGAATTAGTTAAAAGTTTTAAACAATCAAAAATAACAAAATATATATTCATAGCTTTAATTGGAAGTATTGTACTAGCTATTTCATCAAAAATTAGAATACCTTTTTACCCAGTCCCAATGACAATGCAAACATTGGTAGTTTTAATGATAGGAATTGCTTTTGGCTGGAAACTTGGATTGGCGACAATCTCTCTTTATTTATTTGAAGGTTTAATCGGTTTGCCTGTTTTTTTCAGGAACACCAGAAAAAGGTGTAGGGTTAATTTACTTTACAGGGCCGACAATGGGGTATTTAATTGGTTTTTTAGTTGCAGTATTTTTTGCTGGAAAATTTAATTACAATAAAAATTTAATTACGAATTTTTTAAAACTTTCTTTTGCTACAAGCTTTATTTATTTATTAGGCGTAGCGTGGTTAGGAAGTTTAATTGGGTGGGATAAGCCGATTTTTAAACTAGGAGCTCAACCCTTTCTTTTGGCAGAACTTTTTAAAGTTTTAATCGCTACTTTTACTGTTAGTCAAATTTCTAAAATAAAAAAAATTATTTAGATTATCTTGGAGATCTTTTTGAGAGGATTCTTTGAAGAGTTCTTCTATGCATTTTTAATCTTCTAGCCGTCTCAGAAACATTTCTATTGCATAATTCAAATACACGGTGAATATGTTCCCACTTAACTCTGTCAGCTGACATCGGATTTTCTGGTGGTCTTGCTTTTGATTCTGGAGAAGCAAGTAGTGCTGACTCGACATCATCTGCATCAACTGGTTTAGCTATGTAATCTATTGCTCCTGCTTTAACGGCTGCTACAGCTGTTGGTAGATTTCCGTATCCCGTTAACATCACTATCCTACAGTCTTCCTTATTCTTTGCTAGCTCCTTAACAACATCCAGACCATTGCCGTCTTCAAGTCTAAGATCAATACAAGCAAAACCTGGGGGTGAAGATTTGACAATATTCAATCCCTCAGCCACAGTTTTAGCCTCTTTTACTTGAAAACCCTTCTTTTCCATGGCTCTAGCAAGTCTACCTCTTAATGGATCATCATCATCCAATATTAACAGGGATTTGTCCTCAAAATCGGACAGTTTTAGTTGCTCTGGAATATTTTTTTGTGCTCTCATACACACTACATATGGGTATTGTGCTCACAATTACAACAGCTCCAAAGAGCTTTTTTTTCTTTACATAAAGTAAAAAAAACCTTAAACGCAAATTAATTAAGGTTTTTTTTACTAAATTTTTTAAAAAACCTTTGTGTAAACAAAAGAGGGACACATGAAATGGGAAAATTTAAAACAGTTAACGAGTTAGTTAACTCTTTAAAACCAGATTACCCCGTATATTGCATACGGCCAAACGAGATCAAAAAATCCGTTAGTTTTTTTAAAGAAAATTTTCCAGGTAAAGTTTTATATGCCGTAAAAACTAACCCTCACGAAAAGATAATCAAACAAATAATTGCAAATGGGATTAATGAATTCGATGTAGCTTCATTGAATGAGATAAAATTAATAAACAAGATATATCCTGAAGCAAAGCTACATTTTATGCATACTATTAAAAGTAAAAATAGTATTGCCTTAGCTTACAATGACTACAACGTAAAAAGTTTTTCATTGGATAGCAAAGATGAACTAAGAAAAATTTTAGACGCAACAAATCAAGCTAAAGATTTAGAACTTTTTGTAAGAATAGCGATTTCAAATGAACATGCAGAAATCGATTTATCAAGAAAATTTGGCGCACTACCTTCAGAGGCTTTAGGGCTTGTAAGATTATGTAAACAACATGCTAGCAAGTTAGGAATAAGTTTTCACGTAGGTTCACAGTGTATGCACAAAATTTCTTATTCAAAAGGAATAAAAGAAATAGGAAATATAATTAAAAAGACAAAAATAATTCCAGATACAATAAATGTTGGTGGTGGTTTTCCGTCGGTCTACCCAGATTTAAATCCAGAACCTTTATCAAATTATATGGATGAAATTAAAAAAGAACTTAATAATTTAAAATTAGAGACTTTACCTGAGATCTTATGTGAGCCGGGTAGATCGATAGTTGCTGAAAGTGGCTCTACAATAGTAAAAATTATTCTAAGAAAAAAAAATAATCTTTATATTAACGATGGAACTTATGGATCTCTTTTTGATGCAGGAGCACCAAACTTTGTTCTTCCGTCAAAAATGATCACAGAAAAAAGAATTCAATCTAAAAAATTAACTGCTTTTAGTTTTTTTGGACCAACTTGTGATGGTTTGGATTATATGAAAGGTCCATTCCTATTACCAAACAACATTAAAGAAGGTGATTATATAGAGCTAGGTCAGTTGGGAGCCTACAGTTTAACTTTTAGAACAAATTTCAATGGATTTTACTCTAATGAGATTCATGAATTAAGTGACAAACCAATTATGTCCATGTACTATGATTCTAATAAAAAAGTTGGATCATTAGTTGCTTAATGGAGAAAAAAAATAATTCAAACATAGGACATAATAAAAAATCTCTTCTAAATTCCCCGGTTGAACACATCGATATCAAATCGTTTGACGCACGTAAAATTATTGATGGTATGGGTAAAATGTCGTTTACCTCTAGAGATACCGCAAGAGCGGCTGGAATATATAATGAAATGTTAGCTGATAGAGATTGCTCAATATTTTTAACTTTGGCTGGTTCTACCTCTGCTGGTGGCTGCATGGATCTTTATACGGACCTGGTTAAACACAATATGATTGATGCAATAATAGCAACTGGTGCCTCTATAATTGATATGGATTTTTTTGAAGCCTTGGGTTTTAGGCATTATCAAGGCTCCCAATTTCAAGATGATACGGAGCTTCGTAGAAATTATATCGATAGAATTTATGATACATATATTGATGAAGAGGAGTTACAAGCATGTGATCAAACAATTTGCGATATAGCTAATTCATTGGAACCAAAATCGTATACTTCAAGAGAATTTATTAAAGAGTTAGGAAAGTTTTTAAAATCAAATTCTAAAAAGAAAAATTCATTAATACAGACAGCTTACGATAATAACGTTCCAATTTTTTGTCCTGCATTTACTGATAGTTCTGCTGGTTTCGGTCTTGTTATGCATCAAGAACAAAACCCAGACAACCATATAACAATTGACTCCATTAGAGAATTTAGAGAATTAACAGAAATTAAATTACAGTCAAAACAATCGGGGCTGTTAATGGTGGGAGGAGGTGTTCCCAAAAACTTTGTTCAAGACACCGTTGTATGTGCTGAGCTATTAGGAAAAAAGGTTGATATGCATAAATATGCAATTCAAATTACTGTTGCAGATACCCGTGATGGAGCCTGCAGTAGTTCCACTCTAAAAGAGGCTAGCTCTTGGGGTAAGGTTGATATTACAAAAGAACAAATGGTTTTTGCAGAGGCAACTAGTGTTTTACCGTTAATTGCAAGTGACGCATTTCATCGTAAAAATTGGAAAAATAGAGAAAAAAGGAATTTCTCTAATATTTTTAAATCTTAAATGAAATACCTTAGTCCCAAAAAAGGTTTTTTAGGTATAGACGCTATTAAAGATTTGGATCCTCAAGTAATTGTAGTTCCATTTGGTCTTGAGAAAACAGTGAGTTATGGTGGAGGGACAAAAAATGGACCTAAAGAGATTATTAAAGCATCTCATCAGGTAGAATTATTTGATGAGGAATTAAATAAAGAGCCTTACAAGGAAATAGGAATAAAAACATTAAAACCCTTCCCAATAAAAAATAAAATAACCATCGCTCTAGACCAATTATCTAAAATTAATGAGGATATTTTATCTGAAGGAAAATTTCCTTTAGTTTTGGGTGGAGAACATTCTATCACACCAGGTTCGATTAAGCCTTTTACAAGAAAATATGAAGAAATAACACTTCTGCATTTTGATGCTCATGCTGATCTAAGAGAGAGTTATCAAGGTGAAAAGTTTTCCCATGCTTCAGCTATTAAAAGATGTTTAGATCATAAAAATGTAAAAGTAGTCTCATTTGGTATAAGAAATCTATCTCAATTAGAAATGGATTTTTATAATAATAACAGAGACAGAATTGAAATATTTTGGGGCAAAGATAAGAAAAAATGGGATTTAACAATTCTAGATAAATTGTTTAAAGATAAGAATGTATACATTACCTTTGATGTAGATGGTTTTGATGCGAGCGTAATGCCCGCTACTGGCACGCCTGAGCCTGGAGGTTTGTTTTGGGAAGATGTTTTACCAATTATTAAAAAAGTTTGTAAAATATCAAATGTTATAGGGGCTGATATAAATGAATTAGCGCCAATAAAAAACTTTGACTCTTATAATTTTCTTGTGGCAAAACTTGCATATAAAATCTTATCTTACACCTTTGAATTTAAGAATCACTAAAACTTTTTGGGTTCCAACTTATAATTACTAAAGCTCCGCCAAGGTTACTATTTCTCCTAAATAATAGTTTCGCTTTTTGTCTTTCTAAAAGTGTCTTTCCTAAAAAAGTTCCAAGACCAAGTCCAGAATTGGAAACTACTTCCTTTGACCTAGATTTAATGTAAGGCTCGCCTATTTTAGTTATTATGTCTTCAGGAATTCCTGGTCCATCATCATTAATTTTTATTTCGATAATGTCTTGATTGCTTTTTAATATAATTTTTACTTTGCTCTTGGAAAATTTTACTGCATTTCCTATAAAATTCCTTAACCCATAAATTATTTCTGGAGTTCTTTGTATTGATATTTTATTTGTATCATTATCAACAATAAGATTTATTTTTTTTGAGGAAGTTTCTTTAAAGGAATTAATGATTTCCTGCAAAAGGTCTTCGAAATTTATTGAACTTAAAAAAACATCCTCCTTGATTTGTTTTTTTGATATCTTTTTTAATATTTCGCTACATCTTTTTGTTTGGCTGATCAATAAATCAATATCTTTTGACAACTCTTTATCGTTTCCTATTTCTTTTTTTAATTCTTTAGCTACCACACTAATAGTAGCTAGTGGAGTTCCCAATGAATGCGCCGCAGCTGCGGCTTGACCACCTAAGGACTCTAATTCATACTCTTTTGATATAACCTCTTGTAATCTATTTAATGCCTCAGACCTTTTTTTTGTTTCTCCAGAAAATCTTATTCCAAAGTAACTCAAAAAAATCAGACCAATTAAAATTGCAATTAATATTCCTTGTTTATAATAATTGGGTACATCAAACACATTAGACTCTAAACCTGGTAATGGATGGAATGTGTAAGAAATCGAAAATAATAAAAATGAAGTTATTACTCCCAAAATAATTGTTGTTCCCATGCTCAAAAATGTTGAGGAAACTATTGTTGGTATAATTAAAAGAATAACAAAAGGATTAAAAATACCACCAGTAAAATATAACAGAGCACTTAGTTGAAATAAATCGTATAAAAGAAACATTGAAGCATATGTATCTTTTAGTTGATTTACTTTTATTTTAAATTGTAAGAAAAGATTTGTTGCTAAACCAATAACAATTATTACGTAACTTTCTTTGATTGGGAAATCGAGATTTAAATAGAAAAATACTATATTAATTGCAAAAAATTGGCCAAAAATGGCTATATATCTTAATATTGTTAAAGTGCTTTTATCTAAATTGAGGTTCTCTTTAGTTCTAAAGAGAGTTGAAAAATCCATGATTTAACTAAATGTCTAGATTGGTGACATCTAAAGCATTATTTGTAATAAAATCTTTTCTTGGAGCCACTTCGTCTCCCATTAATACTTTAATCATTTTTTGGTCTTCTTTTGATTTTTCTTTAGTTCCTTTTGAATATTGAACTCTAAGCATCGTTCTATTATCTGGATTAAGGGTTGTTTCCCAAAGTTCTTCGGGGTTCATCTCGCCTAAGCCTTTGAACCGCTGAATAGATAATTTTTCTCTCTGCTCTTGTAATAATTTTTTATATTCAGCTGAACCCTTTTTAATTTTTTTATCAAATTTCCCAGCATTTAAAATGTAATCTTCGAGTGCTCTTTCATCTTTTATGTAAACGCTTTTATTAGCTTTTGTTACTTTAAATAGTGGTGGTTGTGCAAGATAAACGTGACCATTTTCAATTAACTGATTAAATGGGTAATTGTTGAAAAAAGTTAATAATAGAGTTCTTATATGAGATCCATCTACGTCGGCATCAGTCATTATAACAATCTTATCGTATCTTAAATTTTCAATATTAAAATCCTTAGACCCAGTTCCTAAAGCATTTATTAGAGTTACAATTTCATTTGAAGACATCATTTTCGATAAAGCTTTAGTTGCTTGATCTTCACCGTTTGTTTTTCCGTTTACGTAAGTATTTAATATCTTGCCTCTAAGTGGCAATACAGCCTGATATTCTCGAACTCTACCTTGTTTTGCCGATCCACCTGCTGAGTCTCCCTCTACAATAAATAGTTCAGTACCTTCTCGCTTTTGAATTTGGCAATCTGCAAGCTTACCAGGTAGGCCGGATAATTCAAAAGTTCCTTTTCGTCTTACATTATCTCTAGCTTTTCTAGCGACATCCCTTGCCATTGCAGCTTGAGTAATTTTTTCTAAAACTGTTTTAGCTATCGAAGGATTTTGATCAAACCAAGTTGAAACTTTCTCACTAATAATGTGCTCAACAATGTTTCTTATTTCTGACGAAACAAGTTTATCTTTTGTCTGAGATGAAAATTTTGGATCGGGCATCTTAATAGATAATACAGCTGTTAACCCCTCTTTAATGTCCTCTCCCGATAATGTAATTTTATTTTTTTTACTATTTCTATCAGCAGTATATTTATTAATTACTCTTGTTAAAGCTGTTCTAAAACCAAGTAAATGAGTTCCTCCGTCTTTTTGCGGAATATTATTTGTGAATGGTAAAACTTCTTCTGAGTAACCGGCATTCCATTCAAAAGAGCATTCAACAAAAACATTATTTTTAGAGGCTGTCACATAAACAGGTTTTTTAAATACTTCTTTTTCATTTTTATTAAATAGAATAGGTTTTTTATTATTAATATGTTTTACAAACTCTAGTATGCCCCCCTCATATTTATGTAAAAATTCCTTAGGTTTTTTTGAGGTATTATCTATTAACTTGATTGCAATTCCTTTATTAAGAAAGGCTAATTCTCTAATTCTTTTTTCTAATATTGAAGTACTAAATTTTATTGAGGAGAAAATTTTATTTGAAGGTAAAAAAGTTATCCTAGTTCCATTTTTTTTTGTTTTTCCTAATTTTTTAAGCGGTTTTATCGAATTACCATCTTTAAATTTAATTTCATATTCGCTGCCTTCTCTATAAATATTTAGTTCTAGTTTCTCCGATAAAGCATTAACTACTGAAACCCCTACCCCGTGCAGTCCTCCTGATACTTTATAAGAGTCGTGATCAAATTTTCCACCTGCATGCAATTGGGTCATTATAACTTCAGCTGCGGACATTTTTTCGCCTTTATGCATATCGACTGGTATGCCTCTTCCATCGTCCTCAACTGTAACAGTGTTATCTGAATTTATTGAAACTACTATATTTTTACAATGGCCTGCTAAAGCTTCATCAATTGAGTTATCTACAACTTCAAAAACCATATGATGCAGACCAGAACCATCATCTGTGTCTCCAATATACATCCCTGGCCTTTTCCTTACTGCATCAAGTCCTTTTAAGACTTTTATTGAGTCGGCACCATAAGATGTCATTTTTTTAATTTCTGAATTTTTAGACATTATTTTTTAGAATGTTATTACCTTATCATTTTTTTAATGGAATATAAAATCGGTCATGATCAAAGTGACTTAAAACTATTTAGTACCAACAATTATTAGGGCTAAAAATAAAAAAAATTTTAAAACCCGATGAATCTAGATTTTCATTGGCATTATGACGTAATAACTATTTTTATCTGAAATATCTTCAATTAAGACAGGGGAAACAGAGTCTTTTAAATTCATTTTAATATTTTTATCTTCAACCTCAGAAGCTATATCTATTAAGTATTTTGAATTAAAGCTTATGTTTAAACTCTCAGAACTAAACTTAGCCACAATTTTTTCATTTCCCTCACCAGAATTGGCGCTATTTACAGAAAGTTGGACACTATCTTTATTAATCGCTAATTTTACTCCTTCTTTTCTATCAAGAGAAACGCTTGTTACTCTTTCAATTGAGTCAATAAAATCCTTCGATGAAACAACTAAAGTTTTATCATTTGTAGTTGGTACTACTTTTTTATAATCAGGAAATTTTCCATCAATAACTTTTGAAATTAATTTCATATTACCCAATGTAAATTTAATTTTATTCTCACTTGTTTGCATATTAAGCTGGTCAGACGTTTCTGCTAATAAAGAACATAGCTGAAAAACTGTTTTTCTTGGTAGGATCAAGGAAGTAAAATTCGTTGAATTTTCTATTTCTAGGCTACTTGAAGATAATCGATGACTATCAGTAGCTACTCCGGTTAAAAAATTTCTTCCATGGGCTTCGGTCAGATGAAGAAATATTCCATTTAAATAGTGTCTAGTATCATCATTTGATATTGAAATTTTAGTTTTATTTAAAAGTTTTAAGAACCTGCTATTATTAAGAGAAACTTCCTGTCCTTCAAATTCGTCAGCAAAAGTAGGGAAGTTATCAGTTGGTAAGCAAAGAAGATTAAAATCTGCATTATCACTTTTTAAGCTTAATTTATTTTCTGATTTTAAATCGAAGTTTAATTCTGAATTTGAGGAAATTTTTCTTAAAATATCATATAATATTGCTGCCGAGGTTGTGGTACTTCCTTCATTTATTATTTTAACATCTGTGATTTCATCATAAAAAATTATATCTAGATCTGTGGCAACAATTGATAGTTTTTGATCTTTAAGCTGAAGTAAAACGTTTGAAAGTATTGGAAGAGTATTTTTTTTTTCAACAACGCCTTGAACAAAGTTTAATGATTTTATTAAAATATCCCTTTTTACAACAAATCGCATTTAATTACTGCTCTAATAACAAACTTTTAATTTGGCTTATATTTTTTTTCATTTCATCGTCTTGTTCAGATAATCTTGTGATAGTTTTAACTGCATGAATAACTGTTGTATGATCTCGATTAGCAAATCTTCTTCCTATTTCTGGCAAAGATCTTGTTGTAATTTTTTTTGCTAAGTACATTGCTATTTGTCTTGGCCTAGCAAGAGGTCTTGACCGTCTTTGTGAAAGCATTTCACTTAAGGCAATATTAAAATAGTTTGAAACAACATTTTGAATTTTATCAACTGTTATAATTCTAATTTGATTAAATACATCTTTTAAAATATTTTTACAGTCTGTTACAGTCAAATCTTTTTTATGAACTCTGCTAAAAGCAATAACTCTGTTTAATACACCTATTAACTCTCTTATATTTGTCTTGCTTTCATTAGCAATGAAAGAAACCACTTCTTCGCTAAGGTTTATATTTTCTTTAAACTGAGTTTGAATCTCTTCAATTTTCTTTTTTATGATCTTTATTTTTAATTCTAAATCTGGTGTATCAATATCCACTACAAGTCCACCTGCTAGCCTTGATTTAATTCTATCTTGCACTCGGTCTAATTTCATTGGCGCTCTATCTGCTGAAATTATAATTTGCGAACCTTTATCCATCAAACTGTTAAAAGTATGAAAAAATTCCTCTTGTAGGCTTTCTTTCCCGCTTATAAATTGAATATCATCAATTATAAAAACGGAAGACTTTCTAAAAAAATCTTTAAAATTAACCATATCATTTTTTTTTATCGATTTTATAAAGTGATACATGAATCTCTCTGCTGAAATAAACATAACGTTGTTATTGCTCTGTAATTCAAGGCCTATTGCATTTAAAAGATGAGTTTTTCCTAAACCTACTCCTCCACATATGTATAACGGGTTATATCTCGAAATGTGTTCACAAACTTTTTTAGAGTAAGATAAAGCTATATCGTTACTCTTTCCCTGAATAAAGCTTTCAAAACTTAAATTTGGATTAAGTCTGTTATAGTTTAAAATTGAGTCCTTGATTTCAGTAACTTTGTTAAGTTCATCAATCTTAATAAGCTCTTGATTTTGCTTATTCTCTTCAATAATTTTAAATTCAATCCTATTAAGACTTAATTTGAAACTTTTTACTTGTTCTAGAATCTTATCTAAATACCTTGAAACTATCCAATCTCTAAAGAAACGTGTTGGTACCCCTAAAATTAAGTAATCATTGTATTCTTTTACTAATGAAATTTTTTGCAACCAGCTGTTATAAATTTCACCGCCAAATGTTTTTTTAAATGCACTTTGAATTTCTTCCCAATTCAACGTTTTTTCTTCCTCAGAAATAAACGCGTTGTTTTTTTTTGTAATATTATTATCCATGTAGATTATTTTAAAGAAATTTAATAAACGACCTTTTAAAAAAATATGCAACAATTTTTTCTTTAAAACA
>MDTB01002817.1_pt1 | contig 13562 bp, 13 predicted proteins | sample 811161 | NCBI WGS metagenome assembly MDTB01 (sample SAMN05326650, study PRJNA326480) | marine metagenome | isolation source: seawater | place: Mediterranean Sea | collected 2009
CTCGAACCCTCGACCTATCGCGTGACAGGCGATCGCTCTAACCAACTGAGCTACACCCCCACAAGTAATTCATTTTGGTGGGCAGTAAAGGACTCGAACCTTTGACCCCCTCGGTGTAAACGAGATGCTCTACCAGCTGAGCTAACCGCCCAAAATAGAACATGTTTTACCTCAACATATTTGTAATGTAAATTATAATTATTACTAGTTTGTAAGGACTTTCTCTGAAGTTTCTTTAGCCTTTGATAAATTATCGACCTCTACCCACTCAACTCTTTTGAATTCTCTTACCAATGCAATCTTTAATACTTCATCAACAACTTTAACAGGAGTTATTTTAATATCCTCCTTAACTTTTTTAGGGATATCAACTATATCTTTTTCATTTTCTTGTGGTATTACAACATGTTTAATTCCAGCTCTATGAGCTGCTAAAAGTTTTTCTTTTAACCCACCTATTGGCAACACTTGACCTGTAATGGTTACCTCGCCTGTCATTGCAATGTTTCTATCAACTGGTATCTCAGTTATTGAAGAAACAATGGAAGTTACCATAGCGATTCCTGCTGAAGGACCATCTTTAGGTGTTGCGCCCTCGGGTACATGAATATGAAAATCTTTTTTTTCAAAAATTGGGGGAATAATTCCGTATTCCAAACTTTTTGACCTTACAAAAGATTTAGCTGCTTTTGCTGATTCCTGCATTACGTCACCAAGCTTACCTGTTATTTGCATCCTACCTTTTCCAGGCATATTCACAGTCTCAATTTTAAGTATTTCACCGCCAAATTCTGTCCAAGCCAGTCCTGTTACGACACCCACTTTGTTTTCGCTTTCAGCTTCTCCATATTTGAATTTTTTTATTCCAAGGTAGTCTGATATGTTTGCTTGGCTAACTTGAACTTTAGTCTCCTCGTTATTAACAACTTTTTTTACAACTTTTCTAGTTACCTTAGAAATTTCTCTCTCTAGATTTCTTACTCCAGACTCCCTTGTATAAGATCTAATTATTTCTTTAATTGTCCCGTCTTTAATATCTAGTTCCCCATCTTTAACGCCATTCTCTTTAATTTGTTTTGGCAATAAGAATTTATTAGATATATTAATCTTTTCGTCCTCAGTGTATCCGGGTATTCTTATTACTTCCATTCTGTCTAATAATGGCGGCAGAATATTTAATGTATTTGCAGTAGTAACAAACATCACATCAGACAAATCGTAATCGACCTCTAAATAATGATCATTAAATGATGTATTCTGCTCAGGATCAAGAGCTTCAAGTAATGCTGAAGAGGGGTCTCCTCTATAATCATTACCAACTTTGTCAATCTCATCTAATAAAATTAAAGGGTTTTTTGTACCAGCCTTTTTCATCATTTGAATAATTTTACCTGGAAGGGAACCAATATATGTTCGTCTATGACCACGAATTTCCGCTTCATCTCTGACACCGCCTAATGACATTCTTACAAACTGTCTGTTTGTTGATTTAGCAATAGATTTACCTAATGAAGTTTTTCCGACACCGGGAGGGCCAACCAAACATAATATTGGACCTTTGATTTTTTCCATTCTTTTTTGTACAGCTAAAAATTCAATTATTCTCTCTTTTACTTTATCGAGACCAAAATGATCTTCATCTAAAACTTTAAGTGCTTTGTTTAAATCAATATCTACTTTATCTTTTTTATACCATGGGAGATCAACCATCCAATCAAGATAATTTCTTACAACTGTTGCTTCAGCAGACATTGGACTCATATTTTTTAATTTTTTTAATTCAGACATGCATTTTTTTTGAACGTCTTTAGGCATTCTTGCCTTTTGTATTGCTTTATTTAAATTTGAAGTTTCATCTTTACCATCTTCAATTTCTCCTAATTCCTTTTGGATGGCTTTTAACTGCTCGTTAAGATAGTATTCACGTTGTGTTTTCTCCATTTGGGTTTTAACTCTACCTCTAATTCTTTTTTCAACACCTATAATACTTGCCTCATTTTCCATTATTTTAATAATTGCATTTAATCTTTTTTTAACTTCAATTGTTTCAAAAATTTGTTGTTTTTCAGATATAGAAGTATTCAAGTGAGATGCAATGTTGTCTGAGATTTTTGCAGGATCTTTCAGTTGTTTGATATTCTCAATTACGTCTGAGGAAATTTTTTTATTAATAGAGGTTAATCTTTCAAGTCTTTTGACAGCAGTCAAAGCCAAAGGCATTAAATCCTCATCTGAAGGAACTTCTTCTTTCAAATATTCAAATGTACATGATATGAATTTTTCATCATCACTGAAATCTAAGATCTTTAACCTTTTAGTACCCTCTACAAGTACTTTAACAGTTCCATCAGGCAATTTTAATAATTGGAGGATGTTACTTTCACAACCGTATTGAAAGACATCATTTTTTTTTGGATCATCAATTTCCGAATTTTTTTGGGTAACAAGAATTATTTTTTTTTTACCTTTCATAACCTCGTTAAGAGCTGTTATCGACTTGTCTCTCCCAACAAATAAAGGAATAACCATATTTGGAAAAACTACAATATCTCTTAATGGTAATAGAGGTAATTTAACTTTTGGTTCCATACTATAAATATGGTCATTATATAATATAATGCAATAGTAAACTAATATTTATTAACTAAATATTAATTTTTAAGCAGCTGATGTTTTGTCTGTTTTTGATTTGTTCTTTGAATGAACAATGATTGGTTGGGAGTGTCCTTTAACCGCACCCGCGTCTACAACAACTTCCTCAATATTGTTTTGTCCTGGCAGATCAAACATTGTTTTGAGAAGTATATTCTCCAATATAGATCTTAATCCCCTAGCACCAGTTTTTTTGTTAATTGCTTTTTTAGCAATTTCTTTTACAGAATTATCTTTAAAGTTTAATTTAACTCCCTCAAGTTTAAAAAGCTCTTGATATTGCTTTATTAATGAATTTTTAGGCTCTTGAAGAATTTTAACTAAAGATTTTTCATCTAAATCCTCTAGTGTAGCTGTGATGGGAAGTCTTCCGATAAATTCTGGTATAAGCCCATACCTTAATAAATCTTCAGGTTCTAAACTTTTCATCCATTCACCAGTTTTCTTGTCATCTAATGTTTTTACCTCTGCCTCAAAACCGATGGAACTACCTTTGTCTCTTTGAGAAATTATCTTGTCCAAACCAGCAAATGCTCCACCACATATAAATAATATGTTAGTTGTGTCTACTTGTAAAAATTCTTGCTGAGGATGTTTTCTTCCACCCTGAGGTGGTACACTTGCGATTGTTCCTTCCATAATCTTTAAAAGAGCTTGCTGTACCCCTTCTCCAGAAACATCTCTTGTTATTGATGGATTTTCTGATTTTCTGCTTATTTTATCTACCTCATCAATATAAACTATTCCTCTTTGTGCTTTCTCTACATTATAATCTGCAGATTGTAATAATTTTAAAATTATATTTTCAACATCTTCACCCACGTAACCTGCCTCAGTTAGTGTTGTTGCGTCAGCCATTGTGAAAGGTACATCTAAAATTCTTGCTAATGTTTGTGCTAATAACGTCTTACCACAACCAGTGGGTCCAACTAATAATATATTTGACTTTGCTAATTCAACATTTTTACTAGTTTTATTTTCATAATTTAATCTTTTATAATGGTTGTGTACTGCAACCGATAACACTTTCTTAGCATGATCTTGGCCGATAACATAATCGTCTAGTATGCTGCAAATATCTTTTGGAGAAGGCAAACCATCTTGATGTTTTACAAAAGTATCTTTATTCTCTTCTTTAATTATATCCATGCACAATTCAACACATTCATCACAAATAAAAACTGTTGGTCCAGCAATTAACTTTCTAACCTCGTGCTGACTTTTCCCACAAAAAGAACAGTAAAGAATGTTTTTATTATTAGTGCTCATAATTTTTTAAATCGAATCAATAAATTACTTTATTACAGATAAGTTAGACTAATCAAGTTTATGATTTTAGGATCTCTATATATTGTTATCTATTCTCTTTTATCCACAACTTTATCTATCAAACCAAAATCTTGAGCTACCTTAGGCGTCATAAAATTATCTCTCTCCAAAGCTAATTTAATTTCCTCTTCACTTTTGCCTGTATGTTTTGCATATATCTCATTTAACCTTTTTTTTAAGGAGAGGACTTCATTTGCATGTATTTCAATATCTGTTGCCTGGCCTTGAAAACCCGCAGAAGGTTGATGAACCATTATCCTAGAATTTGGTAATGAAAACCTTTTCCCTTTTGCTCCAGCTGCCAAAAGAAAAGACCCCATACTTGCTGCTTGACCTATACATAGAGTTGAGATCTCTGGTTTTATATATTGCATGGTATCATATATACCAAGTCCGGCTGTGACCAATCCCCCAGGACTATTTATATACATAAAAATATCCTTCTTGGGGTTTTCAGATTCTAAAAATAACATTTGTGCTGTTACTAGAGATGCTACGCTATCATTAATTGGACCCACTACAAAAATTATTCTTTCTTTGAGTAATCTTGAAAAAATATCATAAGCACGCTCTCCCCTACTTGATTGCTCAACAACCATTGGAACTAGATTTGACATCTTATCTTCTAAATTATTTGACATAATTTGATTCGAACTCTTTATACAACTTGTGATTACTTTTTGCTAACTTTTTTTGGAGTTTTTTTTTTTTTTAGTCTCCGGAGTCGATTTTTTCTTTGAAACATTAGTTTTTTTTGAGCTTAATAGTTTCTTACTTTTTGATTTAACATCTTCTGTTTTATTTTTACTTTCTGTATCATCAATACTAGGAGCGTATTTTGATTGATCCTTTAAACTTTTTTCATTTTCTGCTTTTAAAATTTTTTCAGCCTCATCTTTTGTAATTTCTTTAACATTAGACTTTCCCGTTTTTTTGATTTCATCAATAATCTTTTCTTCATAAATCGATCCTCTTAGGTTGTTGAGTGCAGCTGGGTTTTTTTGATAATATTCTTGAACAATCTTTTCTTGGCCAGGCATCATCCCCATCTGTTTTCTAAGCTCATTATTAATCTCCTCATTGCTAACTTGAACTTTTTTTTCTTCACCAAATGCATTTAGTAGTAAACCAGTTTTAATTCTTTTTTCCGCCTCATCTTTTAAATTTTTTTCTTTTTTTGCTATATCTTCTTTACTCATCCCCTGGGATAATATTTTTACCTCATCATCAATCAAGTTACCTGGAATTTGATCCATTTTATATTTTTCAATTTGCTCTAAAATTTTTTTTTTTGTAACAATTTTTAAAGAGTTTTTAAATTCATCATCAATTTGTTTAGTTATTAATTCTTTAAGATTATTTAGATCTTTTGCTCCAAGATTTTTTGCAAACTCATCGTCTATCTTCGTCTCTGTAGGCTCTTTTATATTTAAAATTTTACATTTAAATAAAGCATCTTTATTTATTAAATCTTCTACATTAAAGCTAGTTGGTAATTTTACCTGTACATTCTTATTTTCGTTTTTTTTTGAACCAATTAATTGTTCATCAAAACCTTTTATAAATAAGTCTTTGCCTAAAACTAATTGTGTATTTTTTCCAGTATTTCCCTTGAATTCTTTTCCATCTACTGTTGCTTGGTAGTCAAAATTAATTAAATCGCCCTTTTTGGCATTGTAATTGTCATTTACGTCTTTGTAATTTTGTTGAGTTTTTGCTATTTGATCTATTCTTTTATCTGTCTCGTTTTTATCAATTTTTACTTTATATTCATCAAATTTTAAATTTTCAAAAAGTTTATTATCAATTTTAGGGAGTTCGGTTACCGAAATGACATATTCAAGATCCTTGCCTTCACCAAAAGATTTTAAATCAATTTTCGGCTGCCCAGCAGGTTTAATTTTGTTGTCCTCTAAAGCTTTTGTAGATGTTTCTTTTAATACTTTATCTAATACCTCTCCGTATACCGCTTTACCAAATTGTCTTTTAAGAATTTCCGTTGGTACTTTACCAGGTCTAAATCCTTTCAAAACAACATCTTTTTTAATTTCTTTATATTTACTTTCCAACTCTTCAGAGATAGTTTTTTTATCAATTAGAATTTTAATGTTTTTTTCTAAACCTTTTTTATTTTCGACAGTTATTTTCATAATTAATGGTAGGCGAGAAAGGACTCGAACCTTCACATGTTGCCATATTGGTTCCTAAGACCAACGCGTCTACCAATTCCGCCACTCGCCCAATTTTTTTAAGTTTTATATATTAAAGTATTAATTTATCCAACGAGAATAATTACAGATTATATTAATAATTCTTATTATTACTCTAAAAAGATGTTAATTTAATAGAATATTATGAAAATTAGTAAAACCAGTTTAGTGGTTATTATATATATAGTTGGAGTGATTTTAGGAGCGTTTTTTTTAGACATCTGGGGTGCCGAAACAAGTATTAAAAAAGGATTTATTGCTTTGGGTTGGACAGCTATATTTTTAATTGGAATATTTTTTGTTGATCGCGATAAAGAGGAGTAACCTTTCAAATGAATACAGAAATAGTTGATTTAAATAAAAAAATTATAAATTGCAGTAGATGTCCCAGACTTATTAGCTTTAGGAAAAAAATAGTCGAAAATAAAAGAAAACAATTTATAAATCAAAAGTATTGGGGCAAGCCAATTACAGGATTTGGAGATGTAAATGCTAAAATGTTGTTTGTTGGTCTTGCACCAGCAGCACATGGTGCAACAAGAACAGGAAGAGTTTTTACAGGGGATAAATCCTCTGAGTTTTTGTATAAATGTATGTTTAAAGCGAAAATTTCAAATATATCTACCTCCGAGCATGTTAACGATGGTTTAAAGCTTAATAAGGCATTTATTACTACTGCATTAAAGTGTGTCCCACCAGAAGATAAGCCAAATAAAGATGAATTACATAATTGTTTTAATTTTTTTGAAAAGGAAATTAATTTATTAAAAAAAATAAAAGTTATTATAGCATTAGGCAAAATAGCATTTGATGCATGTATAGATTTTTATAAATATAACTATAAGTTAAATGATAAATTTAAATTTGTTCATGGTAAAAGTTATAAACTTCCAAATAATATTTTGTTAGTAGGGTGCTATCATCCAAGTCCAAGAAATGTAAACACTGGACGTATTAATGAAAAAAAAATGACTAGTTTATTTAAAAGTATTAAAAAAAAAATTAACTAATATATTTATTTATTGAATTTTTAAAATTATCTGGAATTTTTGTGGGTTTTCCATCAGAATTTACTGATACTAAACGTATATTAGCAACAGCTATCAATTCCTCGTTTCTTTTTATATTTTGCCTCATAACAAAAGAGGTTTTTGTAATCTCAATAATAGTAGATATGATAGAGAGTTTGTCCTCAAACACAGCTGGTTTTTTATAATCAATATTGCAAGATTTTACTATTATAAGAATTCCGAACTTTTTCTTTAATTCAGTATTTGAAAAACCTAGTTCGTATATTGCTTCTGAGCGAGCTCTTTCTAAAAATTTTAAGTAGTTTGCGTAATATACAACACCACCAGCATCTGTGTCCTCGTAGTAAATTTTTAAGTTATATTTAAATGAATTAGTCATTAATTAATTATATCAAATTTGAATTTTTTTTAATACAACATATGATATGAAAGTTTACATTATTTGGTTAATTGGAGTTGTATTATGGAATTTTGGTTATCCAACAGCACCTCCAATACTTGATGTTATTGCGGCAATAATTTTATCTTTTATAAGTATAGGATTAAAAAAATATCTAAAGTTTTAATTATTCGGAAGAAAAGTAAATATTTTGATAATATGCTATAGATTTTATTTTTGAATTGTCAGTGTCAGTCATAATAGCAACCCCATTTAGTTCATCTACATCTAAATCGTGAAGTTTTTTAAAATCTTTTTTAACATTAGTTTTTACAGTGACCCATTCATTATTATTAGTTTTTGTAGTAGCAAGAACATAATCAATAGATTTTTTAGTAAAGGGACTTCGCCAGTACTGACCTATTTCTTCGTTGCTAGAAAAAACATAATTTATAGCTCTATTAGATAAGGCCGTTGATCCTGTTTTTTTTATAACAAATACTCTAGCAGCATAATCATGACCCTTTTTACTTTTTTCATCTATGCCAAATAAATCTTTTTCTACTTTCCAAGTAATATTCAAAAAAGGAGTTTTATTTAAATTTATCAAAATTTCCTTCCCTAATCCTGATGCTTGGCCTTCAGCCTCAGCCTTTAAAAAATTACCATTTTCATTAGACCCTAAGGTGTATTTTGTTTTTTTTTTAATTTTCCTTACGGTCAAATTATCAAATTCTTCTTTAGTGAAATTAAATGCTTGAATTTCTTCAGCGAAAGACCCAAAATTAAATAATGTTATTAATAATGCTACTATTGAAAAAGTCTTAATCATACTAGGGTATTAAAATAATCTTAGGAGCAGCACAAGTACCATTATGTATCTGCTTAAATGCTTCGGCTCCATTTTTTAGTTCTCTATATTCAATCCAATTTAAATCTCCAATCAAGCCTTCACTTAAAAAATTAATTGTGTTTTGAAAATCTCTGGTTGTATAACAATAGGTCCCAATAAATGATATTTCTTGAAGTGTTACTTTTCTAGAGTCAAATTTACCATCAGAATTTGTTAATCCAGCATGAATTATAACACTTCCTGGTTTAGCAAATTCAGTTGCTATTTGGCGAGTTTTTTCATTGCCTACTGCATCTATAATTAAATCAAATGAATTAATTTTCAAATCTTTAGAATTTGGTGAAATAACTTTTGATTTAATATTGCCTTCACACACCTTTAGTCTTTTTTCGTTTATTTCTATAAGAGTTACATTATTACTTTGTTTTATATTTTCTAAAATTAAAGCACTTAGAATTCCAATTGCACCTCCGCCAATAATTAAAATATTTGCATCTTTAATTGATACTCTTAAATTTTTTTCTCCCAATTCTACTGCATGAAGAGATACAGCTGTAGGCTCAGATATAGCAGCTTTTTTTATATCTAATTTGTTTGGTAAATTATTAATATTCGTATCAGGAACTGCCACGAACTCAGCTAAACCACCCTCTTTAACAAATGGTTTATTCATACCTATTAATGCTCTTTGTTCACACAAATGTTCATTATTAGAATTACAAAATTGACAATCTCCACAACTAATTAAAGGATTTATTATAACTTTTTTACCAATATTTTTTCCTACCTCAACTACTCCGCTAATTTCATGACCTAATATTAAAGGTGGTACCCTTCTTTCATCTTTTCCATGATAGGCATGCATGTCAGAACCACAAATACCTGATGCATTAACTTTAATTAAACTTTCACCTGACTTTATAATTGGATCTTCATAGTCTTTATAAACTACTTTTTCTATGTCAGTATATACCAATGCTTTCATTATTTACTTGCAAGAAGATAATAAATAATAAATGCAATAATTGCACCAATTATCCAAGCAAAAGGTTGTATAAAATTTAAACTTACATTCCATATTGTAGATGATGCAAAAATAAACCCTATAAAAATTGAATATAAACTTTTTAAATGCCAACCTTTAGTGTAAAAGTACACTCCATTTTCCTCTAAAGAATAGATATCTTTATTTTCAATTTTAGAGCCTTTAATTAAAAAATAATCTGCAATTATAACTCCAAATATTGGTCCAAAAAATGATCCAAAAGTATCTAAAACAGACAAAACACCAATTTGACTTAATAAAGGTAACCAAAATATTCCAACAAAAAAAGAAATAAAAATAATTATTAAACCAGAATTATTTAGGTTAATTCTATTGGGTAAAAAGTTTATTAAAATATTTTGCGAAGGTATATAATTAGCTATTAAGTTAGTTGAGCAGGATGCAACTAAAGTAAATATTATAACAACCGTAGTCAAAAAAATATTATCTAATTTTCCTATTATGTCATTAGGATTAGTTAATAATCTATCAACCTCTATAGAGTTTTTAGTTAAGATAATATCTGCTCCTATTACTATTAAAACTGCAAATAGAGAAAAAAGTACAAAATTAATTATTAGGGTTAAATTGCCTTTTATTAATTGATCGTTGCTTTTTACATATCTTGAAAAATCACCGAAATTTAAAATTATTATTGAAAAGAATGCAAACAAAGTACCTGTTACGGTTATGAGTGGTGCAATATTGTTTTTTGAAAAGAAATTTTTAAAATTTAATGTTAGCTCTACTGACTTAATTACATCGGTAAAATGTTCAGTAATAAGCATTAAAAATATTATTAAACCAAAATATACAAAATAACTTGAGAATTTAATAATAGACCTTACAAAATGTTGTCCTTTGCTGAATAAAATATATTGAATATATAAAGTAAAAATAAATGATATTATATCAATTAAATTCATTCCCATAAAAAATGTTAATAGGATTTCGTTATCCATAAATTCACTGTTAATTGAAAAAACAAGAATCCTTAACAAATACCCTAATGCCTTAGATATAAAAAATGTTTGCACACCAAACATAAAGATACCAACAATACCTCTAATTAAGGCTATATATTTTGATCCGACTACACCAGATGATGACCTTAAAATTACAGGAAACGGTAATCCATTTTTTTGTGATACTGTTCCGATTAAAGTTGAAAATAAAAATGCTAAAAAGGATGCAATTATACCTCCACTTAATACAACAAAAAAGTTTAAGTCATAAACCAAATAAAGTGATGCTATTAATGAAAATCCGATTACACTTTGAATACTTACTGCCCAAAAACAAAATAAATCTCTCCAATTCCAATTTTTGTCATTTGGATTTACAGATACAATTTCCCAATTAATTAAATTTCTAGATTTATCTTGAATCACCTAGAACATATTAAACAAATATTAATTACTGTCCATATAAGAGAGTTGGTAGCCAAAGCGCGATTTTAGGAAATATAATTATCAGTATTAATCCAAAAACTTGTAGGACCATAAATTGCATCATGCCCAAGTATATATCTTTTAAATCCCATTCAGGAACAACCCCCTTTAAAAAGTAAGCTGATAATGCTACTGGCGGCGAAAGCCAAGCAGTTTGTAAATTTACAGCTACCAAAATTGCAAACCATGTAAGATTAAATCCTAAGGCTTCTATTAAAGGTAAAATTATTGGTATGATAATCATTACAATAGGTACCCATTCTAGTGGCCAACCAAGTAAAAAAATCATCACCATAACTATTCCTAAAATAAGATATTTATTCATTTCCAAACCAAGTAAAAATTCAGTCAATAAAGTAGGTGTACCCAATCTTGCAAATACAGCTCCAAAAAAATTTGAGGCAGCTACAAGCACCATAATTAAGGCTGTAATTTCTAAAGTTTTAACAAGGGCCTCTTGAAGTTTAGGAAATGTTAACTTTCTATATGCGAGCGATAACAAAAGCGCTCCCATTGCTCCACATCCAGCAGCTTCAGTAGGTGTTGCAAAACCAAAGAGAATGCTTCCAAGTGCTGCAAAAACCAGTGCTGCGGGAGGAACTAAACCAAGAAAAAATTCTATCCAAACTTTTTTCATGCTCGTTGCTCTTAACTCTTCAGGTAAAACTGGACCAAGGCTTGGATCTAACCAACATCGTATTGTTGTATAAGCTGCATAAAGAGAGGCTAATAAAATTCCAGGAATTATCGCAGCTGCAAAAAGATCTATTACGGGAATTTCCATAATTGGACCCATTACAACTAGCATTATACTCGGTGGAATTAATATACCTAAGGTACCACCTGCTGTAATTGTTCCTGCTGCCAATCTAACATTATACTTTGACCTGTTCATTGATTTCGCAGCCATAATTCCTAAAATTGTAACCGATGCACCAACTATACCAGTTGCAGCAGCAAAAATTACTGAAACAAATAAGACGGCATAATATAAAGAGCCCCTTACTTTTGATAATATTAATTGAAAAGCTGAGAATAATCTTTCCATTAATCCTGCCTGTTCCATCATTATGCCCATAAAAACAAATAGTGGTACTGCAGCTAGGGTTTGCTCAGTCATAACCATGGAAAATTGTAGTGTCATTAAATAAAAAACTAATTTTCCAAATCCTAAATAACCAAAAACAAATCCTAAGAAAATAAGAGTAAATGATATTGGGAAACCTACAAAAATAGCAAACAACATTACCCCAACTAGAATAAATCCTAATATAGCTGGATCAATTAATTCAGCTAACATCTTTATCTCCTGGCCATTTTCCTTTTTTTGCTGCCCAATAACTTTTTAATAACTCTGACACGCCTTGAATAATTAGAAAAACAATTCCAACTAATAAACACATTTTAATTGGCCACATGAAAGGCATCCATGCAGTATCCATTCCTTTTTCACCTCTTCTAATAGACTCTTCAACAAATCCTATCGTCATATAAAGGAAGACGATTAAACCTGGAAAATAAAAAAGAATATAAAGCCAAAAATCTATTAATCCTTGAGTTTTTGTTTTGAAATTTCTGTATAAAAAATCAGCTCTAATATGCACTCCTTTTGATAAAGCATAACCTGCTCCTAACATAAAGAGAGCACCATAAAGAAATCTACTCATATCATAAGCCCACATGGTAGGAGCATTAAAAAGCTTTCTAGCAAGAACTTCATAGGTCATTGCAAAAAATAACGGAACAGTTATCCAGCACACTATATTTCCTATATACCTACTGAACTTATCAATTTTAGTAATTGTATTGGCCATCCATGTTGGCATATCAGATGGCATTTTGTTTGAACCACCTCGCCTCTCAGCAATCATTTCGTCAGAAATGTCTAATTTAGATGGTTTGTCAGTCATATTTTGAATTCTAAAATAAATAGAGCGGACCGTAAAGTCCGCTCTAGATTTTATTTTAAGCTAGTTACTGATTACTTAAGTGTCGCAGCGTGAGCCATTCCTAGCTTCGCATTTGACATTTGAGCACCACTCCAGAAAGGAACTGCTATATCAGCAAAATTTTTCATAGAAGTGTATACTTCATTGAAAAATTTATTTTCAGCAGCATTCTTATTTAAAGATGCTTTTGCAGCAGCCATATATTCTGTAAAATAATCTGAAGGTGTATCTTCTAATATTACTCCATGTTTGGTTGTCAACTCTTTCAAAGCTTTACCATTTTCATAGATTCTGTAACTTAAAGATTTAGCTAATGATGCATTAGCAGCAACTTCAAGAGATTTCTTCTCATGAGCAGTCATAGCATTGTAAGTTTTTCCAGTGATATAAAAATCAGCATTAACCACAACTTGGTGTAGACCTTGTAAGTAATAGTGTTTTAATACTTTTTGGAAACCAAAAGTTAAGTCAGGCTTTGGACAACACCATTCAGCAGCATCGATAGTCCCTGCTTCTAATGCTGGTAGAATATCTCCACCACCCATAGCAACAGATGCTATACCAATATCCTTGTAAGTTTGCCCTGGAATTCCTGGAGGAGTTCTAAACTTATACTTTCTAAAGTCAGCCATATCTTTAATTGGTTTTGGAAACCAACCTAAA
>MDTB01171276.1_pt1 | contig 13562 bp, 10 predicted proteins | sample 811161 | NCBI WGS metagenome assembly MDTB01 (sample SAMN05326650, study PRJNA326480) | marine metagenome | isolation source: seawater | place: Mediterranean Sea | collected 2009
GTATTTTGATTTATCAGACATTTTTAATTTTTTTATGTAGTTGTTTTAGTAAAATTATAACAGGTTAAGCGTTTAAATTAATCGCTATAACTAGCATATATTATATACCGTATTAATGTATAATATAGATCAAATTTTAAATTTGATAAGAAATAAAATAAGTTTTAATAATCTGGTCTAAATTATAAGTTTTTAAAAAAAAAGTTTAATAAAATGCAACTAACCTCACTTGATTGGACAATAATTGCTTTATATTTAATTCTTTCACTAGGAATAGGCCTTTGGGCTTCTAGAAAAGCTGGGAAAAATAAGCAATCATTTTTTTTAGCAGGAAGGAATATGCCTTGGTGGCTTCTAGGTGTAAGCATGGTTGCAACTACTTTTTCTACAGATACTCCTAACCTTGTGACAGATCTTGTTCGACAAAATGGTGTAAGTGGTAATTGGGTTTGGTGGGCATTTTTATTAACTGGTATGTTGACGGTTTTTGTTTATTCTAGGCTTTGGCATAGATCGGGAGTCTTAACAGATATTGAGTTTTATGAATTAAGATATAGCGGAAAAGCTGCTGCTTTTCTAAGAGGTTTTAGAGCTCTTTATATGGGACTAATATTTAATATTCTTGTCATGGGAGCTGTGAGCCTAGCTGCGATTAAATTTGGAGAGGTTGTGCTAGGTCTTCCTGGATGGGCAACTTTAGCAGTAGCCTGTTCTTTTACATTGATTTATTCAACATTAGGTGGTCTTAGAGCAGTAATACTAACTGACTTTTTTCAGTTTATTCTTGCAATGGTTGGATCGTTATGGTGCATGAGTTACATCGTCAATCTTCCTGAGATTGGTGGAGTACATAATCTTCTAAAACATAGCAATGTCATTAATAAGCTAGCTCTGTTTCCAGATATCTCAAATCCAGATGTTTGGGTACCAGCTCTACTTATTCCCTTATCTGTTCAATGGTGGGCGAGCTATTATCCTGGCTCAGAACCTGGTGGAGGTGGATACATTGCACAAAGAATGTTTTCAGCAAAGAATGAGTCGCATGCAGTTGGTGCAGCTTTCTTTTTTAATCTTGCCCACTATGCTATTAGACCTTGGCCATGGATTCTAATAGCGCTCAGCTCATTGGTTATATTTCCTGAATTAGCAGATATTCAAATAGCTTTTCCTGATCTTCCACCTGATAAGCTTGGTCATGATGTAGCCTATCCAGCTATGCTTACGCTATTACCGCCTGGACTACTCGGGTTGGTTGCAGCTTCTTTAGTGGCTGCCTTCATGAGCACAATGTCTACTCAGGTAAATTTAGGAGCTAGTTATTTAGTTAATGATTTTTATCATAGATTTCTAAGGATTGATGCTTCAGAAAAAGAGCTCGTTGCAGTTGGTAGATTATTTTCTATAATATCGATTATGCTTGGTGGAGGTCTAGGACTACTTTTGACCAGCGCTAGTCAGGCATTTGATCTGCTACTTATGCTTGGAGCCGGAACGGGACTTATTTATATTTTAAGATGGTTTTGGTGGCGTATCAATGCATATACTGAAATAGTAGCAATGATAAGTTCTCTACTTATTGCTATCTTTTTTAATTTTATTTACACTGCTATACAAGGTTGGGAAAAAATAACTTTTGGTGCATTACTTACAACAGTAATTTGGGTAATTGCTACTTTTTTAACACCAGCTGATGACGAAGCTACTTTAAGGAGGTTTGTTAAAAAGGTAAATCCTGGTGGATTTGGGTGGAGTAAGTATAGAGGGGAGGAGCACTGTAAACCATGGTCAGTATTTAGTGGAATACTTTCAATGCTGCTTGGCTGTGTTTCTGTATACGGAATACTATTAGGCACAGGGCAATTATTATATGGCCAGATATCCTCAGGAGGAATTTTACTTGTGTTAGGTTACATAGCAGGCTTTAGGCTTAAAAAGAAATATATAGGTTAATATGGATTTAAAAGAGAAAATAAAAAAAATCAATAGCAGTGCAAACAAAACATTAATGAAAACGTTAGGTATTGAGATTGTTGATATTTCTGAAGGATGTGTCTATGGTAAAATGCCTGTGGATGAGAGGACTGTTCAACCATTTGGCATACTTCACGGAGGAGCATCTGTTGCATTAGCAGAGTCTTTAGGAAGTATAGCTGGAAATATGCATGTATACGATAAAGGCGAGGTGGTTGTAGGAGTCGAGATAAATGCAAATCATTTGAAATCTGTAAAAAGTGGCTGGGTATATGGTCAAGCAAGCCCTATTCGTATTGGAAAGAAGATTCAGGTATGGGATATTCAAATAACTAATGATGCAAAGGAGCTAGTTTGCGTTAGTCGTTTGACAGTAGCAGCTATTAAAAGAATTTAATATTTTTAAGTATAATTTGCTTAACGTTATATAGTTATTAATATCTATAAAGCAAATAAAAGTAATATATTTATAAGTATTAGTTAAAGTAAAGTTTTAATTAAATAATTTGGAAATATTGATATATGGATACATTGAGTCACGCGCTTTGGGGAAAAGGATTATTTGGTTATAGGGGGCATGGTAAGATCGCTATTATTGCTGGCTCAATGCCAGATCTGTGTTCTTTTGGTCTACTTTTTCTTATAAGATTTTTAAAAAATGAATTATCTCCTGGACCACCTAGAGTGGAGACGATTCCTGATTGGTTAATTTTTAATTATGATATTACTCATAGTTTTGTAACTGCTTTTACTTGCGTTTATATTGTAAGTAGGTTTAATAAAAATATTGCTTTTGCTATGCTTGCTTGGCCTTTTCATATTGTGCTTGATTTTCCATTTCATTCAAAAGAATATTTTCCGACAAAGCTTCTTTATCCATTGACAGATTTTTCTTTTGATGGAATTCCATGGACCAATCCTGAAATATGGTTCCCTAACTTAGCTGGAATTATTGTTTTATTTATATATAGAATCAAGTTTGATAAGCTTAATAGACTAAAATAGATAGTAAATAATTTCACTTATTTAAAATAGATTTATAAAAGATGACCTTAGACCAAATTACAATATTTAGTATTATTATTCTAACTTTCAGCTTATTTATTTGGGGAAAGTTCCGATATGATATAGTCGCTGTTATTGCTCTTTGTGCCTTATATTTTGCAGATCGTGTTATTGGTTCTGAAAGTTCAAATCTTATATCAGATCCGGCTAATTTATTTTTAGGCTTTGGTCATCCAGCAGTTATAACAGTTGCAGCTGTCTTAATTATAAGTAGGGCTCTTAGAAATGCAGGCGTTGTAGAGGTTTTATCTCGAAAAATTGCGCCATTTTCTAATTATCAAACAGCTCATATATCTAGTTTAAGCGCTGTTGTATCGATTTTTTCAGCTATAATGAATAACGTTGGAGCGCTCGCACTTATGTTACCAGTAGCTATCAAAACTTCTGTTAAACAAAAGCGTTCTCCGAGTGTTATTCTTATGCCATTGGCATTTGCAAGTATTCTTGGTGGTATGATAACAATGATTGGGACCCCGCCCAATATTATTATTTCTACTCTTCGTAAAACTCAGTATGCAGAGATTAAAAAAGAGGCAATTAATGATCCTAGTTCAAGATCAGCTGATTATCTATATTCTCAAGGAATTGATCCTAATACCTTCATACCTGAGCCTTTCGGCATGCTTGATTTCTCTCCGGTTGGAGGGATAATAGCCATTCTAGGAGTTCTCTTTGTTGCACTTGTCGGATGGAGATTTATACCAAAGTCTTCATACAAAAAGCCTGGTTCTGAGTTTTTATTTACTATCGAAGACTATATAACTGAGATACGAATACCAGAAGGGTGTAAGTTGATTGGTCAAAAAGTTTCAGGCGTTGAAAAATTTACTAATGATAGACTGTCTATAATTGGTATTATTTCTAAGGATGAACAGATATCAAATTTTGTTTCCAGTCATGTCATAGTTGAGGGAGATCGATTTCAAATTCAAGCGGATCCGGTTGATCTAAAATTGATGATGGATGAGTATGGATTAAAGCTTTTTAAAAAGATGAGAGAGAGGATAGACCGTCTAAAAGATGGTAATACTGTATACCGAGAGCTTTTGATATCACCAGATTCACCTCTGGTAGGTAGAGGTCGAACCTACTTTAGAAGAAGGTCTTCAAACTCTCTTACCCTTATGGCAGTTGCAAGACAAGATAGTAGAATCCAGAAAAGGCTCGGAGATATTGTATTTAGAGTTGGAGATGTTTTGCTTATACAGGGCAACAATGACAATCTTGATGATAATATCAGTACATTGCGGTTACTTCCTTTGGCTGAGAGAGAGGTACAGGTAGGAGAATTTTCTAAAGTTGGCCTATCTCTTTCCATTTTTGGAGGAGCTATAGCGCTTAGTATGCTTGGATTATTGCCCACTACACTCGCATTTGTAGCAGCTATATTAATATATGTATTTACCGGTATTCTACCTGTTCGTGAAATCTATCAACAGGTTGATTGGCCGATTATAGTGCTTTTAGGCTCAATGATACCTGTCAGTGATGCCCTTCAGTCTACGGGTAGTACACTGCTTATAGCAGAGTTTATGGTCTCATTGACTTCAGGACTTCCAAGCTGGGCTATTCTTGTGATTATAATGGTTTTGACAATGTGTTTATCAGATATTATTAATAATGCAGCTACAGCCTTAATTATGGCGCCAATATCTGTTGGAATAGCTGTTTCTATGGGTGTTAGTGCAGATCCTTTTTTAATGGCGGTAGCGGTAGGAGCTTCATGCGCCTTCTTAACACCAATTGGTCATCAGTGCAACGCACTTATTCTGGGTCCCGGAGGATATAAATTTTCTGACTATTGGAGAATGGGGCTTCCTTTAGAGATTTTGATTGTTATGATTGGTTCACCTTTGATTTTATATTTTTGGCCTTTTTAGATAGCGTTTAAATTTATATGAAGATGAAATATTTACGTCCAATTATAATTCTACTAGTTGTGGTTTTTATAGTAACCAATTTATCATCAGATAAAAATATAATTGATATATCTAATAAAATTAAAGTATCAAATAGCTTCCAATTAGGTCGATTTACTATTGATTTTGATCATTCTAAGCCATTGCTTACTGTTTATAGATCGAAAAGCAGAGACCATATTGTTTGGAAAAGTTTAGAAGGAAAAGCTTTTATTACAGGAAAATTAGGAGAGGAGTCTGTTGATGAGGATCATGGATCTTTTTTTATTAAAGATAGAAATATTGATTTTTATAATCATCAGTATATAGATACGATATATCAATCATTAGATTCGCTATATATTCTAGGCTCTCTTGAAAACAAGAGTGGTTTAAAAAAGGCTCAATACAGCTTTGTTATTTCACTTTCATCAGATCTTCAGGTATCAATTTTTGTTGAGATAGATAGCTTAAAATGTAATCGAATTAATTTGCACTATTACTCTGATCCAAATGAATACATCTATGGATTTGGAGAGCAGTTTACATATTTGAATTTTAAAGGTAAAAAGGTTCCGATCTTTGTTTCTGAACAGGGCATAGGAAGAGGAAAGCAGCCTTTAACCTTTTTAGTTGATCTTATGGCAAACTCAGGTGGTAATGAGTTTACGTCTTATGCACCTATACCTCACTATATAACTAGTAATTTAAATTCAGTTTATCTAAAAAATACAGAGTATTCAACCTTTGACTTCGCGGATAAAGGATCAGCTGTAATTTCATTATTTTCGAATAGTATTTCAGGGGGAATTATTAGCGCTGAAAGTCCTCTTGATATTATTGAAGAGTATACCAAATATTCAGGTAGGATGAAGCCTCTTTCAGGCTGGTCGCAGAATGGTGCGGTGATTGGGATGCAGGGTGGAACCAAAAAAGTAGGAGCTATAGTTGACAGTCTAATTAATCATGATGTACCTATCTCAGCTGTATGGCTTCAGGATTGGGTGGGTCAGCGAATAACCTCTTTTGGTAAGCAGTTATGGTGGAACTGGGAGCTAGACAGTGATCATTATCCTAGCTGGGACTCTCTTGTAACCTCTTTGCACGATAGGAATATAAAAGTTCTAACCTATGTAAACCCATTCCTAACAGATGCTAGTGATAAATCTAATCATCAGATAAATTATTATGATATTGCAATGGATAGCTCTTATTTTGTTATGGATAGCTTAGGCAATCCATTTGATTTAGATATAACAACATTTTCTGCAAGCCTGCTAGATTTAACTAATCCTAATGCGAGAGAATGGATCAAAAAGATAATTGTAGAAAATATGTTATCACTTGGTGTTGATGGTTGGATGGCAGATTTTGGTGAAGCTCTTCCATACTATTCCCATCTTTATTCAGGTGATATGGGTAATAAGATTCACAATCAATTTCCTGAAATATGGTCAGATTTAAATAAAGAGATAGTAGAAAGCTCTAATAGATCTGAAGATATGATCTATTTTTGCAGGTCTGGATTTACTAGGAGTCCTGGTCTAACATCATTATTTTGGCTTGGAGATCAGCTTACATCTTGGGATGGAGATGATGGTATTAAAACCGCCCTTACAGGTCTAATAAGTTCGGGTCTATCTGGCTATTCTTTAAACCATAGTGACATTGGAGGATATACTGCGATTAAATCTCCTATACTAAACTATATTAGATCAAAAGAACTCTTTATGCGTTGGGCAGAGCTAAATGCATTTACTGCATTTTTTAGGACGCACGAGGGTAATAGGCCTGATGATAATCATCAGGCGTATTCTGATTCTGAGACAATGGATCATTTTAGTAAAATGGCTAATATATTCTCTTCTTTAGAATTTTATCGTAACAAGCTTATGCAAGAAGCATTTGAAAAAGGGTATCCTCTGGTAAGACATCCATTTATTCATTATCCAAATGATGAAAATATTTTAAAACTTTCAAGGCAATTTATGCTTGGATCTGATTTAATGATATGTCCAGTACTTGATGAGGAGGAAAATAATGTAGATTGCTATTTACCAAAAGGTGAATGGAATCACCTTTTTTTAGATTCTAAATACAATTTAATTAATAAAGGAAAAAATCTAAAGGTATATGCACCAATTGGGGTACCAGCTGTATTCTATAGAAAAAATTCTGAATATTCTAATTTTTTTAAAAAATTTACAAATAAAATTCATAACTATGGAAAATATTAAATATCCGACCCCCTCAGATTCGTATCTATTTAAAAGATTAAAAATAAGAGTAAAAAATAGATCAGTTTTAGCAGCAATGACAAATAAGCAAAGTCTTGAAAATGGTATTATTTCTAATGAAGAAATAGAATGGTTGAAAAGGAGAGCTGAAGGTGGATTTGGAATTATTACCTCTGCCGCTACAAATGTATCTTTAAAAGGGAAGGCATGGGAGGGAGAATTTGGTGTTTATGATGACCTTCATATCCCTTCCTTAAAAAAATTAACATCAGTAATTCACCTGCATGAAAGCTTAATATTTGCGCAGTTGTTCCATGGAGGTATACGGTGCCCTCAAAAGCTAAATGGAGTTCCTCCATTGTCTCCTAGTAAGCTAAGCTGTAATGAGTCGAAGACTGGTTATTCTAGAGAGGCATCAGAAAAAGAGATATCTGAAATTATTAAAGATTTTACATCAGCAGCTTTAAGGTGTTCAGAGGCTGGGTTTGATGGAATTGAATTACATGGTGCACATGGATACTTGATATCACAATTTTTGGGAATAAAAACTAACCTTAGGCAAGATAGTTGGGGAGGAGATTTAGAAGGGCGTTCTAGATTCTTAGTTGAAATTATTAATTCTATAAAAAATAATGTTCCAGAATCTTTTATAGTTGGAGCTAGAATTTCTCCAGAAATTGATAGTATAGGTATAAACCTCAATGATTCAATAAATCTAGTTGGAACCCTTAAAAATCTAAATTTAGACTTTATTCATCTATCATGTTGGGATTCATTTTGTCCTTCAACATCTTTTCCAAATGATAAAAGAACTTTAACAGAGATATTAACTGAGAGCTATATTGATTTACCTACAATCATAAGTACAGGAGGAGTTTGGTCAAGTGAAGACGCTCAAAAATTATTAAACCAGGGTGCTGATTTAATAGGTGTTGCTAGAGTTGCTATAGCCCACCCCGATTGGCCTAATAAAATTTCAAATAAGAATTATAGTCCTAAAAAGCCTCCATTTACAACTAAGTATTTAAAAGAAGTAAAATTAAGTTCAAATTTTGTTAATTATATGAAGAATTGGCCTGGATTTGTAGTTGGTGGAAAAAGGATAGTTGAATGATTTTTGAAAGTATAAATTTATTTGATGATCTAAGTGAATGTCAGTTTTTTAATCCGCTTAATGGAAAATTTGTTTATTATCCAAATTTTTTTAATAGAGAAAATTCTGATAGATATTTCAATTATCTTTTAAACGATATACCTTGGCAGCAAGATAAAATAAAAATGTTCGGAAAAGAACATTTAATTCCTAGATTGGCATCATGGTTTGGAGACCAGGATATTACATATACCTATTCTGGAATAACCATGTATCCAAATAATTGGTCTGAAGAACTTTTGGAAATAAAGTTTCAAATTGAAAAAAAACTTAATAAAACTTTTAATAGTTTACTATTAAATCAGTATAGAGATGGAAATGATAATATGTCTTGGCATGCTGATGATGAAAAAGAATTAGGTTCAGAAATTTTAATTGCATCAATAAGTTTTGGTGCAACAAGAGACTTTCAATTTAAGCATAAAATCGAAAAATCAGAAAATAAAATTAATATACCTTTAGAACATGGAAGTATGTTAGTAATGTTTCCACCAACACAAGAATATTGGGTGCATCAAATACCCAAAAGAAAGAAAGTTATAAGTCCTCGAGTTAATCTCACATTTAGAAATATTATTAAATAATTTTATCAATTAAGTAGTTGTTTTTAATAGAAAATAAATAATCTTTTAAAATTAATGCAACTAATATTCATTAATAATGCAATTAAGTTGCATTAGGAAAAATATTATTTTTAAATTATGTTATATCAAGGTTAACTAAAAATTAAAATTATAGGTAAAAAAATGACTAAATTGCCAGTTACTGTTCTATCAGGATTTCTTGGAGCCGGAAAAACCACAGTACTTACAAACATATTAAATAATAGAGAAGGTAAAAAAGTTGCTGTGATTGTTAATGATATGAGTGAAATTAATATTGATCAGAGCATGATTCAAAATGACGTATCTCTAAATCATAAAGAAGAAAAGTTAGTAGAAATGAGTAATGGTTGTATTTGTTGTACGTTAAGAGAAGATCTTTTAGTAGAAGTTACTAAGCTCGCTAAACAAGGAAGTTTTGATTATTTACTTATTGAATCAACAGGTATTTCTGAGCCTTTACCTGTTGCAGAGACATTTACATTTGAGGATGAAAATGGTGTTTCTCTTTCAGATGTTTCTCAATTAGATACTATGGTTACGGTTGTTGATGCGATTAATTTTCTTAAAGATTATAATGAAGCTAAATATTTACAGGAGATTGGTGAGTCTTTAGGAGAAGAGGATGAGCGTAGTGTTGCTGATCTATTAGTAGATCAAGTAGAGTTTGCAAATATAATATTAATAAGCAAAACCGATTTAATTGAAAAAGCTGATTTAGATAAGCTAGTTGCAATTATTAAAAAATTAAATGCAGATGCTGAAATTATTCCAATTTCTAATGGAAATATCGAAATTGAAAAAATATTAAATACTAATTTATTTGATTTTGAAAAGGCCCAGCAAGCACCAGGTTGGTTAAAAGAATTAAGAGGTGAGCATATTCCTGAAACTGAAGAATATGGAATTAGCAGCTTTGTATATGAAGCAAGAAAACCTTTTTATCCACAAAAATTCCATGATTTTTTACATAGTAAAGATCTAGAGGGTAAGCTTATTCGGTCTAAAGGTTTTTTTTGGCTTGCAACTCGTCCAATGTATGCTGGTAATTGGAGTCAGGCAGGTGGTATCGCGCATCATGGTGTTGCGGGTTTTTTTTGGAAGGCTATTCCTAAAGATCGTTGGCCAGAAGATCAAGAATCTATTGATTTTATTAAAGAGAAATGGGTTGAGCCATTTGGTGATATGAGGCAAGAGTTAGTTTTTATTGGCCAAGGATTAGATAAAAATAAAATTACTAAATTATTAGATGATTGCTTGTTGTCTGATAAGGATTTATTGGCAGGTAAGGATTATTGGGCTAAGTTCACAGATCCTTTCCCAGAATGGGGAGAGGCTGTATGAGTACATTAATAGCTCCATTAGAAAATGAAAGATCAATTGAACATTCTTCAAAAAGTAGATTTAATGATAATTCAAATAATTTATCTAATATTTTTGATGATGATGTTAACATATCTATTTGGAAAAGAGAGTTAGATTCTCATACTATAAGTTCAGCTGATCAAATTTTAGATAAAAATTCTCAACTCAAAATTTCTAAAGTTATTCAACCCCAAGATGTAAATAAGTATTTGATTGATCAGCTTAATTCAAATATCAGTATGTACTTTGTATTTGGAGACATCGCTAATTTGGTTGAAAAATTTTGCAATTTATTTCATTTAAAATATGCATGGTTAAGATTAGATGCAATAGATCAGCAAATGTGTCCTCGCTTTCATGCTGATAATGTTAAATGTCGACTAGTTACTACTTATATTGGTCCAGGTACAGAATGGTTACCTAGTCATCTATTAGATAGATCAAAGCTTGGAAGTGGTAGTAATGGTCTCTCAGACTTAGATTCAGGATTATTTTCCAAAAAATCTGATATTCAGCGTCTTAGTATTGGTGATGTTGCTTTATTAAAGGGTAAAGCCTGGAAAGGAAATGAAAAATCAGGTTTAGTTCATCGCTCACCATATGAGCCTGGAACTTATAGACGTTTATATTTAACAATAGATTTTTCGGATATATTTACTGATATTGATATGTAATTAATTTTCATTAATTAATAATACTGAAATATTATTAAGACATTATACTATTTTTTAGATTGTAATTCCTTGTAACATCTATTGATACTTTAATTATTATTATTTAATATTCATGTAATTATGAAAAAGTATTTAGTATTAAATATCATATTATTTTTTTCGTTAATATTTTCTAATATCACCAAGCCAAGCTTTGGTGATACTTTAAATTATATTGATGTGCTTGTAAGCTGGAACCAGGTACAAGATGCAAAATCATATCGTTTAGAAGTAACTAACCATGATGATAATATAATCCACTCAATTATTGATTCATCTTTAAATGTAGTTTTGCAAAACAACTTAGCTTGGAATAGTTCTTATAATATGAATTTATTTGCTATTAAAAATGATAGTTTTGATGAAATGTTAATAGAATCTGATTATATTTTTTATACTGCTTCACTTCCAGAGGTAGATATACTACCATTTACTACAAATATTATTGACGAAAGTCAGTATTACCCTGGTTATAATTTCATTGACTATTTAGTTATTGACAAGTATAGCAACGTCATTTATTTTGCGCCTGAAGTTAATAATACCCGTTTTGGATTTATGAATCAATTAGATAATGGAAATTTATTAGGAATAGGTTATGGATCTATTGGTGGAGTTATTATGGATTTAGATGGAAATTTTATTTATCAAACTAATCCTCAACTAGGTGATGTTCACCATGACTTTCAGCCAACGGGTAATGGCAATTTTTTAGGTTTAGTAAGAGCCTCAGTAATGGATGAAATTCCTTTTGGAGCATGGGATAATCAATTGCAAGATAATGGTATTTATAACTTAAGATGGCAGTACGATGATATTGTAGAATTTGATAGTTTTGGAAATGAGGTTTGGAGATGGAGCACAAATGATTATTTTTCTAAAGAAGATTTTGACGAAAATTGGTTTAATGTAAACCAAGCAATAAATAATTCAAGTAATGGTTCTACTCCTAAATTTGACTGGACTCATTGTAACGCAATTTTTTATGATGAAAATGAAAGTGTAATTTATTTATCATGCAGGCACCTTTCAAGAATAGTAAAAATTGCTTACCCCGAAGGTGATATTGTTTGGATGGTTGGAGAAGATATGCCATCTGGAGATGTTTATTTAGGAAGTGAGATTGATATTTCTTCCCAGCATGCTATTAAAGTATTAAGTAATGGAAATTTAATGCTGTTTGATAATGGTAACTATAGTGATCCTACAACATCTAGATGCTTAGAATTTAAAATTGAAAATAATAATAATGAATTAACATTTAACAAAATATGGGAACATGTTTTGCCGATAGAATATTACAGCAGCAAGCTAGGTGATTGTGATAGACTACCTAATGGAAATAGTTTATTAGCCTCTGGTGCAAAGGGTTATTCTTTAGAAGTTAATCAAAATAATGACTTAATATGGGAGAATATAAGTCATTTTGAAGAACACGGCTCCGGTAATATTCCTTCATATTCTAGCTTTTATAGATCAGAAAGAATTGATGGGCTTTATCCTTTAATCTATTCAGTAACTGTAGACAATTTCAAAGATAGTCTCGGAACAAAATACGTTTATATTCCGACTGGAGAATCCTATTTTAAATTTAGTATTGTAAATGAAGGAAATAAATCTTACAAATATCAATATAGTGTAAATGATAATTTTGGTTTTGTAGAATACAATAGTGAAACGCATATATTGGATAATGAAACTTTAGAAATAGTGATTCCCATTAATGTTTCAGAGAATATGGTAAACAACTTAATTGAAATAAGAGTTTTACCTTTAACAAATCATCCAGTCGATGAAACTTTACTTGTTTTAAATGCTTCTTCATGTACTACTAATCCAAATTATAATTATACTGACATGAGTGAATGCTTGCCATTAGATGAGATTTGTGAAGTTGGATTAGGTGATGTAACAAACGATGGTAACATTAATATACTAGATATTGTACAAATAATAAATTTAATTTTTGAGCTTTCAATATTAGAATTTGAATGTGCTGCAGATTTTAATATGGATGGTCAAATTAATATACTAGATCTTGTAGCAATTAGTAATTTTATTATAGAATAAAATTATAAATATTAATATTTATTGATTTATATTATTTCAAATGTAACAATTTGAAACAGGCTTTTATTATTTTTTTATTTCCTCATAAATTTTAGTAATCAAATCGCAAAAAAAATCAATTCATTATAAGGAGAAAAAGTGAAGTTGTTCAATTATTTTATAAATTTAATTTTATTATTATCTGTTTTTACATTTGTTCATGCAGATTGTAACGATCTTTCAAATTTCAAAGAATGTGAAGAATATGGATGTTCATGGACCGATTCAGGTTGCATTGAAGTTGATTGGGATGGAGAAGATGAAGAAGAATGGGGATATGCTTGTGATGATATAGATAGCGAAAAAGAATGCTTTGAAGCTGGCTGTGTATGGTCAGATGATAAATGTTACAAAGCAGAAGAAGGTGATTGGGAAGATGAAGGCGACTGGGACGGAGAAGAAGGCGAAGAAGATTATGAATATGTTTGTGAAGATATATATAATGAAGA
>MDTB01231486.1_pt1 | contig 13561 bp, 15 predicted proteins | sample 811161 | NCBI WGS metagenome assembly MDTB01 (sample SAMN05326650, study PRJNA326480) | marine metagenome | isolation source: seawater | place: Mediterranean Sea | collected 2009
CAATTCTTAACAAATCTTTTAAAACTTTTTCTGGATTATAAAATGCTTGAAGTGTTTGACTCAAAACGACAAAATCAAAAGACTGACTTGGAAATTGATGAAGTTCTGTTTCTGCATTGCCTTCTATAACTGAAAGACCTTTGTAAATACATTTTTTAACATTTTCTTCTACAAGTTCTAACCCACGAGCCTCTATATTTTTTTCTTTAATTAGAAGATCCATCAAAGACCCATCTCCACAACCAACATCTAGCACTCTTACGTTTTTAGGCAATAAATCTGTGATTACTTTAAATTCTTTTTTCATTTTTAAATTTTATATGCATTGAATCTATAAATCCCTTTAAAGTTTTTAGAAATTCTGATTCATTTACTAAAAAAGAATCATGACCTTTGTCAGTTTTAATTTCAGCGAAGGAAACATCGGCCCCTGAGGCATTAAGAGCAATAACAGTATCTTTATTTTCCTTTGTTGTGTAAAGCCAATCAGAAGAGAAGGAAATAACTAAAAATTTTGTTTTTTGATTTTTAAAAGCTTCAGTAAGACCTCCCTTGAACTGTCTAGATAAGTCAAAATAATCCATTGCTCTAGTAATGTATAAAACAGAGTTAGCATCAAATCTTTCAACAAATGCATAACCCTGATGTCTTAAATAGCTTTCAACCTGAAAGTCAGCATCAAAACTGAATTCGTAATCAGCTTTTTCCTGAAGTTTTCTCCCAAATTTTTCCTGCATTCCTTTTTCAGATAAATAACTTATATGACCTACCATTCTTGCAACAGCCAATCCATTTTTTGGCTGAACATTTTTTTTTAAATATTTTCCTTTATCCCAAACAGGATCTGCCATAATAGCTTGCCTAGCTAGCTCATTAAGAGCAATATTTTGGGCGCTATGGCTTGTGCTGCAAGCAATCGGGACTGCAGAAAAAGTTCTATTTGGAAACGTTACACAAAATTGAAGCAACTGCATTCCACCCATAGAACCCCCTGTGGCACAAAGAAGTTTTTGTACTCCCAAATAATCTAAAAGAGTTTCCTGTGCTTTAACCATATCTCTTATTGTTATAACTGGAAAATTTAATCCATAAGGTTCATTCGTTTTTCTATCTATTTCTTTAGGACCCCAAGAACCCATACATCCGCCAATAACATTTGCACAAATCACAAAATATTTATTTGTATCTATGGCTTTACCAGGCCCTACAGCTGTTAACCACCAGCCTTCTTTTTTTGTAATTGGATTAATTCCACTAACAAATTGATCACCAGTAAGTGCGTGAAAAATTAATATAGCATTGTCTTTTGATTTATTTAATTTTCCATATGTTTCATATGCCAAAGGAAAATCCTTAACAGTTTGCTTACAGTCTAGCAAAAGAGGTTTTGATATATTTAATTTTTTAATATTTTCTAATTTATTGTTCATATAAAAAAAAAGCCCAGCTAGACCGGGCAAAAACCCCATTTAGCTGCATTTACTTGGCGCTCGCAATTCGGTTAAATCAGCGCTAGGCATGTATACTAAATCGCCATAAACATGTCAATTTATTCAAATAAACTTATTTCCATTATACAAATTGAGTCGCTTTTAATATAAGACATCATAAAATATTATGAAATTACCTAGGCCCAGAAAGATTATTGCGGAAAAGTATGTTGCTGGACTAAGCTTGTTTAAGAGCATAAGAAGTCCAATAAAGTTATCCGCGAATGAATCTGCGTTAGGACCAAGTCCTAAGGCAGTAAAATCTTATAATTCTATCGGAAAAGGTTTTGTAAGATATCCAGATTCGGACGGTACTTTTTTTAGAAAAGTTTTAGGTAAAAAATTTCGTTTAGATAGAAACAGAATTATTCTTGGTTCGGGTTCCGATCAAATATTCGAATTAGTTTGTAAGCTTTTTTTAAATAAAGGAGACGAGGTTGTTGTTACACAGTATAGTTTTATAATTTATAGAATTTATAGTAGAATGTGTGGTGCAACTGTAAAATTTGCTAAAGAGGAAAATTTTAAGCCATCCGTGCAATCAATATTAGATTGTGTTAATAGAAAAACCAAAATTGTTTTTCTAGCTAATCCAAATAATCCAACAGGAACATATTTGGATCGGAATGAAATGTTGGAGTTAAGAAAAAAATTAAGAAGCGACATCTTGTTAGTAGTAGATGATGCGTACTGTGAATTTATAGAAGATCCTAATTTTGTTTCAGGAATGGAATTATTTTCTAAATCAAAAAATGTTTTAATAACAAGAACATTTTCAAAAATATACGGTTTAGCAGGATTGAGAATAGGATGGGGTTATTCTTCAAAGGCAATAATTCAAAAGCTATATGAAATTAAACCTCCATTTAATGTTAGCAGACCAGCTTTGTTTGCTGCCACGCAAGCAGTACAAGATATTAGTTGGCTTAATAAAGCTATCAAGCATAACAATTATTGGTCTGAAAAAATATTTGATGTGATAGATAAAATTGGTATTGCTACCAATAAGACAAATGTTAATTTTTTTCTGTTAAATTTTGATTTTGTTAACAAATCATCATCCCAAGTATTTAACAAGCTAGCAAATTCAGGAATTTTAGTAAGACAAATGGATGTTTATAGTATTAAAAATTCATTAAGGGTGACAATAGGAAATAATTATGAAAATAAAAAATTTATTAAAACATTAAGGAAAATTTTCAATGTTTGAAAACGTATCAATTATTGGCTGCGGTTTAATAGGTTCTTCTGTCTTCAGAGCTTTAAAGAAAAATGGTTTAGCTAAAACAGTAATAACTTTTGACAACAACAAATCTGTGAGTGAGATTATAAAAAAAGAAAATCTTTCAGACAGAATAGTTTCTAGCCCAGAAGAAGCCGTTAGTAATGCTGATCTAGTTTTAATCTCAACTCCTTTAAGCAGCTTTGAGTCAGCAGTTGATTCAATAAAAAAAAATCTAAAATTGGGATCAATTTTAACAGATACTAGCTCAGTAAAAAAAGGAGCAAATGCAATTATTAAAAAAATGAATTTAAAAAATATTTCTTGGGTTCCAAGTCATCCTGTTGCTGGTACCGAAAAAAGCGGACCAGGAGCAGGTTCACCAGATTTATTTAAAGATAGATGGACGATATTAACACCAGATTCTGAAGTAAAAAATTCAGACATAAAAAAAATTTCTCTTTTTTGGGAATCAATGGGAAGTAAAGTAAAAATTATGTCAGCAGAAGATCATGATAGAATATTATCCCTAACAAGTCATCTTCCACACGTAATTGCTTATAATATAGTTAAAACCGCAATGGGCGATGACGAAAAAATGAAAAAAGATGTTATTAGATATAGCGCTGGGGGGTTAAGAGATTTTACAAGAATAGCAGCATCAAACCCAATAATGTGGAAAGATATATTTATTGATAACAGCGACTTAATTATTGATGGAATCAATAAGTTTAGTAAGAGTTTAGACGAATTCAAGAAAGCTATTACAGAAAAAGATAGTAAAAAACTTTTAGAAATTTTTGAAAAATCTAAAGAATTCAGAGAAGCAATTATCAAAGCGGGGCAAGATACAGATAAACCAGGATTTGGTAGAAAATAATTAATCTATTAAGTCAATTTCTTTATAAATTTCTGTTTCAAGCTTTTCTATAAATTTTTCTTTTTCCAGACCAGGTTCAATAGGAGCAAGAAAAGATATGATGATTTTGCCAGGGTATTTATTAAAAGTATTTTTAGGCCAAACTTTTCCTGAATTTAATCCAACAGGTATACATGGCATTTTTAACGTTTCATAAATTTTACCAACTCCTTTTTTAAAAGGAACTTTATCTTTATATTTAACTCTTGTGCCCTGAGGAAAAATTAATAATGGCCTGTTACTTTCTTCTATGCTTTTTTTAACTCTATCAAAGAAATTTAGGTTTTCTTTAGTTGTTGTATTTCTCACAATTTCTATGGCTCCGATTTTTTTTAATCCCCATCCAAAAAAAGGAATTCTTAACAGTTCTTTTTTTAAAATAAAAACAGGACCATTAATGACAGTTTGTAGAGCAAATGTTTCAAACATAGATTGATGGGCTGAAGCAACAAAAAATTTTTCATGTTTTGTTAAATTGTCCAAACCTTTAAACTCTGTCTGAGTATTTAAAAAAATCTTTAATATCCAAATTACATAGTGTGATAAGAATCTTCCTAGAAATAACATATGTTTTTCTTTTAAAAAAAGAAATGGTACAGCTACTATGGATACTAAAGCTATTCCAAAGTATAAAAATATATTAAAAAATAATGATCTAAAAAATATCATTAACTAAATGATTTCAGAAATTTTTTGTCTTCTTCTAACAATTTTAACTTTTCCTTTTTTCACTATTATTTCGGATGCAAGAGGTTTTGTATTGTAGTTAGATGAAAGAGTCGAGCCATAAGCTCCAACATTTGTAATAGCAACCAGATCTCTCTCATTTAGAAAAGAAAAATTTTTATATTTTAAGAAAGTGTCTGTACTTTCACAAATAGGCCCGACAAACTCCACGTTTCCAACAATTCTTTTTTTTGATTTTGAAACAGGAATAATATTATGTCTCGCATTGTATAATGCAGGTCTCATAAAATCATTCATACCTGCATCTAAAATAACAAAATATTTTTTTCCATTTTTTTTAATAAAAACGATTTTTGAGATTAAGGTGCCTGCATTACCAACGATAAACCTTCCTGGCTCAAAAATTATTTTACAACTTAGTTTTTTTTGAAATTTTTTAACTAATATAGAATAATTTTTGATGTTAATTTTTTTTTCTCTATTTTTATATGGGATTCCAAATCCTCCACCTAGATCAACATATTCAAAATTAATTTTACTTAATCTAATTATTTTATATAAAACATTTAAAGTTTTTCTGTACGGTCCCACAGATGTTATTTGACTACCAATATGAACACTTATTGCTTTAATTTTTAAATTTTTAAATTTTCTGGCATTTTTGCAGAATCTTAAAAAATTCGATTTTGACAAACCAAATTTGCTATCTATTTTGCCAGTAGAAATTTTAGAATGAGTATTAGCATCTATACCAGGATTTACTCTTATTCCTATAGGAGTTACTCTATTCATTGTTCTTGATATTCTGTCGATTAATTTCGCTTCGCTTTCTGATTCAATATTAATCAACAAAAGTCTTTTTTTAACAGCTAATTTGAGCTCATTCTCTGTTTTTCCAACACCAGAAAAAACAATTTTATTTGGTTTAATTTTAGCCTTTAATGCTTTCAGCAGCTCACCTTCTGAAACTACGTCTGCTCCTGAGCCCAGTTTACTCAATTCTGATATAATAGATATATTTGAGTTAGACTTAACAGAAAAACAAATTAATGGATTTATTCTTTTAAAATAATTAGAAAAAGTTTCAAAATTATCTCTAATTTTTTTATAGGAATAAATATAAAATGGAGTAATGTTGTTTTTTGCAACATTCTTAACAGACGTATTGTCTATAAATAGGTTTTGACCTTTATAAATTAAGCTCATAGTTTTACGAAATTATAATAATATTATTAATCTGTTTTTCAGATTTATATACGGGGACTGATTTTTTTCCGCAACCAAATAGAATTATTAAAATAGTTATTATAAACAATGTTTTAATCATTTTATTTCACTTTTATATTTTTTAATCATTTTTTTAATATTTTTAGATGCTGTACCACCATATGATGTTTTTGAATTCATAGAACCTAAAACATCAAACATTTTTAAATTATCAATTTTAAATTTTTTGATAAATTTATTAATTTCTCCAATCGAAAGTTGATCTAGTCTAACCTTCTTTTTTTCAGCATAGTTTACCAATTTTGATGACGTAACATAGGCTTCTCTGAAAGGTAAGTTTTTTTTCTTTACCAGGTAATCTGCAAAATCAGTTGCTGTCGTATATCCTTTTTGTGCCATACTTTTCATGTTATTTTTTTTTGTATTCAAGTTTGTTATGAGTTCTGCAGCCATAGACAGCGTATCTTTTAAAGTATCATAACTGTCAAAGACTAGTGCTTTGTCATCTTGTAAATCTTTATAATATGAAATAGGCAATCCCTTCATGATAGTTAGCATAGAGTTAAGCTTTCCATAATTAATTGCCGTTTTTCCTCTGATCAATTCTGCTGGATCAGGGTTTCTCTTTTGAGGCATTATAGATGAGCCCGTTAAAACTTTGTCATTAAATTCTACAAAATTAAAAGCTTCTGAATTAAAGATTATAAAATCTTCAGCCAATCTAGATAAATGCATGGCGCAAGTTGCTGCTGCAGATAGAAAATCAATAGCAAAATCTCTATCACAAACTGCGTCAATGGAGTTCCCAGTTGGTTTTTTAAAACCAAGTTTTTTTGAAGTGAATTTTCTATCTATATTAAAAGATGTACCAGCTAACGCAGCCGAACCCAAAGGACATTCATCTATTAGCTCAATGTTATTTAGAAATCTTTTTTTATCTCTGTTTAACATCTCTACGTAAGCGAGTAGATAGTGGGCAAAAGATATAGGTTGAGCATTTTTTAAATGCGTAAATCCTGGCATTACTGTACTTATATTTTTTTCAGCTTTTTTTAGAATTGTTTTTATTAATAAATTTAAAACTTTATTAATATCTAAAGAAGCATTTTTAACCCAGATTTTAAAATCAGTTGCAACCTGATCATTTCTTGATCTTGCTGTATGTAAATAACCAGCGGATTGACCAATTATTTCGAACAATCTTTTTTCGATATTTTGATGAATATCCTCAAATTTTTCTCTGAATTTGAATTTATTTCTTTCAATTTCTTTTTTTATTTTTTTTAATCCATTAATTATTTTTATTCCATCTTTTTTTGGAATGATTTTCTGTTTAATTAGCATTTGTGTATGAACAATTGATGCAAAAATATCTTCACTATAAAGTCTTTTATCAATATTAATTGATGAACCAATTCTTTGAAAATTTATAGAATTTACTCTACCAACTCTATGTGACCAAACAGTTTTATTTTTATTTCTCATTTTGTATGTTAAACCTATTCAAAATATATGAATATTATAAGGTTTCTACTATTCCAGTTTGTTTTTTTTACTTTTTTCAAGTTCAATTTTTTAATTGCAGCCGAACCCTTACCATTCAATAATATAGTTCTTCACAAAAATCCATTACAAGTTTCCCAAGTAAAATTTAAGGATTTTCACTTAAAAGATATTCAAATTAATAAAAATGATGGCAAGATTAAGATACTTAATTTTTGGGCAACTTGGTGTGCACCCTGTAAGAAAGAAATGCCGTCTTTAGATGAATTTCAAGGCAAAAATGAAGATGTTCTTGTTTTTCCTATAAATGTCGACAAGCCAAATAAAGAAAAAACAAATAAATTTTTTAAAGATTTGAATATCAAAAATCTTCAAATATATTTTGATCATGAACTTAAATTGGTTAATAAATTTAAATTAAGAGGTGTTCCCACCACTATTCTAATAAATAAAAACGGCCATGAATTTGCTAGAATTAAGGGAGACATAAATTTTGATGACAAAAAATTTATTCAATGGTTAAATCAATTTAAGTGATATTTATGAGCTATTCTTTAAATTCAACTATAATAGAACCCAAATCAAAATCTTTACCTAAAAATGCCATTATACTTTGTCATGGATATGGTGGTGATGGAAAAGATATTTCGATTTTAGGAAATTATTGGAAAGCATTTTTGCCTGAAACCTTGTTTATTTGTCCAGATGCCCCAGAACCTTGCAAAGTAAATCCTGCCGGATTTCAGTGGTTTGACTTAATGGATCAAACCGAAGACGAAATATTATCAAAATCATTAATTGCTGAAAATAAACTTAACAATTTTATTGATGAAGTTAGGGACAAAAATAAACTTAGTGCAAAAAAAATAGCTTTAGTTGGATTCAGCCAAGGTTGTATGATCTCTATTCAAACAGCACTAAAGAGAAAAGAAGAAATTAGTTGTTTGGTTGGTTATTCTGGAAAAATTTTGAATATCAAACATTTGAGCAAAAATATTGTTTCCAGACCTGAAGTTTATCTGATGCATGGTGATATAGATGCTGTAGTACCATTAAATTTTTTATTAGAAGCCAAAGAATTTTTTGCCAAACAAGATTATAAAATTAATACAAAAATATTTAATAATTGTGAACATAGAATTCCAACCGAAGGTTCAAGCATAGGTTTGGAGTTTTTAAAAAAAAATTTATATAAATAAACCATCCATGTGTAACAAAATTATAACTTGATAATTATTTTTCTATAAGTTAGCATCAGAGCATGATTATAGCTTCAAGTGAGAGAGTACCTCTCGAAAAATGTCCGGCCCTGGTTTTAAATGCGGATTTTAGACCGCTTAGTTATTATCCTTTGTCTTTATGGTGTTGGCAGGATGCTATCAAATCTGTTTTTTTAAACAGAGTCAGTATTGTTTCGACATACGAAAGAAAAGTTAGAAGCCCTTCTTTTGAAATGAGTTTACCAAGTGTAATAGCATTAAAAAGTTTTGTTAAACCATCTACACATCCAAATTTTACAAGATTTAACGTATTTCTCAGAGACAAGTTCACTTGTCAGTATTGTGGTGACAAAAGAGATTTGACATTTGATCATTTGCTCCCAAAATCTAAAGGAGGCTTAACTGATTGGGAAAACGTTGTCACAGCATGTTCAACTTGCAATGTTAAAAAGGGAGGAAAATTTTATACAAATTGTGATCTTCAATTAAGAAAAAGACCATTCATTCCTACAGTAGATGACCTACATAAAAATGGTAGAAACTTTCCTCCAAATTTTTTACATGAAAGTTGGATGGATTATCTATATTGGGATATTGAATTAGAGCCTTAATTAAATTTTTTCAGATATTTTTATTGCAGCTTTAGACGAAGTTCTGATTATTTTATCTAAAATTGAATATAACCCATCTTTTGTAGCACCTTTGTTATAAGCTTCGTTTTTGTGATCAATCTCTTCTTGTCTAAACTTTTCAATATTTTTTTTTAGTTCTTTTTCATCATCCCCCAGTTTATCAAGCTGTTTTTTGTAGTGATCATCAATAACTTCTTCGACAGAAGCTGTACATAACATTGCAGCTTTTTGATCTATCATTGTTGTGCTAAAACCCAGTGCTACTCCCATAAGATCCCACAACGGCAAAAACGCCGTAGGTTTTATTTTTCTTTTTTGTATTTCTTTATCAAAAAATTCAAAATGCTTTTTTTCTTGTTTCTTCATTTCTTCAATTGTTTTTTTAAGTTCTTCATTATTTTTAAATGTATTTAATGCCAAAAGTTGGCCTTCATAAATCTTGATAGCACCACGCTCTCCTGCGTGATCGACTCTTATAATTTCTTCTAAAATTTTTTTATCAGTTGATTTCATAATTTTTATATAACCTTACAAATATCATAAAAAGAATGAAAGAAACAATGGTGTTAATTGATGCAAGGGATAAACCAAATAAGGTAAAATTTACATCTTTACAACTTACAGTATTTTTTTTTAGCTGTTCTATAATATCTTGTTTAGACAAACTCTGTTCTAAGTTTTTTACTTCACATACAACAGATTCATTAAAAAAACCCTGTTCAATGCCAAAATGGTAAAAAGCTAGAACTGAACCTAATAGAGAAATGATGCTCAATAATAATAAATGGATTTTGATATTTTTTTTAAATAGCAAAATACTTAAAATTAACAGAATTGAGATAATATATGGAAAGCGTTGATATATACAAAGTTTGCACGGTTTATGACCAAGACCATATTCAATTATATAGGCAGAAATTAGAGATAAAGATAATCCAAATAAAATAAAGATTAAAATTGTATTAGTTTTTTTATTCATATTTTATTTTAATATAAAATAAAATGTTGCAGCAACGATCAATATAAAAAAAGTTATGATAATAGACCACTTGGTTCCTTGTTTTTCTAAAAAGGGACCGAATTTTTCTCCATATCTATAAGTTAAAAAGGATACTAAAAAAAATCTCAAACCTCTTGTTATGATACAAATAATTATAAAGGAGATTATATTAAAATGAATAAATCCACTTGATATTGTTAACAGTTTAAATGGTAGGGGGGTAAAACCAGCAGTAAAAAGTATGCCCAGCCAGGAAACAAAACCTCCTTTTGTTGAAAATTTTTCTTTTAAAAAATTAGGATCTTCATAACCATAAATTTCAAATATTTTAATACCAACTTCATTAAAAAAAACATAACCAATAAAATATCCAAAAAGTGCACCAAGAACTGAAAACGTAGTTGCAATTAAAGCTATACGAATAAACTCATTCTTTTTTGCAACAACCATAGGAATAATCATTACATCAGGCGGTATGGGAAAAAATGAACTTTCTATAAAAGCCTCAAATGCCAAAATAGGTTTGGCATATTTCTTACCAGCCCAGGAAACACACTTATCGTATATTTTTTTGATCATTTTTTTTGTTGCGTCTTAAATTAATTCAAAACATAATGTTTGTACAAACATTAATTTATGTGGAGAAATGGGCGAATGGTGGAACTGGTAGACGCGTTGGATTCAAAATCCAATGGTAGCAATGCCTTGAGAGTTCGAGTCTCTCTTCGCCCACCAATACAATGGATATATCAAGGACAAATAGTTTAGTTGAATTATTTTTTAATAGGTTAGAAAAAACCGATAAAAAAAAACCTTTTTTAACCTGGTTAAAAAATAAAGATTATCAGTTTAGTTGGGGCGAAGTTTCTGAAAAAATATTTAAGCTTTCAAATAAAATTAGATCCTTAATTCAAGAAGGTGATAGATGCATTCTTTTATCTGAAAACAGACCAGAGTGGTTGATTTCTGATATTGCCATAATGAATGCAGGTGGAATATCAGTTCCTATTTTTACTACTTACTCAGCAAGTGACTACGAATATATTATAAATGATTGCAAACCTTCAATCATTATTGTTTCAAATGATAATCAATTTAAAAAAATAAAAAAATTTGTTGGGAATGAAGTTAAAAAAATTATTTCTTTTGAAAAGTTAGAAAGTCCAAGCTTGCTAACTTCAGATATCTATAATGAAAATACAAAAGATAAAACAATAAACAAAAATATAAAAAGAAAAATGCCAGCTTGTATAATTTATACTTCAGGTACTTCTGGCAACCCCAAAGGTGTAATTTTAAGCCATGGAGGAATATTGTCAAATTGTGAGGGAGCATTAGACATACTTCAGTCTCTTACAAAAAAAAAAGAACCTGTTTTTTTGACTTGGCTTCCACTCTCCCACTCTTATGAACATGCTGTTCAATTTATACAAATATTTTTGGGGGCTAAAGTTTTTTATGCAGAAAGTTTAGAAAAACTTATATCAAATATGTCAGAGGCAAAACCAACAATCATGACAGCTGTACCTAGATTCTATCAGAATCTTTTTAGTAAAATTAATATCAATTTTAATAAACAAACAGGTTTAAAAAAAAACCTAATTAATAAAACGATTGAATTAGGAAAAAAAATACTAAGAAAAGAAAAATTAAAGTTAAGTGAAAAAATTATTAATTTTTTATGCCATAATTTAGTAAGAAGAAAAATACAAAAACAGTTCGGTGGAGATCTGCAAGCTTTTGTTTCTGGAGGTGGTGCTTTAGATAAAGATGTAGGAGAATTTCTTAATGCGATTGGTCTACCGACATTGCAAGGCTATGGTTTAACAGAAACTTCACCAGTAGTAAGTTGCAATTTGCCAGGCTCAATCAAAGTTGAAACTGTAGGTCCACCTTTCAAAACAAATCAGGTGAAAATAGCAGAAGATGGAGAAATTTTAGTTAAAGGTGAGAATGTTATGCTTGGCTATTGGAATAAAGAAAAAGAAACTAATGAAATTTTAAAAAATGGCTGGTTGCATACAGGCGATATTGGAGAAATAGACTCCAATGGATATTTAAAAATTACTGATAGAAAAAAAGATATTATCGTTAATCATGGTGGGGATAATATTTCCCCAAGTAAAATAGAAAACTTCATTTCTAATAATGAAAAAATCAAACAGTGTTTAGTTTATGGTGATAAAAAAAATTATTTAGTCGCATTAATAGTTGTAGATCCAAAAGACAAAAACGATTTAGCTATAAGAAACATTATTGAAAATTTAAATAAAAATTTATCAATTATTGAAAAAATAAAAAAATTTAAGTTAATAGATGAAGAATTTACAATCGAAAACGGTTTAATGACGCCAACTTTAAAGTTGAAAAGAAAAAAAATAATTGAAAAATATCAACAGGAACTAGAAAAACTTTATTAAAAACTTAATTATTTTTTATAAAAAAACGTTGATATTACTTACTTTTTTAAAATAATTTTTGAATTTCATAAATAAATTAGAAAAATAAATTTTTTTGTAAAGTTTGAAAATTAATTTATGTTTGACATCAATAAATAAAGACATAATGATAACATTATCAAACGAATCATTAAGATTTGTTTTTAAACAGGGAGTTATAATGGCTAAAAGACGTAAAAAAAAGAAAAAGAAGGCTAAAAAAAGAAGAAGAAGAAGATAAGTAAATTTCTATTTAAACGCCCTTTCCAAATCTCACGGAAAGGGCGTTTTTTATTGTGCCATTTCTAAATTTTGATTTCTACCAAGAGCTTTGTCCATTTTCTTCTTTGCATCTTCGGCTGAAATTTTTAAAACAACTTCAAATTCACTTTGTAATCTGTCATAAGCTTGTTCAAAAAGTTGTCTTTCACTATATGATTGATCTGCAATTGTATTTGAGGTTTTATTTAAATCTTTTACTACTTCGGCAAGTTCATAAATTTTACCTGAGTTAATTTTTTGTTCATATTCTTGTGCCCGTCTACTCCACATAGTTCTTTTAATTTTAGGTTTGGTTTTTAAAATTGAAACGCACTTGTTGATTTGATTAATCGAGGATATAGGTCTTAAGTGGCTTTGTTGGTTTATCGGTATAGTTAAGGTTAATTTATCTCTTTCAATCAATATCTTATAATAGTTTATTCCAATATCACCTATAGTAGCCTTGTCGACCGAAGTAATCTTTCCAACACCATGTTTAGGATAAACAACATGATCATTCACATTATATTCTCTTTTTTCGTTTGGCTGTTTTTTTATTTTTTTAATTATAACCTTTTGATCGGCAATATTTATTTTTTTTGTTTCTAGTGTTTTTTTTTGAGGTTTTAATTTTTTAATCTTTTTTTTTAAAATTTTTTTCTTTTTATTAGATTTTTTTTTCGGCATAATTAATCTCCTGGTTTTTCTGAAAAATATTTATCAAATTTATTTTTTTCATTTTTAAATTTATCAGCATCTTGAGGGGGGTCTTTCTTTTGTGTAATATTTGGCCATATCTTAGAATATTTTTCATTTATCTTAAGCCACTTTTCCTTATCACTTTCTTGGTAGTTTGTATCAGAAACAATAGCGTCTATGGGACATTCAGGTTCACAAACTCCGCAATCAATACATTCATCAGGATGGATTACAAGCATATTTTCACCTTCATAAAAACAGTC
>MDTB01000561.1_pt1 | contig 13560 bp, 12 predicted proteins | sample 811161 | NCBI WGS metagenome assembly MDTB01 (sample SAMN05326650, study PRJNA326480) | marine metagenome | isolation source: seawater | place: Mediterranean Sea | collected 2009
GCCTCAGTTTTTGGTGCTGGATCTGCGGCCGGAGCTGCCTCTGCGGCCGAATCTGCCTCAGCCTTCTCCTTCTCTAATTTTTTATTAGCTAATTTTTCTTCTTTTGCTTTATTTTTTTCTATAGTTTTTGCTCTTGGTTTATCTTTTTTTGTTTGAGGATAAATTTTAGGTTTTTCGACTAATCCTTCCAATGATAAAAATTTTGCAACTCTTTCGGTAGGTTTTGCACCAACTGATAACCAGTATTTTATTCTATCTTTTTTAATGCTAAATCTTTCTGGATCTTCTTTATTTTTCATTGGATTGTATGTACCTAGTCTTTCAATAAAACGCCCATCTCTTGGACTTCTTACATCAGCAGCGACAATTCTATAAAAAGGTCTTTTTTTAGAACCCCCTCTTGATAATCTTAAAGCTACAGCCATTTTAATTTCCTTTCTTTTTGCGTTTAATTTTTTTTGTTTAATATCGAACTTATATCGTTTAACTGACTTGGGCCCATCATTGAAGCCATATTTTTATTTTTTCCAAATTTTTTCATCATTTGACTCATTTTTTTAAATTGTTTTAAAAGTTTATTAACATCTTGAACATTTGTTCCTGAACCTTTTGAAATTCTTATTTTTCTGGAAGCTTTAATGATATCAGGAAAACTTTTTTCTTTTTTTGTCATTGAAGATATTATTGCTTTTTGAGATTCAATCATTTTTCCTTTATCAATAGAGTCTTCTAATTTATCTTTAAGTCCTTTCATACCAGGCAGATATTTTATAAGACTCTGTATGCCTCCCATTTTGGTAATTTGATCAAGTTGTGATGAATAGTCAGATAATGTAAACTTTCCTTTAAGAAACTTTGTTTGAAGTTTTTCAGCTTCTTTCTGATCTATTTCAAGTGAAGCTTTTTCTACTAAAGAAACAACATCACCCATTCCTAATATTCTTCCAGCAATTCTATCTGGATAAAATTCTTCAAATTCATTAATTTTTTCACCTACCCCAATAAATTTTATAGGTTTTTGTGTAATTGTTTTCATAGATAATGCCGCACCACCTCTACTATCTCCATCTACCCTTGTTAAAATAATTCCTGTCAAATTTAGTTTTTCCGAAAAATTTTTTGCTGTATTTACTGAGTCTTGACCAGCCATAGAATCAACTACCAGAAGAGTCTCAGTTATTTTTACTTCATTAGAGATTGCTACCACTTCATCCATCATTTTTTTATCAATATGATTCCTTCCTGCAGAGTCAAGAATCAAAACATCGTAGGAATCTTTTTGAGCTTTTTTTTCAGCTCTTTTTAAAATTTCAATAGGCTTTTCTCCTTCAATAATATCGAGGCTGTCAATATTATTATCTTCTCCAAGAGTTTGGAGTTGTTTTTGAGCCGCTGGTCTATAAATATCAAGGGATGCAATCAAGACATTTTTTTTGTTTTTTTCAATTAGACGCTTAGCTAATTTTGCTGTTGACGTCGTTTTTCCTGAACCTTGTAATCCCACCATTAAAATAACTACCGGAGGGGTTGATTTAAAACTTATATCATAATTTTCAGATCCTAATATTCTTATGAGTTCATCATTAACAATTTTAACAACCATTTGACTCGGACTTATACTTTTAAGCACTTCTTGACCGAGTGATTTTTCTCTTATATTTTCAATAAAATTTTTTGTTACATTTAAAGAAACATCTGCCTCTAATAAAGCTATTCTTATCTCCCTTAATGCATTGTCAAGAGAGGATTCATTTATGGTCCCTTGACCTTTAAGCTTATTAAAAACCTCACCAATTTTTTCTGAAAGTGAATCAAACATAATTTTTTTAAACCCGATAATTTTAAAAACAAAAAAAGTCAGTGCACGAAACTCGTGGACCGACAAAATAATCATTGTGTTTATATCAAAAAAATACTAGTTCTTAAAGAAATTTAATCAATTAACAGTAAAATATAACAATGAGTTACTTTTTTTATAAAAAAATGCACGGTCTTGAAAATGATTTTGTAATCATTGATTCAAGAGATGTTTCTTTTTTCCCTAATAGTAATTTTATTAAAAGCCTCTCTGAGAGAAAAACGGGACTCGGGTTTGATCAATTGATTATTATCGAAAATGTTGATGATAAAATTTCGGACTGTAAGATTAAAATTTATAATGCTGATGGTACTGAAGCAGAAAACTGTGGTAATGCTCTAAGATGTGTTGGAAGAATAATGTTCGATCAGTTAAATAAAACAAATGTTATTATAGAGACTAAGGCAGGTTTGATTGATGTTGAGGAAGAAGAAAATGGTTTAATTAGTGTAGATATGGGGTTGGCAAAATTCTCATGGAATGATATTCCTTTAAGCCATCCATTGGACACCTCTAATTTAGATATTGATTTATTTTTCTTAAAAGGAGGATATGCCATTAATATGGGTAATCCCCACGTAGTTTTTTTTGTTAAGGATATGAATCAAAAATTTGAAAAAGATTGTCAAACAATTACAAAAATGAATATTTTCCCTGAAGGAGTTAACATTAATATAGCAAAAATTTTATCAAAAAATGAAATAGAATTAAAAGTTTATGAAAGAGGTTGTGGATTTACCAGAGCATGTGGAACAGGTGCATGTGCCACAGCAACAGTAGCTTTAAAATTGAAACTTTCTGGAAATTATGTGACTGTAAAGATGCCTGGAGGAGTTCTTAACGTAAATTATTTAAATGATGGTCATGTAATTATGACTGGTCCTGTTTCTATGATTTGTGATGGTAAATTCAATGCTAATGATTTTTTAGGTACAGTAAATGAAAAATAAATCGAACGTAATAAATCTTGGTTGCAGATTAAATTCATATGAATCTAGGATTATAGAAAATATTTTAGATAAAAATAAGATTAGTAATACAACTGTTATTAATACGTGCGCTGTAACAAACCAAGCGGTTCAGAAATCTAGATCGGAAATTAGAAAAGCAAAAAAAAAAAATCCAAATAATTCAATAATTGTTACTGGTTGTGCCTCACATATAGAACCATTTTTTTTTAAAAAAATGCCTGAAGTTGAAAGGGTCGTAGATAATAAAGTTAAAACTCAAGAAGTTTATTATAAAAAAAATTTTAATAACTTAATTTCAGAAGTCGATACTAAACTCCGACAATTTCCAAAGGATGTTGATGCTTTTTCTACAAAAACAAGAGCCTTACTACAAATACAACAAGGGTGTGATCATAGTTGCACATTTTGCATAATACCTTTTGGTAGAGGAAACTCAATTAGTTTGCCTTTAGGAGAAATAGTAAAAAGAACGGAAGATATAATTAATTATGGTTATTCTGAAATTGTAATAACTGGAGTTGATATAACATCGTATGGTCATGATTTACCGGGCAAGCCACTATTAGGACAGATTTTAAAGAGATTATTAAAAATAGTTCCAAAAATTACTAGACTTAGACTATCATCCATAGATCCTGCAGAAATTGATGAAGACCTTATAGATATAATAATAAATGAACCAAAGTTAATGCCACACATTCATTTTTCTGTTCAATCGGGGAATAATTTAATTTTAAAAAGAATGAAAAGAAGGCATTCAAGAGAAGATATTATTAATATTTGTAAATATATAAAGTCTCGCAGACATGAGATGACATTTGGAGCTGATTTTATTGTTGGCTTTCCAACAGAAACTGAAGAATTTTTTATGGAATCAATAGATTGTATTGAAAAATGTCAATTTTCAAATTTACATATCTTTCCTTTTTCACCAAAAAAAGGCACACCAGCATCTAAAATGCCTCAGATAAAAAAAATTTTAAAGACTCAAAGAGCAAGTCTTATGAAAAGTGTTGGACACAAAATAAAAGAAAATCTAATCAAGAAAAAAATAAGTTCTGTAGTTAAGGTTTTATTTGAATGCGAAAAATTAAGCTACACGAATGATTATTTTAAAGTAAGAGTTCAGGAAATATCTAAAAGTAAAAATCAATTTCTTAGAGGTCAATTAGTTGATGTTAAATTAGAGAATTATAATGATGATATTATTTTTGGTAAAATTCTATAATGGTTTTTAATTGGGTAAAAAATTTAAAGAATGGTTTAACAAAGTCGACCAATAAAATCGGCAACGGAATCAAAAATATTTTTCAAAGCAAACCTGTTGATGATTCAACATTAAAAGAGCTAGAAGAACTTCTAATAACTTCTGATATTGGCGTTTCATTTTCTTCTGAAATTATTCAAAAAATCAGTAAGATGAAATTTATTGATTCAAGTGTAGAGTCAGTAAAACAATCAATAGATGATTCAATTATAAAAATTTTAAAACCATTAGAAAAAGAAATAGTTATAAAAAAAAAACCACACGTTTTTTTAGTTGTAGGAGTTAATGGTGTTGGTAAAACTGCAACTGTAGGTAAGTTAGCTTATAAGTTTTCAAATAAAAATTTAAAAGTTGGTGTTGTTGCAGCAGATACTTTTAGAGCAGCTGCTGTGGAACAGTTAGAAATATGGTCAAAGAAAGCTGGTTCTATATTCTTTTCAGCAAAAAATAATTCTGATCCAGCCTCTTTGGCTTATTCATCATATCTTGAGGCAAAAGAAAAAAACCTTGATTTATTAATTGTTGATACAGCAGGTAGACTACATAATAAAACAAATTTAATGGATGAATTATCAAAATTAATAAGAGTTCTATCTAAGTTAGAAAAAGGTTCTCCTCATGAAATAATTCTTGTTTTAGATGGTAATACTGGGCAAAACTCAATTAAACAAGCCCAAGTGTTCAAAGATATTTGTGATATCAATAGTTTAATTATAACCAAGCTAGATGGAACAGCAAAAGGTGGTGTTGTTATTCCTATTGGTCAGACACTGAAAATTCCTATTATTTTTATTGGTGTTGGTGAAAAAAAAGATGACTTAATCGATTTTAGGGCTAAAGAGTTTTCTAAAACTTTATTAGATATGTGAAAAAAACTATTTTGATAACTTCCAAAGTGATGAATTATCATCATCACTAATTAAAAAGATATTTCCGAACTTATCAATTTCAAAATCTCTTATTCTTCTGATATCAGGATGATCTTTAATAATGAATTCTTCTTTAATTATCTTGTTGTTTTTATAATCTAATCTAAATAGCATATTTGCTTTTGTAGCACATACTAGAAGGTCACCCTTCCATTCAGGAAATTCTTTTCCACTATAAAAATCTAAATTACCAACAGCCATTGATGGAACCCAAGTTATGATATTTCTATTATATTTATTTTTAAAAGGGACTTTACCTATACTAAATCCTGCATAAGATCTTCCACCCCATGCAATATCTTTCCATCCAAAGTTTCCTGCATATTTTACTTTTCCAATATTATCTCCACCCATTGGTCCGTGTTGTGAAAAATATATCTCTCCATCATGAGGGGAAATTGTTATACCTTGTGGATTCCTTACCCCAATAACATAAATCTCTGGCAACCAATTAGGGTAATCCCTAAAAGCTGGATTATCTCCAGGTATACTACCGTCTAAATTTATTCTTATTATACTTCCAGGATGTTTTGTTGGATCTTGAGCAATCATTCCTTTACCACGTTCACCAAAAGTTGCATACAAATGATCTCCTTTAATAATAATTCTAGAACCAAAATGTTTATTTATATTTATTTTTGGTTTTCCAATAAGTAAAACTTCTAAATTTATAATTTTATTCCCTTTTAAAATACCCCTAGCGATGGCGGTATTAGAATTTTTATTTTTTCTGCTATCTTCTTTTTTATAATTATGTTTATGACTGTAAGTAAAATACACATATTTTTTATGATACAGTATATCTAAAAGTCCTCCTTGATTACCTCCCCCATTATAATCTATATGTTGAATATCATGTTCAATTTCTTGAGTTTTTCCATTCTTAACATTTATTTTTAAGAGTCTCCCATTTTTTTCTGTAATTAATATGTTTTCTTCGTCTATAAAAGTCATTCCCCAAGGGTAGTTTAGAATATCATTAGTCACTTTTACTAATTTAAACTGCGTATTGGTTTCTTTATATTTTCTATAATCTTTATATCCAGGATTAGAATATGTGAGATTAATATTAAAAAAGTTAAAAATTAAAGTAAAAAAAACAAATCTAAAAATCATATCTTTCATTATAAACAACGATTTTGCTTGTTATAGATAATTGCAAAAAGTATAGCTTGTATCAAAAAATAACTTCCTTGCCACCAGGCACTCCAAAAGGAGAAGTTAACCATAGATGCTGTCCAAAAATAACCATTAAAAAAAATTAAATATCTAGCAAAAGGGTTATAATATTTATTCAAAAAATAAATTATAACAAATAATATAAGTAATAAATATGAAACAGTCCCAAAAAGACCAATTTCAAGTAAAATTTCTAAAAAAAAATTATGAGGGTGACTAGAAATATAAAACATAGTTCCAGTTTGACTATGTCCAATTTCTTTTTGACTTTCTTCAATGAAATTTGATGTATCTGGACCAATACCAAAAATTAAATTTTCTTTAAGTTCACTTTTTGTAAAGGCCCACATAATTTGTCTATGTGCATCTATGATATTTGTTGGTACTAAAAAATCTATTTCTGAAATAGGAGAGTTTTTATTGTATTTAGGAATAATATTTAAAAATGTTACTGAAGAAAAAAATAAAACACTTAACAATATTAAAACTCTATTCTTTTTATTTTTGACTAATCTTAGTAATTCAAAAAATAATAATGTTATAAATCCACCAATTAATCCCAGAAAAGCTGAATTACAATTACTTATAAAAGCTAAAGGAAAAATTAAGGGGATTAGAAAATATGAAAAAAATATTTTTTTTCTCTCAATACATTTTTCTATTAATGGGCACAAAAAAACTAAAACCGTCAGAAGATTAACAAATCCTTTATATTTTCTGACTTCTTTAATGGGTTCAAAAATTGATTCTAATTGATTTATATTATATGAGAAAACTAATATTGTTGAGAAACATACTGATAGAAATAAGAACTTAATTAAAAGAATAAGAGATTCTGGTTTATTTCTGAAATTACAAAAAATAAAATAAGAAAAAAGCATAAAGGCAATTAAATATATGAAAACTGGAAAAGACCTTGAAGGGTAAGATGAAGTTATTGAAGATATTAATATAGAAATAAAGCTGATGAAAAAAAGTGGAAAAACTTTATGTTCATAGCCTTTTCTTAACCATTTCTTAATATTTTGTTTATTGTCAAATAACATCAGTAATATTCCTGTAAAAATACAAATTCCAAAAGCTATTGGTGTGTGTAATCTTAAGGAAAAACTTATTCCGATAAATAAACTAGATAATTTTGTTATGTGGGTCACTATTTAGCTACTATAATTAATTAATTAATTTATTATACATTTTACTAAATAAGACTATAAAAATTATTAATTTAATTAGGAGAAAAAATGAAAGAGAAAGAATTTCGAGAATTGCATGGTCTTTTTTTAGAAGATCTTAAGGTTGGACAAGAAGCTATGATTTCAAAAACAGTTACTGAATCAGATATTGTTTTTTTTTCTGGTGTTAGTGGAGATAATAATCCGGTACATATAAGTGATGAATTTGCAGAGAAAACTTTATTTAAAAAAAGAGTTGCACATGGGTTTTTTACTGCAAGTTTAATTTCTACTGTTATTGGAACCAAACTTCCTGGACCAGGGAGTATTTATTTAAAACAATCAATTCAATTTCTTGCACCTGTATTTATAGGTGAAACTATTAAGGTTGTAGTTAAGGTAAAGTATATAAATTTAAAACAAAAAAGAGTAACTTTAGAAACTTACTGTGAAAAAAATAAAGAGAGAATACTTGAAGGAGAGGCTGAGATTTTGGTTCAATCTAAATTAAACTAAATGCAATTAATTAGAACATATAACATCCCTAAGAAAGCCTATGATTCTGTCATTGTTATTGGAAATTTTGATGGTGTTCATCTAGGACATCAATCAGTTATAAAAAATGCAAGATTTTTAGCAAAAAAATATGAAAAAAAACTTGGAATATTAACTTTTGAACCTCATCCAAAATCATTTTTTGGGGAAAAATTATACGATTTTAGAATCACTCCTTTTAGATCAAAGTTTGAGGCACTAAAGAATTTAGATCTTGATTTTTATATAAACATAAAATTCGACGATGACTTTTCTAAATTATCTGCTGAAGACTTTGTATTTAGAATCTTAGTAAAAAAAATGAAAGTATTTTATGTAGTAACGGGCCTTGATTTTGTTTTTGGATATAAACAATCTGGAAACACTGATTTAATAAAAAAAATATCATTTGAATCAAAACTTTTTTCTTTTTCACAAGTTGAAGTGATTAGAGAAAGAAAATATAAAATATCTTCGTCAGAGATAAGAAAGTTCTTATCAAAGGGTGAATTGAGTAAAGTAGAAAAAATTTTAGGTAGAAATTGGTCAATTATATCTAGAGTTGTTCGGGGAGAAAGAAGAGGAAGAAAGATTGGGTTTCCTACTGCAAATTTTAACATAAAAAAATTTTCTGACTTGTGTTTTGGTGTATATAAAGTAGTTATAAAATTTAAAAGTGATTTATCAAATAAAGAATATAATGGTATTGCAAATTATGGAATTAAACCAACCTTCAAAAATATGACACCAGTTTTAGAAGTAAATATTTTTGATTTTGAAAAAAATATATATGGAGAACTTTTAGAGGTAATTTTTATTTCTTTTATTAGAAAAGAAAAAAAATTTAACTCATTAGACGAACTTAAAGTGCAAATAAAGAAAGATATTGAAATGTGTAAAAAAGACAAAAATGACTGAATTTACTAAAACCATTCATCTTCCTAGCACTAGTTTTTCTATGAAAGCTAATTTAGTTCATAATGAAGAAAAATGGATCAAGTTTTGGGAAGAAAACACTGTTAGTACAACATTTAAAAAAGAAAATACCAACAATTTTATTCTTCATGATGGACCTCCATATGCTAATGGTCATTTACATCTTGGTCATGCACTAAATAAGATATTAAAAGACATTATTTGCAGAGCTTATATTAAACTTGGTTTTAATGTCGATTATATTCCAGGATGGGATTGTCATGGCCTTCCCATTGAATGGAAAGTTGAAGAAAAATATAGGAAATCTGGAAAGAATAAAGATGAAATTGATCAAATAAAATTTAGAGATGAATGCAGAAAATTTGCAGCGTCGTGGGTTGAGATTCAATGTGATGAGTTTAAAAGATTAGGAATCTCATGCGATTGGGAAAAGAAATATACTACTATGACGAATGAATCTGAGTCTATAATTGTTTCAGAATTTTTAAAATTTCTTGAGGATGGTAGATTATACTTAGGTCATAAACCAGTAATGTGGTCTGTTGTAGAAAAGACTGCGCTAGCTGAGGCTGAAGTTGAATATCAAGAAAAAAAGTCGACTTCAATTTATGTAAAATTTCCAATAAGAAAAAGTAATAAAGACGCCGTGAAAGATGCAAGTATTATTATCTGGACAACAACTCCGTGGACTCTTCCGGGTAACCGTGCAATAGCTTTTTCTGAAAAACTTGATTATAAATTAATATTATTCACTGAAGATTTTATAGAACTAAATATAAAAAAAAATGAAAAAATAATTTTTGAGAAAAAACTCCTTAAAGTTTTCTTTGAAAAATATGGAGTCGAAAATTATAAAGTTTTAGATGAATTTAAGGGAGATTATTTAGAAAAAACTTTTTGTGAACATCCACTTAAAAAAAATGGTTTTAATTTTTTAGTTCCATTGTTGTCTGGTGAGCATGTTACAGATGAAACTGGTTCTGGTTTTGTTCATATTGCTCCTGGTCATGGTCTTGAAGATTTTGAAATAGGAAAAAAATTTGGATTAGAAATCCCAAAGACAGTTGAAAATAACGGAACTTATTCAGCTAATGTCCCATTTTTTTCTGGTAAGCATATATTTAAGGTTGAAAAAGAAATAGTAGACAAATTAAATGATGAAAAAATGTTATTATGTTCTAGTGACTTTAACCATAGTTACCCACATTCTTGGAGATCTAAAGCTCCATTAATTTATCGTGCTACGTCTCAATGGTTTATTTCTATGAAAGAGAAGGATCTGAGAGAATCTGCACTTAAAGCTATTGATAAAGTTAATTGGATTCCAAAAACTAGTAAGAACAGAATCTTATCAATGGTTTCGGAAAGACCTGATTGGTGCGTTTCAAGGCAAAGATCCTGGGGTGTGCCAATTACAATATTTGTTAATAATAAAACAGGTGAACCTTTGATAGATAAAGAAGTAAATAAAAGAATAGTTTCAAAAGTTTATGATAAGGGTACTGATATATGGTTTTCAGGAAGTAAGGAGTTGTTTTTAGGTTCAAACTATAATTTAGAAGAATTTGAAAAAGTCACAGATATACTCGATGTTTGGTTTGATTCTGGTTCAAGTCATGCATTTGTATTAAAAAATAGGGGTATAAAAGAAAAATCAGATTTATATCTAGAAGGGTCAGACCAACATAGGGGTTGGTTTCAATCATCTTTACTTGAATCTTGTGCTATTTATGGTGATAGTCCTTTCAAGACGGTTTTAACGCATGGGTTTGTATTAGACGAAAAAGGAAAAAAAATGTCAAAATCAATGGGCAATGTAATTTCTCCTGAGGATGTTATAAAAAAATATGGAGCTGACATTTTAAGACTTTGGGTTTCAACTAGTAACTATAATGAAGATCTCAAAATAAGTTATCAAAGTTTAGATAGGCAAACAGAAATATATAGAAAAATCAGAAATTCTCTAAGGTTCTTACTAGGTAATTTGAAAGATTGGAATAATAAAGAAATAATTGAACATGAAGAACTTCCATTACTAGAAAAATATATAAGACATGAAATATATAAGATCCATTCAACTGTTATAGAAAGTTTTAAAAAATATAATTTTCATAAAGCTTTTCAGCTCATTTCAAGTTTTTGTAATAATGAACTTTCCTCGTTCTTTTTTGATATAAGAAAGGATGTTCTTTATTGTGATCCTTTAAATTCAAAATCACGATTTTCTTCAAGGACAGTAATGGTTGATATTTTTAAAAATTTAATAAATTGGCTTTCTCCAGTATTAGCATTTACCTCTGAAGAAGCATGGCAATGTTGGAAAAAAGAAATACAGAATGAAGAAGAAAAAAGTTGTCACGAAGTTCATTATAAAAAATTACCAGAATATTGGAAAAATAATGAGTTAGAAAAGCAATGGGGCTTTATTAAAGTTATTAGAAAAGCAGTAAGCTATTTTATTGAAAAGAAAAGAGAGCAAAAAATTATAAAATCTAGCCTTGAGGCAAAACCATATATTTATCTGGGTAACAAAAACTTAAAACAATCGATAATAGGAGTAGATCTCAAGGAGATCTTAATTACTTCTGATGTTCAAATTGTTGATGAAAAAGGTCCAGGATTTGAAACTTATGAAGAAGATAATGATATTGCGATAAAGATTGAACTTTTTGATGGAGTTAAATGTAATAGATGTTGGAAAATATTTAAATTTAATGGACAAAGCTCTGAAAGCTTTATTTGCAAAAGGTGTAAAGATGCAATTAATACCAACCTCTAATGCAGCTTATAAATTTTATTGTTATCTTATTTCAGGTTTTATTTTTAGTTTAGACCAAATTTCTAAATATTTTGTTTTTCAAAATAGTGATTTTTTTTTTCAAGGCATAAACTTGATTCCTGGACTTAATTTGGTTTATGTTCAGAACAAAGGAATAAGTTTTGGATTATTATCAAGTCTGAATATTTCATTTTATTTAGGAATATTTTCTTTTTTAATAAGTTTCTTTATTATTTTATGGATTTGGAAAATAAAAAATAGAAAAGAAATAATTGCATTAAGTTTTATACTTGGAGGTGCAATTGGTAATGGATATGATAGAGTGGCAAGTCTTTATGTAATTGATTTTATTGATTTTTATATTGGTAGTTTTCATTGGCCAGCATTTAATTTTGCAGATAGCTTTATAACCATAGGTGCTATTATATATATATTGGGCTCTTTTGATAAAAATCGTATATTAAAAAAATAAAATACTCTTTTCAAAAAAACAAAGTAATGCTAATAGTATACTAACTATTATACTAAATGTACTTGAATTTTTGATTTTAAAAACAATATATAGTGTACTAACAATGACAATTAGTAAAAAAAATCATTATATATCCAGATGCTTATCAATTATAATTTTTGTTTTTGGCATTACATCATGTTCAACTTTAGAAACAACATGGGATTCAGTTTCTGGAGCTGGAGATTATGTATATGATTCAGTAGTAGATACAGTGATGTTTTGGGATGATGAAGAACCTGAAGAATCAGAGGCAATTATTGTTGAAGAAGCTATTCAAGTTCCAGAATATGCTTTGCCTCAAATTCCAAATTATGATTCTTTTTCACAAGAACAGGGAATGACTAGATATGTTCCTCAATCTCAGATGGCTCCTTCAACTGGATACTATGATAATTTTATATATAGGAGTGCTAGACAATATTACTCAGTAAGCCCAAATGGTTCTCCTATGCCTGCACCAGCACCACCTCCATTCCCTCAGTACTCTATTCAACAAAATCCTGGTATGTATAATCTACCATATAGAGAAAGATATGGATACGGAGGTATTAATGTACCCAATGCCATTCAACAACAAACATTTGAGTTTCAAGAAAATTCTCCTTCGTTACCACAGAACATTCCTTTAAGTGAAGAGGAAGAAATGGAAATTTTTGGAATAGAAAATAATTGTATTAGAGTTGAAAGGGATTTGGTAAATGGGGGTTATTTGTGCGATGACTTTGATTAGAAATATTAAGAAATACTCATTATTATGTATCTGTATTTTGTTGATTACTTCTTGTGATCAACTTAAGAGAGCAGCAGGTATTGAAAAAGTTTTAGTAGATGATTCATTAGTTAATCAAACACCTGATTTAGTTCTTCCTCCAGAGTTTGATTTAAGACCACCAATTCAGGATACAAACTCATACGAAAATGAGGAGAATTTGGTAGAAAATAATATTTCTATTGTAAATAGTATTGAAAGAAATTTAACTGAAATACCGAAAGCAAAAAACTTTGTTGCACCTCAAATTTCAATTCCATCTTCTCCATCCCCATCAGATTCAATTGATAGATTTAGGAATAATAGAAAATTTACTATTGGTGAGTGGGTTTATAATCAATCAGTGAATAATTTTAAAGGTGGCAATATATATTTTAGACCCCTATATGATAAAGGATATAATTTTACAAGAAGATATGTTCCTGAACCTTCAAAAAATATTATGCCTGGCAGAATTAATATTCCAACATCTCGTCCAAGCAATATTATTAACCAAGAAAAATTTTTCTCCGAAAGTCTTGATCCTTCATCTAATTCAATCAGTCAGATTCCACCAATTGAATAAATTATTATTTTTAATTTTATTTTTAATTACATTTAAGGCAGATTTACTTGCTGCAAAAATCTTTAATGCTAAATATTTTAGTCTTGA
>MDTB01131196.1_pt1 | contig 13560 bp, 20 predicted proteins | sample 811161 | NCBI WGS metagenome assembly MDTB01 (sample SAMN05326650, study PRJNA326480) | marine metagenome | isolation source: seawater | place: Mediterranean Sea | collected 2009
ACACTTCCATGACAGATCTCAAAAACATGACACTTCTCATTGCCAAGCAGAGTCTAACGTCAAGACCCGATGTGAATTGAATCAAGACACTTGGCTTTGCCTTCGATGGAGAAGTGTCATGGATCAGAGAAGTGTCATGCCTTCTGTCATGCTTTATTCTGAGGGATAAAATCACTGCAATGACTGCAACGTAGACCATAGTCCTCGGTATTTTCTTCTATATTCAAAACAAAATACCCACTCTGATCCCATCCTGATTGTAAAAAATTATTAGTAGCTTCTAGTATCAGATGCTGTTCACCAATTACACAGCTACGGCATAGCACTCCACCACTATTTAACACAGCATAGAACGAGGGGTTCGTATCCCGTTCTACCCTGTTTACAAAGGGGTTCACCGTCATAATTCCTCATTAATCCTAGAAACCGTAGCTGCCATCTGTCCTTGGTACTTCCCAATATATCCCTGCACCGCAGGTTTATTTAATGAGAATAGTACTAGTTGGCAGATACGAGTATTGGGTATCAAAGGGATTGGGTAAGGCGCAAAGTTAATCAACTCTAGCGTTACCCTACCCATAAACCCTGGATCTATAAACCCAGCATTTTCTACCTGCAACCCAAGTCGCCCCCAGCTAGAACGTCCTACGATAAATCCTGCATACTCATTACTCAGATCTATTTTTTCGTAGGTACTGGCTAGGCAAAACTCCCCAGGTTCGAGGTAGGCTAGCCTATCATCCTCGCTAGAATCTACCAGCTTTACCGTCTTGTACTGAGGCATTGGTCTGCGTTGATACTGAGCTACCGGATTGGGCTTGATGAACTGAACCTTCTCATGCAACGTCAGGTCGATAGAAGCAGGGCCGATGTGTGGCACGTAAGGGGGTGTCGGATGCAGTACTCCAACATCCCCCTGTACTCCATTATCAAGTACGAACTGTCCGAGTTGTGTATCCGATAGAATCATTTCTTACTCTCTTTGTAGTTAGTAAACAGGTGTCTAGTAATTGTCTGCGGCTCCGGCATCCCTTGAATTAAAGCGTGAGTGGTAGTAGTTAGGCTATTATCAATCACACCAATGGTAACAATCGGCTCATACCCATGAAAAGTTTCTACTAGAATGTGTAGCTGGGAGTCAATCACCTGAGAGTACCCATATAGGTACTCGGTATCTGAGATCGGCAAGTGAAACGGATCAGGAACCTCTGGCACTACTTTATCTTTATCAGGTAGCTCCCCTTTCTTGTGAATCTTTGGGCGGAACTTAACGACTTTCACACTCATACCTGCTCCTTTAGTTATACATTTCGGATTCTTCCCGTTGCTTCTGGGCCTTGATGTATTCATACATCCACTCTAAATCCTTGCGTTCCAATACGATCTGGTAGATGTGCTCTCTAGTTTGGAACGCAGCGAAACGATCCTCACTTACCAGGGGTAGCATGTCTAGCATACGGGAGAGCAGCTCGATCTCATCCTGAGATAGCTTACGAACCAGCATCTCCGAATCATCGTCCGCCTCATGGTCATTGACTAGCTTATGAAAACTCGATATCGGTAGCCGACACTCAAACTCCATATCGCAAGCATCTTCTACCATCTTCACTTCGATCTGCTTGTCTATCTTTTGTTTAATGACCTCGTTAGGTATTCGGATTCTAACTTTATTAACTTGCATACAAAACTCCTATAGTAAATCAGCAAAATCAGAGATCATACCTGCTATTTGTACGGTGTCCTCTTTCTTCTTAGGCTTAGCCCTCGTCTTCGCCTTTACTACTGGAGTTGGTTGCGCTGGCCTTGTCTCGCTAGGTTCCCCCCACCTACCTAACATGCCGGATGGATGAACTCCTCTCCATACATCTCGAAAAATATACATAATCATCTCACCATTCCTAGTTCTAGGTTGCAGACCCATTGCTTCCTTGATCTCACCCATTCTATGCAATGAGTAGTTTTTACCGTTGATCCATTTGCTAGCACTACAACAGTCTGTCCTCGCACTATCAATCAGTATCTGGAAATCTTTCCGGTAAGACTCAGGTACTTTTTCCCAGGTAGTCCATGTCAAATACTTACCCACCTTTGGGTCGAGATCGAGTACACCAAAACGCCAGAACTTTTTTAGTTGTGTATCTAATGTCATGCTACCTCATGGATTGGGGCCATCAATAATACTTCTGACTCACCCTTAATAGGCTCAGGATTACGGGATATATCTTCACGTATTTGCCATAACATCTGGTGAAACTGTTGTAGTACCATCGTACCCTCACGTTCCACCATATAGTTTGGCAAAGTTAATTCTATTGGATCTGATTGCCTAACAATTTTAGTAGGATCTTCGTCGTCGTAGTAGGCTTCACATATATAGAAACCCCCATTCTTGTCTTTTGCTATTCGATGGTTCCAACTCATAGCTCACCTCGCTCTTCTTGTAGGTACTCATAAAAATCCGGTAGCTCACTGAGCTTTTGCCGGAAGGTTTGGACTGCACTCTTCGCATCATGGGCTAGACACTCCTTGCCAATGAACACATCAGCTGGGTAATGGATAGGCCATCCGTTTTGGCTAGCACCGTAGCCAAACAGGGTCAGGTACTCTTGGAATATATGCTTAGGATACTTTTCAAAGCCACTGAAGATCCCTCTACGGAATGAAGAGCTATGTCCAATTAAGGAAGCTAGTCTTTCCAACTCCATATGCTGATCCTCATTCTTGACAGGTAGGATAATTAAGTTATCCCGATGCTCCAGCGCACCTCTCGCTCGTCTACCTCGATCATAACTGTAGCCAAATATCTCTAGCCGGAACCCGTTGGACTCCAAGGTATCTACTAAGGCTGCTGCTATAATCCCTCGCCACATCATTGCCTCCTTCCTGACATCACACAGCGCCCCAATATCAATAGCTACTGTCAGGAACTTAGCCTTGCCGTGTACCTTTGCTTCCTCGTAGTTAATCATGCACTCAGGGTCACCTTCTAAGTACATATCTATATCTACCTCGTCGCCTTCGTAGTCCCGCTTCGTCTCATCTACGATCTTCATACCCTGTATGTAGGGAGCTACTTCATCTGCTAGCTTGGCTGCTAGGCCAGCACCTTCCGACCAGCCATTATCTAGTAGCCCCATCCATGCGTCGTAATCTTCTGTACCATACCAAGCGTCCCCGTCGTAGCCCATCTCTGCCGAGGAGTTCTGCCCATGATCCTCTCCGTGTAGCCAGTTGTTCTTATCCTCGACAGGTTGGTAGCCTGGTTTCCTAGTGAAGTTCAGCCAATCCATTGTAGTCTCAGCCTTGACTACCAGATGCTGAGTACCCTGCTGCACATAAATACCTTCAGCCGGATACCCTTCGTAGATAATCTTCGTCATTCGCCTCCTATAAAATGATGGTGTAGTTCTACGTACCACGTTGGTGGCTTGGACATCTTCCACTTTGCTATCTTGTGCTTAGCAATTACGTAATACAGACGGTAGGCTTCCACGGGGTCAGAGGTCAGTGCCTTGATGCCATCCAGCATAGCCAGTGCTGGGGTAGTACTACCCTCTCGATCAAAAGGAACCTCGGCTAGTGCATCGAGTAACCTAGCAGAAGCATGAGTACCTCCGTACCTACGGGTGAACTCCTTGTTCAACTCGACAGCATGGAAGTACGCCCAGTAGTAGTTGTCCTTGGCCTCTCGTACCCACACACTGCATGGGTGGTTCATGTAGGCAGCCTTGTATAACCGTTGGGTGTGCTCCTTGTCTGGTTGGTACACCCGATGAGCAGTCGATAACATCTGGCATGTCTCGACTAGCATCTTAGGTATGTGCTTATCACACAGGTCACGAGCAGCCTGTGCTGGGTCATGGTCTACATAGAATACATTCATACTTGCTCCTTCATTTTGGTTTCATAGTACTCATCGTATACTTGGCTTTCCTTCCTTGTTAGAATCAGTGCCTTGATCTCCTTATCCGTTAGCACCTCTGGCGGATCAGTGAATAGCTTGAGTTCTTTCATCGGAGTACCTTTTGTCGGGTCAATACCTAACGCTTTAAACACTGCCTCCATCTTGCGCTGATATGCCTCCTCACTCTCCGCTGTCCGTCTACGTAGTACGTCGTCCCAATCTCTTGGCTTCGGTGTCATAGCTACTCCTTAGTTTGTGTTTAGTAAACCACCACTTAGCCTTTCGGCTAAGCAGCAAAGTCTCGTGCTGGATCGAAGACCACCTTCTTCTTATCTTCAGCCGCACCCTGATAGATGAAACCTTCCAGCATGTTCTCCAACGAGCTACCTGCACTGATAGCATGTACTCCCATCAAGCTAGTACGAGGAGAGACGACCATCCTCATACGGTTCTTCTGAATATTAGCTCGTGCTACTCGCACTACGTGTAGCCACTGAGCAGGTGACGGTATGTTTTTAAGCGGACACTTCTGCGAATCAGGCTGAGCTACACCAATCATCTGGTTTTCTAACTCGTGATCGTAAGGCCACTCGATGAAGCAGAATCGGTTCAAGGTACTAGCATCTAACTGATTCGCTCCACAGTACATTCTATCAGCTCCTGTCCCATATGTATTGGCAGCAGCTATACAGTAGAACTTCGGGTGTCTCTGCTTTAGTCCGTCCTGTGTAGCAATAGCACCGTTGCCGATAGCCATGTTACACAATTTCATTATCGAATCGGTAGCCTGATCTACCTCATCGAACAAGAAGACTCCGCCATTGGTGAAGATACGGACGAGTTCCGACTCCTGATAAACACCATTGACATCCTTGTACCCTAGAAGGTCACCCTTTGAGGTCTGCCTACATAGCGAGATAGCCCCAAACTTACCCTTCTCCCCAGGAAATAAACTACGTGCTACCTGAGCAGCAGCCTGAGTCTTGCCACTACCTGCTGGGCCAACCAGATAGCAGTTTACTTGGGCATTGACTAGCTTTAACAGGTCAGGGAATTTAGCATGAGGAGTCTTAATAGTTACCGGTGGGATGTCGGGCTGCTCGATTACTAGTGGCTGAACACCACCACCTGCACCCTTCATCTTCTCCATTACCTTCTCGAACTTAGCCTCTAGCTCATCTGTATCTACACCAGGCTTAGCTTCAAGAGTTTCTACCCTATCGGATACCTGTTGAATACTATTGAGTATCGTAGTGAAGATGTCGTTGAGAGTCTGCTGACCCTGCTTAGCCTTAGCCAGCTCCTCTTCGCTAGGTGCCGGAGCGTCATCCTCTTCCTCGGTAGTAACCTCAACAGGTATATAAGGGAGGTCGTCCTCCTCTACGTCTTCCGGTGAAGGCATATACTCACCTGCGTCTACCGCTTCGGGCTTAGCATCTCCAAAGATATCAGCAAGCTCAGCTTCTATATCGACCTCCTCATCAACCTCCTCTTTCGTATCCTGAGTGCCATCATCACCACCAGCTAGTATCTCAGCTAGTAACGCCTCACCATCTAACTCACCACTCTCGTCCTCTACTACCTCTTCGGTAGCAGGTCTTGGTGGCTGCTCTCGTATCTTACGGTACTCTTCAATTAACCGTTGAGGTATGACTACCTGCTCCCCTCGATCTGCTGCCTCCAGCATCTCGATTGCTTCTTCCTTACGTATCCGTTGCAGATAAGTAAGAGGGGTAAATAGTTTTCTCTGAGAAATAATCTTTTTCAGAGCCATGCAGGACATAAGATTGTAGTTAGGTGTCTGATCCATAATAATTCCTATTGAATTAAGTTAGTAAGAATAGTGGGAGGGGGGCAGCAGCGTGGAGTGCTTCCAATGTAGTGAATTACCATAGAGGTTGCTGGTCATCACTACCCACTCGTATTGCTTAGCACTGGGTCTCAACGTCCCTTACCAGCTAGCAGGAAAATTACGAAAACTGCTATTGCTGGCTGCTTTCTGCCCCCGCAAGTCAGTCGAGAAGTACCATATACTCTTCGATGTAATACTCCTGCATCCAAAGGATACCTTTTCGGTAGTATTCATAGCCCCAATGACTAGGGTCATCCCTCCCCTCTGCCATCGCTATGTTATAGCACGCCATCGTCACCTCGTAGACAGCAGCACACTCAGGATTAAGTAGCACGGACTGTCCGGTGTAGGCATTACTATACTCTCTCGATACCATCTCTCCGTTTACGTAGACAGGGAAGGGTAACTCATGTTCCGTCCCGATCTGCTCAGGCCGCAGGTCTACTACCTTCGACGCTTCTCTCATCTGTTGCCAACCCATCTTGCTCCTTGATAACATAGTCTTGGTAAATTGTGCGCTTCAGTATGTACCAACCTGTCGAAGTACGAGGCAACAGGTAATACGCAAGACACACACTAGGAGTGCTACTCGCACTACTAGAATAGTAAGCTGAGCCTACTAATCCCTGATGTAGTATAGGGTACAGGTCACCCTTTCGCTCGTTCGGGAAAGACCAATCGTAGTTAGGATCTTTCTTGGCAAACTCATCTACGATTGAATCTGTTACTCGTACATCTAATGCGTAGTCAAGCTCACTAAACCGTGGCTCAACCAGCTTATATATCTGCCACGCTAGGCGTTTGCTGATGTACTCGGCATCCTCACCGACAATCTCTAGGTACTTTTCTACTGCTACTTGGTAGTTTTTGAATTCCATATCAACTCCTAGTGAGAGTAGTATTACTTAATGTTTAAACAGAATAGATTTCTGTCAAACGACTTGACCATTACAACATGATCCCAAAAAACTGTCAAGACTTTTTTCTTCCATCCCTGATGGATGCTGGTCTGGCGAGGCGTTTCTTGACATGCCTTCCAACTGGTTGAACCCCGGATCTTTTCAGTATTTTAAAGTTAAGGCTTTGATTAACATAAGTATCTAAAGGTTTATTATCTTTAGTTACGATTAGGTTATAAAACTTTTCTATACATAATGGGCCAGAGTTAACCGTATTTAAATTAAATAAATATCCACTGCCATCTGTTTTAAAAGTAGAATCTATATGGTACTTTTTACATAGCCTAGCAGCTACGGTTATTAAATAGTCTACTGACTTAATTACTTTATCTACGATATAGTCCTCACCTATCAACCCACTACCTAACTCAGCAGTTCTACTGTTGTAAGTCTTTTCAATACACTGTAATCTATACATACTATTCCTTATGCTAGAGTCACGTCGCAAAATAAATTTTCTCCCTACCTCTAATACTTTAGAAATGCCTAACAATATTAGCAAGTTAGAAGAGAGCAAGAAGGATCTAATCAATCGAGTTACCCAACGTAGACAAGAACTTTTACAAGAGATGGACACCTTATGGGCAGCGGAACAGTACCGAAAACAATACGACAAAGCTGACGAAGATAACGATACTAGAGGGGCTATCCATGCGCTGAACTCCTTATTCGATAAGTTAAAGTTATTTGAGAGGGTCAGTGCCGAGCAGCTAACCCTAAAGGCACAGCAGTGGAGCCTATCCGATGTACGTCAGATACAATTAGACTTAGCTAAACATGGTGTATCGGTAGGCGACACTGCTTTGGTAGCTAGGATGGCTGACTCCCTAAATAAACATGGCAATAGTATTAAGGAGGTCATCTCGTTTGAGGATCAGCTAGATAAACTAATGAAGGAGGACTGAGCGGCACTAAATAAGCGGCACTCAACTACTGCAATCACAGTTGATTGGCTCAAAGCTGAAACCAAATTGGACGTAGGCAATCATAGCCGCACCAATAGGTACGATGTGGTACTCATCTCCGTAGTTAACCACGTCGCACCGCATACCTGTCCAGCCTATTGCTTTCTTGGCTAGCCTGACGATGCTGTGCTGGCTACGTATATTGGGGGGTAGTTCGACCTGCTTGCGCTCTACCCAACAGTAGTTACCAGACCATCGGTCTTGGTAGGTGTCAGTTACTTCTATATTAAGGTAGTTAGTCATACTCTGCTCCTATGTAGTGCGACTCTCGCTAGGAGAATCGCATAGTTATTGATTAGCGATAGAACCTGTAGTTAGGATCTACCCATGTTAGCTGGTCAACAGGCCCAGCCTTGACGTTACCTACCAAATCACTTGGCAATACTACGTCCTTGTCTAGCCTCAGCCTACCCATCTCCACTTCGTAGACAGCAGAGCATACCTTGCCCTGCCGATCTTTGTCTGTATCTACTACCCTAGCTGTACGCAGCCAGCTCTTCATACTAGCTGCGTCCCCTACGGTACGTCGCTTGTGGTCGATGCGAATTTTCTTAGGCATATTCCTCTAGGTGAATTGCTACTGTGTAGCCTGACCTTTTCAGGTTAGCATTACGTGCAGTAACAAGGTTGATATTAGCCACAGGGTAGCCCGTAGCTGGGTCAAGCCAGTTCTTCCGTACAAACTTGGTAGTTCCAAGATACTCGTACTCCCAAGGTTTCTCTGCTACGTCACGGTCACGTAGTTTGTATCTGACAAGCGAGAGTGCTTCTCGTTTGCTACTGCATGACCACCGTACCCAGCCAGTGTTCCGACCTGTTTCCTCATCGTCACGGTAATTAGCTGAACAGTTCACGGTCTCTTGTTGGCTAGCTGCTTCCGCCGCTAACCGTATGTCACGAATTGTGTACCTTTCCATAGTACCTCTATGTATAGTGCGACTCGTACTAGTCGAGCCGCAAAGTTATGCTACATATACTGTTCAGTGCCAGTTATCTGTAGCTGGTCGTGGATAGCAAGCCGTCCGTCATCGTCAGATCGGTAGTCTCTACCTAGCTCGATCTTAACTGGCTCCCATCCGTCCTTGGGTGCTAGCTGCACCCACGTAGGTTCAGTTACCCCACGTAGCTGGCCCGTAGGGTGAAGGATTGACGTAGTATGGCTAGGTCGCTCAAGGCTAAACCTACGCCACAACGAGCAGAAATCGTTGTCTGTCATCACTAGGGCAGTACCCTCTACATAGCCTAAACCGTAGGACATAATCGCTCCAAATTCGCTTAATCGTTTACGTAACAGGCTAAAACTTTGAGCTAGGTTTCACCTAATCGCCTAGTAGTAGCCGTGATAATAAAAAAAAGCTAGCAAGAGTCGTGAGACTCTCACTAGCTAGTAGGCGCAGGTAGCTTACTTGGACATATTCTTGAAGAAGCGTCCCATCTTGCCACCTACCCGCTCGTAGCGTACGGTAGTCCCGTCACTACGCTTGACCTCGTAGGTCATGAGCCTAGTGAGCTGGAGGCCGTTAAGCGCCCAGGTGGTAGTCTTACCGTGCGCCATCGCTAGGTCGAACGCCCCTTGCTCATCCGCCTCTAGGGGCCGATCTGCGATAATCTCCGCCGTAGCCCCTCGGTCTTCTAGGGTGGCGATGACTGTTTTCCCTGCTGGAGCTGCGGCTACCTTACCTGCGGCTACCTGTGCTAGTAGCGCCTCCACCATTGCCTGAGCATTGGGATTGGCGAGTATTGCTGCCGACGCTGATTGGGCTTTCTTAGCTGCCATACGTACCTCATGTGTAGGTAATTACTAGTGCGACTAGTACGAATACTAGCCGTGATCGAGCCGACTTGCTCAATCTGCCACCATTATCCGCCAACCGTCGAAAAGTGTCAAGTTTGTTTCCGTTAGTCCCTAAAGGGACTAGTTCTGCTAGATCGGGTCGGCTGCTAGGGCTTTCCCTACCTACGCATACCCCCGGAGCGTACACGCATACGTACTATTATATTATTACCTCCCCTAGTAGATTTTCACACACGTTTGGGTTAGGCTGATAACTTTCTGATATTACACGGGGTACGGTAACTTTTTTGGGACTCCTATGGCAAAAGAAGCAGACTATCAAAAGTTCATACAGAAATTAAAAGATGATCCTCTTTTCTACTATAAAACTATTCTTAAAATAGAAGCCTTTGGCTCAGGTCAATTAATACCTTTTGGGCTAAATAACGTACAAAAGATACTACACCATAAGTGCCAAGAGCAGTTAAAACGGACAGGTTTTGTACGTCGAGTAGTACTCAAACCACGACGAAGTGGACTCTCCACTTACTGCCTCGCAAGGTTCTATCGTGCTAGTACTTTTGCTAAGCAGAAAAGAATCGCAATTGTAGCTCATGATGATGAAACAAATCTGACCCTATTTAATATGGTAAGAACGATGGAGCGGAACCATCCATCTGCTCTCAAACCTAGAGTGGGGTATAGCGGCAGACGAGAGTTGCACTGGGAGCAATTGAACACTAGATTCCGGCTAGGTACAGCAGGAGGCTCAGAGATCGTCGGAGACCAAATCTCCTATCTTCACTGCTCCGAAGTGTCTCGGTGGGGTAATAGCGCCAAGGATTATGCTAGTGCACTATTGAAAAATGTAGCAATAGCAGATAATACCGAAGTGATCTTTGAGTCTACTGCACGAGGGGTAGGTGGTTTCTTTTACCAAATGTTCTGGGACGCTCAAGATGAGGCGAATACAGGATACGAAGCGGATTTCTTCCCGTGGTTTGTTTTTGAAAGCTACTCGAAAGAGTTCCCTAATAAAGCGGCAAAAGAAGAGTTTGTTGAATCGCTTGGCAAAGATCCCAGGTACGGAGGAGAAGAGGAAGTACGTCTACTCGATGAGACGATTGTCTACGACCTAGGAGACGAGGGTCATTTTAGTTTCAAGGTAACTCTAGAAAATCTGTATTGGCGCAGACAGGCTATCGATATTAACTGTCAGGGTAGGCTAGAAGACTTTCACCAAGATTATCCTACCAGTGCAAGAGAAGCTTTCCTTGCCAGCGGTAGGATGGTGTTTGATCGGAATCTGTTAGAAAGAATACGACAACGGGTAGAATTAGAACGTGAGCCGGAACGCTATAATTTAGAGGTCAATCGCTACACAGAGTCCGGCAAGTACCTATATAAGATGGAGCCAGATCAATTCGGGGAGCTAGAGGTCTTTAGACCACCCACTTCTGGAGTATCTTATCGGATCGGTGTCGATGTCTCAGAGGGGATAGAAGTAAATGATCGGGATACGGATTGGTCAGTAGCAGCAGTTATTGACGCACACTCCACCGAACAAGTAGCCTTATTGCGGACAAAGACTGACCCTGATTTACTAGGCTGGAAGTTGACAACGCTAGCACAATACTATAATGAAGCAATGCTAGTAGTGGAGAGGAACAATCATGGGCTAGTAACACTGAGAGCACTACTTGATAAGCATCACTACACTCAACTCTATCACGAGATCAAGCAGGACGAGAAAACAGCAAAACGTACAAAACGAGTAGGATTTTTAACTACGATTAGATCTAGGCCGCAACTAGTAGATGTACTACGAGAACTACTACGTACTGAAGAACTATTACTTCATTCGCCTAGACTAGTTGACGAGTTGATGACTTTTGTTATACTAGCAAATGGAAAAGAAGCGGCAAACCACGGCAGTCATGACGATTGTGTGATGGCACTCGCACTAGCAGCTTGGGGGGTAGTGAAGCACCCGTATCGGCATAGCTTTGACACATCTCCTCTCACTACTAGTACTAGAAGAAACCTATTTAGGCATGTAGCTCCTAGTTAACTATGACATACAATCCTTACAGCGATAACGACCCTGAGTCTTCAGAACCTAGTGCCGATGAGTCGTTAACTAGAGATGACACTCTTGCCACTCTAGTACGAGAGAAGTTTGAGTCCGCTAGGTCTTACCGACAGAATATTGAAACTGATAGGTGGCTACCAGGGGAAGATGCGTTTAACGGAAAGTTTGATAGTACTCCCTATGACACGGACAATGCACCAAACCGTCCTCCGTTTATGCAGATCACTAGGCGAGAGGTTTCCTCGGCTCACATCAAGATCAATGCAATGTTATTTCGCAATGGCGAGATACCTTTCACTATTCAGCCGACCAGATACCCACGCTTTGTGCCTAGTGATATTCATCAGTTTGCAGAAGGAATGTCTCAGATGACAGACCGAGAGAGGCAAGAGTATCTTAGCGAATTAAAGAAAGAACTACCTGTTGATGAGATCTTATCAGACCGTGCACACAATATAGAAGATAGAATCCGAGACATACTAGACAAGACCCAGTTTACCTCTGAGATCTCAAAAAGTATTCACGAGCTGATACTTCACGGTACAGGCGTGATGAAATCTCCAGTACTACAACACCGAAACTACCCAGTATATAAAGGGAAGTACGCTAATCGCCTACAACGGATCGAATCTGCCATCGAAGAAGAACTAGTTCCCTCTGCTAAATTCGTCTCCATTTTTGACCTCTATCCTTCTCCAGAAGCGGAGAACGTCAACGACCTAAGCTACCTAATAGAACGCAAGCAACTATCTTCTGTTCAAGTCCGACAGCTACTAACTACAGATACCGGATTTGATCAAAATGCAATCTCAGATGTACTAGGTCGGAGAGTATTTACGAAGGGTACAGATGTTCCGAAGCCTCTCAATCCGCATCAGGAAACAATAGGAGGAGAGGAGGAGAAAGAATACGAGCTATTAGAATTTTGGGGAACACTCGATGCGGATGACCTAGACGGATTTATCGACAAGTCCGACTTTGGTGACCTCAATATCATCCCAGTATGTATATATGTACTAGGAGATCGTACGGTCAAGGCGACAATCAGCCCCTACGATGGGATGCTACCGTACCATTTTGGCTACTGGCAACAGGTTCCGCATAGTATATGGGGTGATGGGATCTTCTGGTCTATTAGGGACATCCAAAGCCTACTAAATTTTACAATGGCTATGTACGTAGAGGGTAAGCAGATCTCTTCCATGCCACTACTAGCCGTAGATCCTTCGCAGATTGGACACGAAGTAGACATTCAGAACCTAGTACCCGGTAAGCCGATTACCTTTTTACCAGGTACAGACATCAATAGCGCCTTTCGTTCTATTGTAATACCGGATGTGACACACGGACTGATGGAGATGATGACCTTCCTGCAAAAAGAGGCCAATCTTTCCAGTGGTCAGAGTCCGATTGGGATAGGTCAGTCTGCTAGCTACCAGACAAAAACCGCCACAGGGATGTCCCTGCTCAATACAAATTCCCAGAAACAGACTGCCAGTGTCATTCAGAGCATTTCTAGAATACTCCAGGGATCTATCGATGGGATATACAGGTGGATACTAGTCGATAGTGACGACCCTAACTTGCATTGTGATGCCGAAGCGATCTGCACAGGCTATGAAAGGTTCGTAGCAGAGGAAATTCATAACCAACAGATGTTGCAATTCCTGCAAATCGTGATGAATGTTCCGGCACTAGTTAGCTTGATGAAGATAGATCGCTTTGCCAAGCCGATGCTACGTGCATTTTCGCTAGATCCAGACGAAATGTTGAAGACTGCCGAGGATTTACAGCAAGATCAGCAGCAACAACAAGCTGCAATGCAGCAACAACTAGAAGCGGAAGCCAAAGTCAAGGGACTAGAAGCCCAAATCGAGCAACAGCAGGTCAAATTGAAGGCTAGCCTAGACGAAAGACTCTCCATCGGAGAGCAAAGACGGGATCTAGAAGTCCAGAGAATCTTAAAAATGCTAGAAATGGGCGTAGATCCAGGTCAGCCTAGCGATTTTAGTGA
>MDTB01114103.1_pt1 | contig 13557 bp, 15 predicted proteins | sample 811161 | NCBI WGS metagenome assembly MDTB01 (sample SAMN05326650, study PRJNA326480) | marine metagenome | isolation source: seawater | place: Mediterranean Sea | collected 2009
ATTCTTTTTATCTAATATAAACCTATATTCTGATGTAAATAAAAAATTTGGTGAGCAGAAAGTTAATTATTTTAAAAAGTTGTGGACCAAGAGCAATTTAGATAAAGAAGATAAAGAAATTATTTGGAAGTGGATGGATCTGTTTATATTATTATCTGAAAAATACAAAAATACATATATCAACTGAGTGTTATTTAATTTTTTATGTTAAAATTAAATAAATTTATATACGGATTATTTTTTGAGGACTGAATATTTTGGTCAAATAATCAACATCAACGATAAAATTATAATCTTTTAGTAAACTTAATATTTTTTCTAAATTAATCTCCTTTATATACTTACAATATGGAACAATTATATTATCTATCGACGGATGAAATAACCTTCTTATATTAATATAATCAAATGGTATAGTCTTATAATTTTCAAGTGTTTCCAAATTCTTGTGTGTTGTAATCAGTTTATAGGAAGTTTTCGGACCTATTTTTGGAATATTTGAATTATAATCTGTTCCACATAGTATACAAAAATCCAAAAATTGTTCTCTGTCTAATTCTAAATAATATTCAATTTCTTCACTATTCATAAAAGTACATGTTCCTGCATTTGTATTAATAGAAGTTAAAAAATATTTTGTTCCATATGCCAATACATCACTATCATCTGACAATACACCATCTACTTGTTTAGACTTGTATAATTGATAAGCATAACGTTCGGCTTCATTAGGCGCTACATAAAATGGAACACCAAAATTAGTCAATACTTTTTTAGTATTTTCAATGTCTTCTGGAAGAATAGATATCATTTGAGATTCCATTTTATTAATTTTTTCTTCTATAATATTAGGATTGAATTTTTGAATATTCAAAAAACTTCTCAATTTGACTGAACTATCTTGTTCGTATTTATCATGTGTATCTTGAAGAAATCTTGAAATTTCATTTGTTTGTTTGAATATTTCCAAGTCTTGTTTTAGTTTGCTGATTTTATCTTTGTGTTGTTGTCTAGATTTTTGTCTTTTTTCGTGTTCTCCTTTTTTTTCTGGTATGGTTTTACCGTCAAATACAAATACACAATGTATATTATATCGACGCAAACAAAATACCAACATGATGAATGACTTAATCCACCATTTTCCAAATATAGTTTTATATTTGTAAATATATATAGTTGTATCAATAGCAATTTTAGAGTGTGAAAATTTACTTAATGATACATTATGATGAAATACTTGAGGACATTCGTCTCTCAAAAATTTATACAATCCTTTAATACCCATTTTTATTTTTGACTATACTTTTTAATTAAAAATCAAATTTTGTTTATTTTGAATTAAACGTTTTATTATTTTCGGTCAATTTTCGTTTAGGAACAGAACTTGGAATTGGAAGATAACAATATCTTTGTGAACAAGCATTACAGCATTTTTTAGGTTGTGGAGACGGAATGGGAACGGGTGATGATTTGGAGGTAAATTCCGAATAATAGACAATATTATTATTCATTTTATTATTCATTTTTATTTACTTTTAATTTTAGTTTTAAAATTAAAATAAATTATTATAATAAAATGGTTTCTCTACAAAATACAATATTATCTTACGAAGAAATATTTATTGAACCAAATGAATATAAAAAAATTAGTTATTCAAAGGGAACAGTTATGAATTATTTAGAAGCTAGTTCAAATCATTCTGTGTTTCTATATTTGGTTAAATTAGCAGGATTACAAAATTCATTAGATGGCAACACACTATTATTACCGGGTAATGATGCAGTTCTTAAAAAAATTAGTTTAAATGCTGTGGATAAATATACAGCAAGAAAAATCGTGTTATATCATACACTATATGGTGTGTATACAAGAAACGATTTATTTCAAAATCAAATTCTTCAATTGAATACATTACTTGGTAAAGGTAATAGAGTTTTATTTAAAAATAACGGAACTTTTAATAACTCTAATATTACAGGAGAACAATATATTGGTAATAGACGCAGTCATATTATTCATATTGCAAACCTATTATAAAAGGTTAGATACACGTTTTTAATTATGCTATTTAAAAGATTAAACTTAACTTATAAAAGACTTTAAATATGAAAAATACCAAACTTATGTATGATCATTATTTTAAATTACAGAAAGAATTAGAAGATAAATATGGACCTAAATCAGTTGTGTATTATATGGTTGGTTCTTTTTATGAAATATATGAATATAATTTTGAAGGAAAAAAAAGACAAGGTAGATTAACGGAGGTTAGTCAAATTTTAAATTGTTCCATTACTCGTAAAAATAAAAAATACGCACATTCATTAAATAATCCTTATATGGGTGGATTTCCAGAACATTCTTTGGGAAAGAAAATAGAACCTTTATTGAATGCTGGGTATACACTATCTATTTACGATCAAGAAAAAAAACAGGGTAAAATGTTTAGAACACATACAAATACAATTAGTTCTGGAACATATATAGATAATAATTATGAAACTAGTTGTGTTATGTGTGTTGATATTTCAAAGGAAAGAATGTGTTATCTAAATAAAGATTATAGAACAAGTGTAAATATATCTACAATTGATTTGTCTCTTGGAAAAGTGTTTATACATCAACTAAACAATCATAAACAAATTGTAGTGAATGAAATTGTTAATTATGTAGATACTATGAATGTGAAAGAAATTATATTTATTGATAGAAACGAACATAAATTAATTGATTTATTTAAAAAGAAATACAAGCACTCTAAACAAATTATTACAAAACAATTAATTAAAAAATATGATGATAGAATATATCAAGTAGAAGTTCTTAAAAAAGTATATGCCATAAAAAAAGAACCAATACAAGAGTTAGATTTGCATTATTATAATGATGCGTTACCATCTCTTATACAATTACTAGATTATGTATACGAACATGATCCGTATATTATTCAAAAATTGTGTAATCCCGAAATCAAACGTGATTCTAAATATTTGTATATAAATCAAGATGCATTTTCAGAATTGAACGTGTTTAAACAGAAATATAATGGCGAATATAACAGTTTATTTAATGTTATTAATAGCACTAATACCAAGATGGGGGAAAGATTATTGAAAAGAAGACTATTATATTGTATTACGAATATAAAAGAATTAACTAAGCGTTATGATCAAATTGACAAGTTCAAAACGAATTATAAACAGTTTACACATATTCTAAGACATATTTTGGATATTGAAAAAAAGTTTAGACGATTTTCATTATATAAATTACCTCCATTAGAATTTATACAACTTGAAAAATCATTTGAATCTATTTTATCAGTATTGAAATTGGATAATCATATAAAATTACATGATTTATTTTTAACATTTGTAAACGATTTTTCAAATATATTTTATATGGACGGACTTAACAGTAAACCTCCTAGATTATTTAATATAGGTATTTTTCCATTGATTGATAAAAATATACAATTAGTAAAGGAAAATAGAAATTCTATATATGATATTGCAACTCAATTATCCAAACAAATTAGTAAACTTACAGGCAAATCGTGCGAATATGTTAAAGTAGATAATGGAGATAAAGAAGGATATTATCTTAAAATGAGTAAGACAAGATGGAATAAATTTAAATCTAAACTGAAAGAGTTTAAAATAGGTGGAATACGTATTCAAACTAAAAAGTTATATACAAAATCCTTAAAAAATGATGTAAAAATTTTCGGTGATGAGATTAATCAATTTTCTGATAATATTTTCAAATACATCAAGATAGTGGAGGAAATGAATTTGAGACAATACAAAAAAATTACCGATGAATATATGAAAAAGTATAGTTCTACCTATCAACAAGTAATTCAAAAAATTAGTGAAATTGATTTATATTGTAGTTGTGCAGAAGTATCTATTAAGTGTGGATATACACGACCTAAATTTTGTAAAAAGGGAATAACTATTAAGGGTATTCGTCATCCAATTATAGAAAGAATACAAGATGATGAAAAGTATGTTCAAAATGATGTATATTTAAACGATAAACAAAAGGGAATTGTATTATTTGGAATGAACGCTTCCGGAAAAAGTTCATTACTTCGTTCAATTGGAACTAACGTTATTTTAGCACAGATGGGTATGTTTGTATCTGCCACCACATTTACATTTAAACCGTATACTAAATTAATGACTAAAATATCAAGTAATGATGATTTATTTCAAGGTCAATCTACATTTATTAAGGAAATGATAGAATTAAAACATATTCTAAAAGAGTGTGATGAAAATAGTTTGGTATTATGTGATGAATTAACTTCTGGAACAGAGACATTTAGTGCAATAGGTATTGTGATGGCAACAATTTCACAATTTATTACAAAGAATATACCATTCTTATTCACAACGCACCTTCATGAATTGGCTAATAAAAGAAACTTGTTTCAATTTTCTACTATTGGCATATATCATTTTAGAATTATTTTTAATGAAAATGGAACGATAAAATATGAAAGAGTATTACAAAAAAAATCTGGTGATAGTATGTATGGAATAGAAATTGCAAGTCAATTGGGTTTATCTAAAGATTTTATTAAAGATGCTTATAAACATCGGGCGAATTTTTTACAAACACATACAAATATAGTAACGAATAAACGTTCAAGATACAATAAAAAAATAATTATGGATAATTGCGAACTGTGTGGAACAGAATATAATTTACAAACTCATCATATATTACATCAAAAAACAGCGGATAAAGAAGGAATGATTGGTATTTATTCTAAAAATGCAAAACATAATTTACAAAAATTATGTGCAGATTGTCATAAAAAACAACATTAAAAAATAATTTATTTAATAAATCATTAAATAAATTATGCAACAGTTAGATCAAAATGTTATTAAAACGATTGAAATTAAAAAGATGCATTCTATTCTTGCGATTGAAAGAATGTATGCGAATAAACTAAAGTATAAAATAGGATGCTTAAAACACGAAAATAAAAAGTTAATTGAAAAAAATCATGAATTGAAAAAACAAATAGAAACTATCAATAATTATTCTTGTTCAAGTAATATTTATACTATCAAAATAAATAAAGTATATTCATTCTTCTTTAAAGAGACAGATTTTAAATTTCCATTATTATCTAGTAATGAAATTTGTAAACTTATAAAAACCAAGTCTTCATCTTCTTTATTATTGGTTTTTATTCAAGAGTTTATAGACAAGAAGTTTGGAAAATATAAAGGATTGCAACACAATCGTTTGGAATCACAAAGTGATTCGCAATTGCAACACAATCGTTTTGACTCACAAAGTGATTCGCGATTGCAACACAATCGTTTTGATTTGCGATTATTTACAGAAAATGGTTGTACTATTCTACCGAAAACAAAGGGGTTTTTTAACGAATTTAAATTTTTAAGTTATACTAAAAATAGAATATTTATATTGTGTAATATACGATATTTTCCAAAGATTGATATAGTCTTTAAAAATGGTGAAGATTTATCTAAAGAATATACAAATGGAAAAATACATACAAATCAAGAAAAAAATTTATTTAATTAATTATAATAAATGTACAGACATGTTATCAACAAAAATATAAAACATATTACAAACCCTACTAAAAAAATTTGGGTGGATCATTTAAAAAAATTTATTGTAGTTAAAAACGATTCTAAAACCATTAAAAAAATCTATAAAATGCTTGAAAAAATTTAAAGGGTTATAGTAATTTATATAAAGATGACATTATATAAATTATGTTTATTGATATTACCGATTATTATTTGGGCTGTTCCTAGCAAGGAACCCACAAATAATTTTATTACGGATTATGAAAATTTTATTAAAATTAATTGTTGTGATTATATTACATATATAAAAAAAGAAATCTTTTTACAAGGTAATATTTAATTATTTGGTATTTTAATGGTTAAAATACTTTGTATTAACATATTAGCATTTCCTATTCCAATACATAAACTACCCATAAAATAAGGCAATGAGAATGTTTGGGATGTTAATGAATCACACATATAGATAATACTACCGGTTAAACAACATAATTCACCAAATAATTCAAACCTTTGTGCATACTTAATTAATGATAAATGATGTTCATTCATTTATCATTATACTACCAATTATTAAATTTTAATTTAATTTTAATTTTAATTTGTATTTTTATTTTCATATTTCTTTTTAATATAATCTCTAACAGTTCTCTTTTTTGGCTTTACAATATTATTCTTAATATTCAATCGTTTACCATTTACTAGTATAGTAATCAAATTTTTCAAGAATAGTCTGTCTTGAGGGTTTTGTTTATGTGTATGCTGTTTTACTATGTGTAATAGATAATTATATTGATATATTACATTCATAATTTTTCTTTCGTGATAAATAATGCGTCTTGTATGACGCTTAGCATAAGATTTTTTCCTTTCAACCAAATGCATAATTAAATTTCCAATTTTTTGATTCCACTCCCTTTCTTGATTTTTATATCCTATTTTATAGACCATTTTTTTATTATAAGGTGTTTATTGTTTATATTAGTTTTATTTTTTACTGCTAATTTTCAATTTTATGTTTATTCATCTTGTTCTTTTAATCTGTTAGACAATAATTCATTTTCTTTAATTTTATTTGTTAGCTCGTGTTTTAATTTTTGTATATAAAAGGCTCTTGTATACCTTGATTCTAATTGTGTTCTATAATTTTCTGCTATACGAGTTATGTTATCAAATTTTACAGATAGATTATAATATCGTTTTTTAAGCGTAATTTCTTGAGTATGCAGTTTTAATTTCAAATGTTGATTTTCAGCGTAAAATAGTTTTGATTTTCTTTCAAGTATTTCATTCTCAATCTTGTATTTTTTTACTTCTTTTAACAATATATCATTTTCAACGATATATTTATGTGTGAAGAAATTGTATTTTTGATCTGCAAAATATTTATTCACAATGTAAGGTAAAATGTTTTTATACTTTTGTTTAGCGTCTGGATATTTTGTATCATTATATAAATCATAAACATTTTTCAACACATCATATCCCTTTGCATCAACTTGTTTTAGTGGAGCACCTCTATCAACAAGTAATTTACATGCTTCTTCGTTAAAATTATCGCTTGACAAACACGCAACTATTATTGGATCGCCATCAATATCAGTATATTTCATATCTGCTCCAGCATCTATTAGCAATTCTATTATTTTTGTATTATTAGAATAATTTTTGCCATCATATAATGCTGCAGATACTAATGGTGTTACCAGTCTATCTCCTACATAATTTACATTTGCTTTAGACTCAATCAATTCTTTTACAAATAATACATTATCGCATTCACAAGCATATATCAATATCTCATGTAATGAATAGTTAGCGTGTACAAGTTTTTTGAAAAACATAATTTTTTTACAAGGATCTATAGTATTTACATTTGGTATCAAAGAATATACAGTATCTCCCCATCTGTTTTTTGATATAACATTTAGTCTTTTGATATCACATGATAATAAAAATGTAAACATTTTCAAATGATTGTAAAACACGGCATAATGTAGTAAGGTATTTCCAAATACATCTTTTCTATTAATACCATAATTTTGATTAAGTGGCATAGTGTTTGAATATACCTTTTTACAGTTAGGACAGGTTGGATTTGTAGTCTTTGCATCAAACTCTTTAGTCCATCTATCAATACATTTTTTATGAAATTGATGAGGACAACCATCTATCTTTACATTTGTTGGTATATTTTCATTAAAACATATTGTACAGGTTGTTTTTATATCCATAGGATCGGCATTATTGCGTATTAAACTATTAAAATGTTTATCTCGTAAAATACACGTGAGCAGTGGTATATTGTTAGTGGCTACACAGGCAATTGCTGGAGTAATATTACACTGTTTATCACCTGCAAATATATCTATTTTTGGATCTGAAAATAGTTCTGTAATCAAGGGTTCCTGTTTTCTTACAATAGCGTCTACCAAAGGTGTCGCTTTAAAAAGTATTTTTTTCTCATTTTTATATCGTAATTTTAATATGGTGTGTATATGGCCCGTATTTATATCTATATTTAATATATTCAAAATATAGTCAATATCCATTTTTTGTTTTGCAAATTATAAATTTAAGTTAATATATAATTTCAATTTTTTTAAAAATCATCGTCTAGTTCAAATATTCTATCTTCTTTTTTAGATACTTGGGATGGGTTTTTATATTCAGATACTCTTTTTTCAAAGAAATTCGTTTTTCCATCCAAGCATACAACCTCCATAAATTGAAATGGGTTAGTTGTATTATATATTTTTTTATATCCCAGTTGTGTAATAAGTCTGTCCGCTACAAATTTAATATATTGTTTCATCAAATCTGAATTCATACCAATTAATCTACACGGTAAACTTTCACATATAAATTCACTTTCAATGTCAACTGCATTTTTCATAATTTCTTCAATTCTTTTTTGAGACAATTTATTCTTGCAATATTTATAGAGCAATACTGCAAAATCACAATGCATACCTTCATCTCTTGCAATCAATTCATTTGAATGTCCTAAACTTTTCACCATTTTACCTCTATTTTTCAACCAGAAAATAGCACAAAAAGAACCAGAAAAGAATATTCCTTCTACAATTGCAAATGCAACCAATCTTTCAGCAAATGAATTTTTATTATTTATCCATTTTAATGCCCACAAAGCTTTCTTACGAATTGCAGGAATGGTTTCAATTGCATTGAATAATTTATTTTTGCGTTTTTGATCGGTAATATATGTTTCAATCAATAAAGAATAAACTTCCGAATGAACTGCTTCAATTGCACTTTGAAATGCATAAAAACACCTGGCTTCAGGAAACTCAACATCTTGGCAAAATTGCCCCATTAAATTTTCAAGAACAATACCATCACTACCAGCAAAGAATGCTAAAATATTCTCTATAAAGAACCGTTCATTTTTGGTTAATTTATTCCAATCATTTTTATCAGCACTAAAATCTATTTCACCAGCCGTCCAATATGAATTTTGGGCTTGTTGATAGGCTTTATACAATTCAGGGTATTTTAAAGGAAATAATGTAAATCTATTTTTTGATTTGAACTCGGACATTTTATTAATAAATAATAATATTTTTTTGTAAATCAATTTTTCAAAAAAAATAAAAAAAAATAAATTGATTAATAACAATTTATATTTTATACAATGATAAAAAATGCTGACTACTACTACTCGTGTTATTCATACGAGATCAATTAAATCTAAATTACTTCCTGGATTACCTGTTACTCCAACCCGAATATGTTCTATTCCTCTTAGTCCAAGTCGTTTGTATGCTTATTACAACAATCAAATGTTTGATGAGTGGGTGAAGTATTATAGTTCAACTAATTTGGACCAATCTCCTGATTTGTTTTTGAATTATATATTTCAAAGAGGGAATCAATTTGAAGATGATATACTAAAATTGATTAAACGCAAAGGATTTCCTGTTAAAAAAATATGCAATGGTTATGGATTCAATACAATTAGACAGATGAGTCATCTGACTGAAAAATGTATGAGAAGTGGTTGTCCAATCATACATTCTGCTCCATTGTATTCTAAAAAAAGAAATTTCTTTGGCATTGCGGATCTGTTGATTAATGGATTTACTTTAAAGAAATTATTTCCACATTTGGTAAATTGTTTGAACGAGGATGAGGCTATATTTGGAAATTATTATTATGCAATTGATATAAAAAGTTCATCCGTTCAACTTTTATCTAATAAATATCTTGGCAATACCGGAAAAACAAATTATTACAAATCCCAAGTGTATATGTATTCACTGATTATAAGTGATATACAAAACATTGAACCGACATTGGGGTTTCTACTCTGTAACAAATACAAAAGTTGTAAAGTGAATTATTCACCATTTGAAAGATTGGGCGTGATTAATTTTCAAGACCATGATAATTATATTATACCCAAGTTTATGAAAGCTGTTAATTATATGCGACTTTTTATTCGAGACGGACATTTGTGGAATGTTGATGAGGATCCGACAAATCAACTGCTACTACCGAATGACGGCAGTAAAGGAAATTGTCAAGGATATAAAAAGGCTGTATTGCAGAGAACTGGTGATATAACACAATTATACAGATGTGGATTAAAGCATAGACAAATGTGCTTTAATAAAGGTATTATATCTATTAATGATCCTAATATTTCTTCTGAAAATCTTGGTATCTGTAACAGCAAATACCAAAAAATTGTGGATAAGATGATCGAGCTGCATCAACAGAATCGTGAAATTATATACCCAAACAAGATTACCAATGTTAGTAATGAATGGAGAAATGAAGATAATGCTATTTATTTAGATTTTGAAACAATTAATAATATTTTTAAGGGGGTTGAACGCTCTGGTTTGATATTTAATGTTGGATTTTGTTATCAAAAGAAAACTAAATTGAAGACCAAATTGAAGACTAAATCTTATGTTGTTAAAGAATTGAATGATGAATCCGAAAAGCAATTGCTTTTGAGAATGATTAAAAAAATACAATCAATTTCTAGCAATCCTGTTATATATTATTACTGTGCAGACGAATCTATGTTCAATAAAAGCATGAATTACCATAATATTGAAATTCCCGATTGGAAATGGATTGATGTTCATAAAATTTTTGTCAATGAACCTATCGTTATTAAAGATTGTTTTAACTATAAACTTAAGAATGTCGCAAACTATCTATATAAATATAATAAGATATCTAGTAATCTTACGGATAGTATTGTGAACTGTGGTTCTAACGCAATGGTTTTGGCGTATAATTATTATACGAATAAAAATAATTCAAACACTGAATATATGCATAGAATTATAAAGTATAATGAATTCGATTGTAAAGTATTGTTTGAAATAATATCTTATCTAAGGAAAAATCACTAAAAAAATCACTAAAAAAATTAAAAAACATAAAAAATATATTAAATAAATCATACATTTAAATAAAATGTATGATTACAATTACGATTATAAATTAATGAATATATTAGATAATTATATAATAACTCCAATTGTTGTATTTATAGAGTATTTAACAAGTAGTAAGAAAGAAGAGGAAAAGAAAAATAATTCTAATTCTTTTTCTAATTCTTTTTCTAATTCTTTTTACAATTCATTTAATTATTTCTTTTCTCCCCCTAAAACCGAATCAATAGAATTAGATTATATAAGATGAAATAATGATTAATCATTTATAGCACAATCGGGATATGCATCTCTCATAGTTTCATCTGTTTTGTATAATGAAAATATAATAGATACTATAGTTATAATAATTAGCATCATAATACTATACCATTTCATACGATAAAAAGTAAATATCTTTTTACTTGGCGGGCATAATATATATAACCCAATAATAGTCATTAGTAATAGAAAAGGAATAGGAACTACAGAATCGGTTGTTTCAGGCTCATTACAAGGATTTATTAACCAAAATTTATCATAATCAACAGAAGGACTGCCATACATACTATTTGTAATTGCATTGATAATACAATTACCATTTGTAGATATAGATACTAGTAAAAATATTGGAATAATAATATAAAGTGTAATAGCGATTAAAGGTTTATAAAATGTTAGTGGTAATAATCCTATCATACCCATCAAAAAATAATGAAGATATTGGATAATATTTATTGTTACACAATTTGTCATTTATTATTATAAATATTAAAATAAAAGAATATAATGAATACCATATCCAATAATTCTAATAATACAGTATTATCAAAATTATTGTTATCAACCAACAATAAAAAATTGCATACAGAATTAAAACGTATATCAAGTTCATTATCAAAAAAATCAAAACAGCTTATTAACGGTATTACAACTGATGGCATAACCAACAGTATTCCTATTTCATTGATTGGCAATTCAACAGAAAAATATAAATTATTAAAACAATTTATTCTGTTAAAAGCAAATATTAATAAATTTGGAATAGATGGATACACTCTTTTAAAAAGAGAATTGTGTAAACCTATTGGAACAATTGATGTAAAATTTATTTTTACCATTTGTTCTAAGGGAGCAGATCCCAATATTCCAACATGTTTTCCACCAATTATTTCGTTTATAAAACAAATGGAAGGAGAAATGAACGATTGTATGAAAATTAATATAAAAAATAAAATAAGGGATATTATAAGAATACTTATCTGTTTTGGAGCAAATGTATTACAACAAGATGTATATAAGAAGGATGCAATAGATTATGCTAAAAAATGCAATATGCCCGAACTATGGTTTTCAGTATCCCATATGCCATTTATTAATGTTTATACAAACCCTTTGTTGCGATGTATTGCAAATATGTATAAAATTAATACAAAACATATTGATTTAAATGATGAAAAAAATAAAGAGTTTATTATAACCAAAATTAACACTCATCATACAGATAAGACAATAAAATTTCGTAATAATAGTATTACGAATATTCACAATCCACATACATTAAGTGGAACGAATATTTATGAATTATGTAATGATGAAATCGTCGTATATAAATTAGATAAATATACGTGGTGTTTTCATATGAATGAAATACCGAATATTATACTAACGGGAAAAAATCCATGGACCGGTCAACTTATTTCTGACAATATAATTGAAGGTATGTATAATAATTTACATTATATTCCAGAATTTTCGCTTGCTGATATAATTACAAATAAATATTATAGTTCGTGTATATCTAAAAAGAATTTATTTCATTATTTAAGTGTATTTATTCATTCGTTTAATTGTAATGTGGTTATGGAAAAATTGAATAATATGCCTAAAAGTGAATTATTACAAATTTTAAAGTATTCCACAGAATATCACAATGTAATTGATATTATTTTTAGTAGGGGATATTCATTTCCTAGAGATTGGTTTTTAAAAATAATAAAATTATTACAAGACAATACATTAACTGTTCCTAAAATATCCTATGTATGCGAACGATTTATTAATTTATATGATATATTACAATATATTATTAACATTATGGGCGTTGAGTTATTTTCTAGTTTAAAACAGCATATTATATTTAGTTCATATGTATCTATTTTTGAATTAAAGACGATTATAGGAGAATATTATTCGTTATTAATTTTGGAAAGATTTAAAATAAGTAATTATGTGAATAGTAATGAAGATATTGAAATTGAATGGATTGAATTAATGAAAATGATGATTCGTCACAAAGATTAATTTAAGATAATATATTATATGATAAAGATATTATTGTAATGGTTCAATTAGTAGCATTTGATATAGGTAAAAAGAATTTTGCATTTGTTATTTATTCTTGTGATGAGTTTTCAACGTGTATTGAAGACTTTTATAAAAAGGGTAGAGTTGTTTTTTATAAAAATATAGATTTAACATATGATTGTAAACAGTCGAGATATTTAGATCCTAAACTATATAATAATATGTATACAGAGTTAGATAAATATATAAA
>MDTB01156121.1_pt1 | contig 13557 bp, 12 predicted proteins | sample 811161 | NCBI WGS metagenome assembly MDTB01 (sample SAMN05326650, study PRJNA326480) | marine metagenome | isolation source: seawater | place: Mediterranean Sea | collected 2009
AGGAAATCATGAAGTCGAATGGGATGCAAAGGATAATGAAGGGAATCAGGTTTCAACCGGTGTTTATCTTATACATTTTGCGAGCGGTTCATTTAAGGGCACACAGAAGGTGTTGCTGCTCAAATAATTTGAGCAAAGTGTGAGTAAAATCACACTTTTTATCGTTTTCCTAGTGAGTAGGAGAAAAGTATATTATATCTCAGACAATTCAAAGATTTGTAAGTAATTGATAATATTAAAATAAGGATATATCAGGTATGAAACTAAAACGGAGTACTCAATCTGGTTTTACCATGATAGAGATCATGGTTGTGGTTGTTATTGTGGCAATACTTGCGGTGATAGCATTACCTACCTATTTAGATTATGTTAAAAGCTCATATGCATCTGAGGCAAGGACAGTGATGTCGAATATTAATAATGCATCAAAAATGTATTACCAGACCAGGGGTGATTGGCCCTCAGAGATAGATGAACTCGAAAGAGCAGGTCAATTAGATGTAAGTCGTTCAACAAAGCTCAAGTGGTCATTCGATCTACAGCTAAGCGATCAAGGTGGTCGAATAACTGCAACGAGTACTGAAGAAATGTCTGGAGGAGCAGGTCACCAGGTAGTTTACGATGCTGATCTAGGAAAGTTTACAGGGTATGGCTCACCTGAAGGTGAATAAGCCTTCATGGATCTAAATAAGCTACTTAGTTATTCCGTCGACAGCGGAGCATCAGATCTTCACCTGAGTGTTGGTTCAATACCGATGTTGAGGATCAATGGTACCATGAAGCCACTCAATATGGACCCACTCAAGCAGGAGGAAATGGAATCTATTATTCCACAGGTACTGGATGAAGATCAGATCCAGCTTTTTGAAGAGAACAAGGAGATAGATTTTTCTGCTAGTCTGGAGGGAAAAGGTAGGTTCAGGGTTAATTTTTTTAATCAGATCAAAGGGCTAGCTGGAGTATTTCGTACCATTCCAGAGGTCGTGAAAGATTTTGATGATCTGGGTATTCCACCTGTTTTAAAGAACCTAGCCCTAATGGATAGGGGTCTTGTGTTATTAACAGGCCCTACTGGCTCTGGAAAGAGTACCACCCTCGCAGCAATGGTAGATCATATAAATACCCAGAGAAGTTGTCACATAATTACAATTGAAGATCCCGTTGAATACTATCACGAGACAAAAGAGAGCCTAATCAATCAAAGAGAGCTTGGTGCAAATACACATAGCTTTGCCAACGCGATGCGCTCTGCTCTTCGAGAAGATCCTGATGTGATCTTGGTTGGTGAGATGAGAGACCTCGAGACAATCTCCCTAGCTTTAACTGCTGCTGAAACTGGACACCTTGTACTTTCCACTCTTCACACATCAAGCGCTGTGAAGACCATTGACCGGATCATTGATATTTTCCCAACAGGCCAAAAAGGGCAGATTAGATCGATGTTGTCTGAAAGTCTCGAGGCTGTGATCGCTCAGAAATTGTTAAAAACAAAAGACGGAAAAGGTAGACTTCCTGCGTGTGAGGTCATGATCGCAAATACTGCAATTCGCAATCTTATTCGCGAGGATAGGATCTACCAGATACCATCAATCATTCAATCTGGTGGCGTAGAGGGAATGCAGTCACTTGATCAAGATCTTCAGAGACTTGTATCAAAGGGCGATATTGAAAGGAAAATGGCAGAGAATATCGCAGAAAACCCAAAATTATTTGCTCAAAACGTACTATGACCTTAAAAAAATCTAGTTCAGGTATTGGGTTTATCGAGGTGATGACAGCTACAGTTATTATATCGATTGCCTGTATAGGTCTTATGATGGGTGTTGTACATGCAAGAGGCGAGCTACATTCTCTTGAGATAAAAGAAAGAGCAACAGAGGAACTGCTTAATTATATGGAATATTGGAAAGGACGCATCGCTGATGGGAAACTATCGCCATATGAGCTTGCAGGAGATCCAGATGGCGATGAGATATTTTTAGTTGGTGGTTTAGGACAAAAGAATTCTATCGAGGCACGATTGTACTATGACTTTAGAAGGCTCAATAACTTCAATGACTATGGGACTACAGATATGACCCGGTATGAGCTAGAGTGTTGGATAAAATGGGGTGATAGATTTACCTCACCAACCGGAAGATATGCGGGAGACACGGGTTATGAAAGGCGACTTTCGACTATCATGACCAAGTTCGAATTATGATTGTAAAATTGCTAAGAAGCACTAACGCCGGCATGACACTTTTAGAGTTGTCTGCAGGAATCGTCGTAATATCAATAATTGCGATCGGAATGACCAGTGGTGCTCAAGCTGTGATGCTCCATTATCAGTCGGATACAGTAAGACAAGACCTTAGGCAGTATGGTAATAATATCATGCGTGAGATCGTTCGCGAACTGAATCTTGCACAAAAGGTTGAAATTGATAGTTTTAATGGTTTTGCAAGATTAAGACTTTACAAGTACTACACCGATATTTCTCCTGAACTAGTTGTCGCTTGTGATGACAGATCTGGAATACAGTTCAATAGCGATGTTCCTGTTGATGGAGTGCTAAAGTTTCCAAGCGAAGGAGTGTTTCGAGGCCCAAATAAAAGAACGGTCTATGTTGATGATTTTGTGGTTGAATATGATATGCAACCTGGTCTGGGCTCGGACACATTTAAGAATTCCTACATGACACTTTCCCTTGTTCTTGCCATGGAGAGTGATGTCATGGATGAATCGTTTCAACCCGTCAAGGAGCAGCATATTTATCGCAGATCTGTTTTTATGGGTACTGCATATATTCAGACAAAAGTTACAAATGCGATGGGAGTAAACCCTGATGCATAGGTTTTATTCTAAAGGTAGTGCAGCACCACTAGCACTTTTATTTACGCTTGTGAGTATGTCATTTACAGTTGCTTACTTGAAAAACTCATTTAGTCAGGCTGCTATGGAGAAATACAGGTACGCTGAGTGGAAAGCTCTCTATGCTGCTGAGGCCGGTTTAAACGATGTGGGAGTAGTTGTTCTTCCATACATCACCTCTGATACACTCCTAGTAAGAAATGGTGTTAGTTATGGTGCAGACGAGAATAATAGACCAATCGGTATGTATAAGGATATCGCTTGTTCCACGCAGTTATTGCCAAATTCAACAAGGAAAGAATACATTGCGTATTCAACTGGTGTTGCAGATTATATCACACCAAGCGGAACAAATGTTTCGATAGAGAGAAGGGTATTCACCTCAATGCGACCACAAGGCTTTGAAGAATTCATGTATTTTACGCATGAGGAAGAGCCTATAGGTCCTGGCAATACAGGTAGTGTAAATTTTTGCGGTTCGGATGAATTAGATGGGAAGGTCCATACCAATGGAAATATGTCTTTCTGTCAATGGTCGTGCGCCACATTTAATGGTGAGATCAATGTAACCTATGAAGCAGAAGAGCAAGGAAACCTATTTAATGGAAACCAGAATTGTATAAACGACTATTTAGAAGATGATGAACTTGTTATAGATACTGTTCACCAGATCATATATCCTCCTCAAAATTCTACTGAGGTAGCAAAACAGAATGCCACTAAAACGTTTGTGGCTGACACAAAGCTATTTAGACCAGGTAAAAAAGATACTCTGGTTATGACAGAAATAAACTTTGTTGAGGGGGGCTACTGGGCCGCGCAATGGACATACAATATTCCACCCATCGGTAATCCACCAGCGGAATTCAGTTTTCAATACGATAGTTTGGCAAGTGGTCTAGAGACTGATGATTTTCATTTACACCTATTTCCAAATGAATTTGATGGTACTGCAAATACGTATAACTCCAATTTCTTGGTAATGAGCGGTAATACCCTCGATGGTATCAACCTTTATAGTCTCGTTTCTTCTGGTGATTTTGAGATAGGTGATGGAGACCAGATTTTTATTTTTAACGAGGATAATTCAAAAGTGATATCATTTATCTCAAGCGGAATAGCTACTCTTGGTACAGATCGTCTAAGAGTATCATTTTACGGTGAGACCCTAGCATATAATGGCCCTGAAGGAATTGGTTTTAATGATGATGAGAATATCACCTTTGTCAATGCGAGTGCCAGCGATGGGCTAAATGAGAATGTTGAGTGGAATAACCAAGTATATTATCATGACCATGATCTAACAGAAACAAACCCTGATGGTTGGACTGGATACTGTGAAGCTGGAGGCAGGCAACATTTTGATTTTGATTATTGGACTGCCGGTGGCACATCATGTGATATATTTAATTGTCCCGATGAGATCTACAATAGTGAACATGTATTCATGAATAGAACCTTCTTTTCTACAGGAAATTCCCCACAAATCATCTATATAAAGGGAGGACAGGTGCTTGTCCGCGGAACGGTTGATGGACAGTTTACAATCGTGACAGATGATTATACTGAATATAGAGTTCACTCTAGTACTAATACTGTTGACAGGGTCTGGGGAAATATATGGTTAATAGATGATGTGGTTTACGCCGACTCCTATACATCTGGTGCGGTTGTACAGCCTGCTTACGGTGGTTCAAATAACGTCCTTGGTCTTATAGCTGGAGGTAGTGTTATCATTGCGAATACCAGACCCAATGGTTCTAGAGATAGACAATTTGGTCAGGATATCAAGATCAACGCAGCTGTCTTAGCAATGAATGGAGGATTTATTTCACATTATTGGCAGAATAGTACAATTGGTCACCATGACCCTATTCTAGGAGGTATCTATAATCTTCCGATAGCTGATGGTCGTGGAGGGCATAGAAATTATTACCGCAATGAAGATCAGTCTGGGGCCCATACCAATGACAATACTGGTGATTATCGTGGATATGTAAAGCTATGGGGATCCATAGTTCAGTTCAGAAGAGGATATATGAAAAGAAATACAGGCGGGGGTAGTCCCTATAATACTGGTGACATTGGTTATGATAAGAATTACAACTATGATTATAACCTTCGACTCAATCCACCACCCTATTTCCCAGATCTAGAGAATACAAACAATACAGTTATTTTAAAAATGGCCTCCTATGGCGAGGCGAGGAACCAACAGCAGGATTAGGGAAGAAATATGTATCTAGGATTAGACATAGGCAGGCAGTACGTCAAAATGGTGGCAGCCGATAAGACCAAAAATGGATATAAACTGATTGATGCAGGCTCTAGACTCATACCGGACCCTAACTCTGCATATGACCCCGAGAAGATCGACCAATCTCACTATGTCATAGCAGTAAAAGAACTATTTAGGCAACAAGGGCTTAACCCTAAAAAAGCAAAAGTTATGATTTCGGGAATCAATGGGTCTTCTGCAAGTATTAAACAGATCACGACCATGGAGATGCCCTCTGATGAGCTCAAATCTGCCATGACGTTTGAGGCTAGAAAGCATATCCCAATGGATGGTACTGATGCAGTGATCGACTATCAGATATTGGGGTCGAACAAGAAAGAGGTTGATAAGATAGATGTTGGCCTTGTAGCCTGTACAAAAGGGGTTCTTAACAACCACATAGATCTTTTAAAAGAATGCGGTCTCAAGCCAGGTGTAGTAGATGTAAATCCAATTGCAATGAGCAATGCATTCTCATTTATAAAAGACATGCCAGAAGATGGCCTTGTGGTGATGCTTGACATCGGTGCAATTTCATCAACGCTAGTTGTCTATGGCAAAGGTGAACAGTTTTTCACAAGGGATCTTCCTATTGGTGGTCATCACTTTGTTAAAGAATTATCTGAAAAGAAAGAGATAGGCTATACTGAGGCTCAAGATCTGCTTTTTCGAGATGGTATCACATCTACAAAGGCTGATACCTCAAGCGAAAATATAGATCAGGTAGGCATTGCAGAGCGGACAGTATATGATAACCTAGTAGAGGATATGAGACGATCTTTAAGGTTCTATGCAAAACAGACAGGCCAAAGCTTTTTCTTAAAGATATTCTTAACAGGTGGAGCTGCAGCAACGCCGGGGCTTACGGCTATAGTCAATGAAAAATTAAATATCGAATGCGCTGTTTTTGACCCATTCGATTCTGTGGATGGTGCTGGTGATATTTCAATTTCTAATCCAAGCCAGTATACAACAGCACTGGGGCTAGGGATTCGAGGAGGAATGGACCTTGGATAAACAATATATAGTTATAAACCTAAATAAAGCAGAAAGTGCAGAAACTCGCCAGGCAAGGGTACGTGAGCAAGTGCGTTGGGGCGTATTTGGTGTTCTTATTATCTTGTTGCTGGGCGTAAATGTTAGGGTATGGATGATCAGTTCTGGTTACGACGGAATAATTGATAAAAAGCAAAAAGAGATCTCGCGCTTAAAGGATGAGATCAATAAACTCCAATCACAGGGCAAGAATCTATCAAAGGATGATATCCTTTCATTCGCAGACTTAGAACAAGATCGCTTTCTATGGGCCAAGAACTTGGAGAAAATGGGAGCTTTGACTCCTGATGATATCGCGATCACTGGTTTAAGATTTAAACGTCAAAAGCTTATAATACGAGGAATTGCACTAACGTTTGAAGATCGAAAAGACTTCGAGATCATCGATGAATATGTACAAACCTTGCGTAATAATAAAGAATTCTCGATCAACTTTAGTAAGATAAAGTATGTAGGTCACAGTAAAGTAAGTGTTCGAGGGCAAGATATTGTAAGATTTGAAATAGAAGCTAGCTCGAAAAAGGGTGGGAAAAAGAATTTTTCCTAATTACTAACTATGGCTGAAAAAAGAAATATTATTCTATTTGGATCAATGATCTTATTAACAATCTCATACTGGTTGACTGCGTCAATTCTCATTGGTGATAAACCTTTTGAGATAAGGGTCCTTGAGGAGGAGCAGCAAGAGCTTAATGAAAATCTGATAAGCGCTCAGATCCTGGCTAGTCAGTTGGATAGGGTGTTTACATTATTTCAGGAAAACCTAGCGCTTTCAAAAGCAGATTCTCTTGCAGATGATGCAAGTTTACCATTTTTAAATAATTTAACAGATGTGCTAGAAGAGTTAGATATAAAATTATTGGGCATCAAGCCTAAACCTCGCATCGATAAAATTACTTACTTCAAGGCGCCTTATATTGTCACGCTCGAGTGTTCTTATGACCAATTTGGGAAATTCCTTTCAGAGTTAGAGCGCTCACCAAGGTTAATTACCATTGATGAGTTTGAGGTCAAAAATGGAATTGAAAGGATCAAGGCGAACACCGATGAAGAAAAATTAATATACCAGGAGTTTGTAGTGAGTCTATCGACAATTACACTGGTAAAATCAAAGAGCAAGGTTGTATCATGAGTGATAGGTCGGTTACTATTTGGAATCTTATTGTAGGGTTTACGATCTTAAGTTTGGTCGCTACTAGTTTTAAACTTTTTCCAATGAATAAAAAATATGATCGTTTAAAACAAGCTGCAGAGGACCTTCAATTCGGAACTGATAAAGAGCTAGAGAATATTATCTCTTATCTTGAGGAAAGACTTGAAGACCGTAGTGAATTTGAGTTTAAGATCAATAATACTCCAATGCTCCTCACGAATGTTCTTTCTCTTGCAGATGGATCTGGTAGGCGAGTGAAGCGTAACAGAAATGCGGTAAGAGTTGCTTTTGTGTATCAAAGAGAAGACCATTTTCAGGCACAGATCGATTATAGAGGTAAGGCATTTACTGTTGGGGTAGGAGACACTATACCTAATATTGGTACTGTTGAACAGATTGATGGTACAAAGGTCATTATAAAAACAAACAGTGGAAAGAAATCATACCCTGCGCCAGGTTATGAACCATCAACATAGGATATTGGAAAAAATTATGAAGGAAAAGCGTAATATGAAATTTATGAACTTTATGATCTATTGTGTCATTATGGTCATTTCGATACAGCCAATTTATGGTCAGCCAGGTACAACTGAATCAAATGAGGATAATACTTTGATCACGATTCATGCAGAGGATGCATTCCTGCCGAGTATTCTTGCTATCCTCGCTAAAGAAAGTGGATATAACATCGTCACTGATCCTAATGTGAACAAGCAGGACAAGGTCTCTGTTCATTTGGATGAGGTCCCCATTGAGCAGGCAATTAATCTAGTGGTCAGGGCTGTAGGGCTGAGCTATGAGGTTGTTGGAAACTCATTCCTTATAGCAGATCCTAAAAAATTAAAAGAAGAAGTTGGTGTTACTTCATATGTGGTCACGCTAAAGTATGCTGCTGCTGCAGATGTAAAGAATCTTTTGCAGGATATATCAGAACAGGTCCAGGTTGATATTCCAGGTAATAAGCTTCTAGTGAACGCCTCTCCAAAGAAAATAGCAGAGATTATCAAGGTGGTTGAGAGTATTGACGTTCCAGCGATACAGATCATGCTTGAAACAAGACTGATCGAGGTTGCTGCAGACGTTGAGGAACAGTTAGGTCTAGATTGGTCCAAAATTTCAAGCTATAGCACTATTCTAGCAGAAAATGGGGTCCCCTTACAGGAAGGGGGAGGCTCAGTGGTGCCTGATGATCAGACAATAGGGCAAAAACCTGCTACAATGGGATTCAATAGATTAAGTGGCAAAAAAGATGAGACCGCTATAATACCAAGGTATTTTAGTAGACAGTTGACAGCATTTGACCTCACCCTAGATCTACTTCTTAGAAATAACAAAGCAGAAGTTCTAGCTGATTCAAGGCTAACCACCATTAATGGAAGAGAGGCTAATATCAAGCTTGTCGATATCGTGCCATATATTCTGAGTTCTGGAGGCGTAGGTGGTCAGGTGCAGGTTCAGAAAGAGGAAGTTGGTATAAAACTTAATATTTTACCAACCGTAAATACCGATGGTTATATAACTGTCAAGGTTGAACCTGAGGTCTCAACTATATTTGAATTTATTGGCCCAGATGCTAATATACCAAGAGTTAAGAGTAGAACATCATCCACTACTATAAGGGTAAAAGATGGGCAATCCATTGTCATAGGTGGGCTCTTAAGTAATGATAAAAAACAAACGACCTACAAGGTGCCGATACTGCATAAGATTCCAATTATTGGTAGCAAATTATTTACATCGCGAGGTGTTATAGAACGCAAAACAGATCTGGTCATTCAAATTACTCCAAAGATCATTGAAGATGCATATACTGGAATAGTCAAATCTCAAGAGGTGGCTGAATACGAGAACTATGTTAATAGATCTGTAGCTCCTAAAAATGAAGCTACTAGCGTTGGTCAGGATGTTAGTGGAGATGAAGAAATAGACAGTCCTGAAATACAACAAGGTAAAGGAGAATAGTATGAATTTTTCTAAAATTATTAGTTTTCTATCATTCCTTTTCATATCGATATTTACTTTATCATGTGACGATCGTTTACCTGAAGAAGTAGAAACTGCAGTTGAGACAGGTTCGCTATCCTTGGCCCATGTTTTCGTACATGGCGAGACATCTAATCCTATCATAGTCGGTGAGGTTTTATCAGATGCTGAGGCAAAAACTTCAGTTATCGTTATAGCCAGACTATTGGATGGAGAGGGCGTTGGAGCTAATGGAAAATCACTACAATTCTCTTCAGATATTGATGGCGCTTTCGACACCAGTGATCCATCAACAAAGTATGTGCCGAATTTTAAGGAATTTGGTTTCCCTGAACTTGGTGGAAATGGGTATGCATTTGCTCGTTTTACACCGAGTAATGGTGCCGAAAAGATCGAGTCCACCGCATCCTCGGGTGCTATCATAACGGTAAAATACACAAGTGATATCATTGATAATGTAGAATTCTCAGTTTTTAGTCAAAAAGAGCAGGTCTGGCCTTATACAATGAACATTACTGCAGATGCCCAGATAGATCTTGGTGGAAGCAGTCCCTATGAAGTACTCCTTCAAAATGCACACGGCGATGACCTAGATGGGGTCCTTCTTAATATAGAATCAGCTAATGGTAGTATTATTTGCGGAGATACATGTTTTACCGATCCTACAGGCATGATAAATACAACCTTCGAATCTTATAGTTTCAGTGAAAATGTAGGACCAGGGCTGGTAAATACCTCTTTCTATCACCCGGCTATAGGAGACACAGTTACGGTTTCAAAACAGATCGTTATCGGTACAGAAAGCGCAGTTGGATCTTGCGCCTATATTGAAATACCAGCTTCCAACCCAAGTGAAATAGTTGTAAAGGATGGAGGTGGAATTGAATCCACAGATATCAAGGCAGAGGTATATGATAGTAATGGAAATCTTTTGACATCAGGTGTAACAGTTAATTTCAGGCTAGAACCCATTCTACAAGGAACATATTTGAATAGTCCAGATCAGACCTCAGTCAATGTAGAGACGGTCAATGGTGTGGCGACTGTTTCGCTGAATAGTGGTACGGAGCCAGGTCCTGTAAGGATCATTGCGACAGCAAATACTGTAGAAACATCCATATGCGACACTCTAAATGATGCCTTAGAAAGTATAACAGTTCCTGTTATCATTTCATCAGGAGCGCCATACCATATTGAAGCAGAGTATGATCCAAACAGTACAGAAGCTATCGGTGGTGGATTTTATCAGACAGAGTGTGCTGCTATTGTTTATGATAGATGGTACAACCCAGTTGAAGACTCTACCTATGTATATTGGTCCATTACTCCCTTACCGCCTGATACGCTAATTGATGCATTTGTAGAAGGGGTTAGTTATACGAATAATGAAGGCATATTGAGTGGCCAAGCTACCTCTGGGGTTGCGAGATCAAATATTGTTTACTCCACAGACGCTATCGGAGACATAGGTCAGGTGCGGGCACTTACATTTGGTACTGATGGTGATTCTGTGGCATCCTATATTAATGAAGACCAGGGTGATGCTACTTTATTCTTTTTACCTGGTCAGGTCACCTTATTAGCAGAAGCCACATACTTTGACTTTACTCTTGAAGGTACTGACCTTGCTGAACTGCAGGTCAGTGCACTGGTCATTGATTTTTATGGTAACCCTGTAGTCGATGCACCCGTTGCTTTTGGTGGGACTGGAGTGCTCGGCTGGAACGAATTAGGGTATGAGGCCTATACAGATGAGGGCGTTCTTGGTGCAGGAGTAGGAGATGGGTGCTTCAGCTGGCGTGATTATGGAGCTGATGATGATCCTGAGACCTTGGACATGGGTACATTTAATCAAAGACATGATTCTTTTGATACAACAGGGAATGGTATCTACGATACCTCAGAGGTTTCAGAGCCATTTGATGATTTTGGACAGGATGGCATAGAAAACACTTTTGATGAAGGAGAGGCGAACGGATTCTGGGATGGATATTCAATGATCAATTGTGAGCCTGTAGTTCGAACAGATGAGGACGGTTATGCAAGGATCCTAGTTCAATATGATCGTGCATTATGCACATTGGCAAATATAGATGATACCCAAAACCCACAAGTTTGTACATGGGATGATTTTACCTCAAGTCTTACTGCAACCCTTATGATTCCAGAGATCACCACAAGCGATCCAATAGATATTCTTCTGGTCAGATCTCCATCATCTGATGAGTGTCCTTAATAAACTACAATTATACAGATCAAGGGAATAGAAAATGAGCGCAGATTTTAATCCACAATTTTCAAAACTTGGTGAGATCCTTGTAAATAATGGTAAAGCAACAGAGAGCGGGATTAATGAAGCTCTCGTACAACAAAAAACTACCAATGAAAAGATCGGTACAACATTGATCGAAATGGGTTTGTTGGAAGAAGATGATTTTGCAACGGCCTATGGTCAGCAACTAGGATATAAAAAAGCAGATAATTTTATTCTTCTTGAAGCAGACTCTGAAGTGGCTGCGCTTATACCTGAGGATTTTGCCCGCGAGAATAGAGTTCTAGGTGTTAGCAGTAATGATACTACCATCGTGGTTGCAATGGAAGACCCAGAGGATGTTGTCGCTATTGACTCAATCAAGAGACTAACGAGTTTAAACCCTGATATTTTAGTTGCAGGTCCCAGCTTACTTGAAAAAGCATTAGATAAAGTTTACGGTGAGATACAAAAAACCGCTGAGGTTGAACAGACCATTGATAGCATCACCGTTGTATCAGGTGATGAGGGCTCACAGGAAGAGGTTGACCTATCACCAGACAAGGCATCTGAGGAAGATGCACCCATTGTTAAGCTGGTCAATCTTATTTTTCAGGAATCGATCAAAGAGCGTGCTACAGATATTCACATTGAGCCAATGGAAAATCAGGTCTACATAAGAATTAGAATTGATGGTGTATTACAAACAATCATGACACCGCCTATTGCATCCTTAAGTGGCCTGGTAACAAGAATAAAGATATTATCAAACTTGAATATTGCTGAAAAAAGATTACCACAGGATGGAAGATTTTCTGTTAAAGCGCCTGGTAAAGATATAGATATTCGTGTATCAATTTTACCTACAGTCTATGGTGAAAAAGTTGTAATGAGGCTGTTGGATAAAACAGGATTCGATTTTAATCTAACATCTCTTGGTTTTCCTAAACGAAATCTTAACACTTTTAAAAAAGTCATCAATCAACCATATGGTATGGTCGTGGTGTCTGGACCTACCGGATCAGGTAAATCAACATCTCTCTACGCAGCTTTAAAAGAGATCAAGAGTGAAAAAACCAATATTACAACAGTAGAAGATCCTGTCGAGTATCAATTAGATGGTGTGAATCAGGTACAGGTGTTTGAGGATATAGGTCTCACCTTTGGTTCGACCCTGCGTTCTATACTGCGTCAAGATCCAGATGTCTTGCTCATTGGTGAGATAAGGGATGGTGAGACTGCAGACATTGCTGTGAAATTTGCATTGACTGGGCACTTGGTATTTTCTACTGTGCATGCAAACGATGCTCCGGGAACTATTACTAGGTTATTAGATATAGGTATAGCTCCGTTTTTAGTGGGTTCATGTCTCAACCTTGTTATGGCACAACGTCTAGTTCGAAGACTTTGCAATAACTGTAAGGAGGAATATGTCCCAAGTAAACAAGAATTAGGTCTAGTTGGATTAGATCCGAGCAGTGTCCCTAAAGCTCTTTACAAAGCTAAGGGGTGTGCTGAGTGTCGTAATACAGGATATAAGGGAAGGCTAGCCATTTTTGAGATGATACCTATGGCACGTGAATTGCGTAAGCTTGTATTTGACAATGCTAATGAGGATGAAATACGTCAGGCTGCGCTAGATAATGAGATGGTCACATTGAGAGAGGCTGGTCTTGAAAGAGTTCTCGATGGTACAACCTCTATCGAAGAAGTGTTAAGATCGACTGTTGAGGATCTCTAGTGGCAGTATTTAATTATTTGACCAAGGATCCTGAGGGAAAGAGAAAAGAAGGAGAGATCCGTGCAGACTCCCTTGATACTGCGGTGCAGAAATTATCCGCTAATGGTCAAATGGTCATTACTCTTAAAGAAGTAGATGACACCTTTGATTTTCTTGGTCCATTTATTGATGAAATACAATTATCAATAGAAAAAGCCAAGAATAGAATCCCACTTTCTAATATTGTATTTTTTACCCGGCAA
>MDTB01171835.1_pt1 | contig 13557 bp, 14 predicted proteins | sample 811161 | NCBI WGS metagenome assembly MDTB01 (sample SAMN05326650, study PRJNA326480) | marine metagenome | isolation source: seawater | place: Mediterranean Sea | collected 2009
CCAGGGTATTTTGGCGTAACGAAATATCCACCGTCATTTGGCTGACTTATATGGGTAAATTTTATAAAAAGAAAAACTTTCTCAATCCGCATATTCCAAAAAAGATTGGCTGGATAACTGTATCCTTCAAATATTTTTTCGCTATTTTGTAAATAAAACTGTTGGGTTACTGGATCATAGGCATTGGCATAATAAGCTGATTTGTGGTGAACATCAATACCAATTTGAACCGGAATCGTATGGTTAAACCAACTTCCCTCCCAATAAGCTTTCATATTCAGGAAAGTAGTAGGTATTCTAAAGGCATCACTTTGGCTACCTGAAACTTCGGTAAAGATGACCTCATTTTTAAAACGAAAACCATAACCCAGGGTTTTATTGGTAGGAAGAAAAAGATTGATTTCACCCCCCAGCTGACTGATCAGATTGGCATCAGTGGCAACATTTGGCATTTTATCTTGAGCAAAATAGACATAGTTGCTAAAGGTGGTTAACGATATTTTAGGAATGAGTTGAAATTGCCACCATTTCAAAGACAGAGATCCATTAATTTGATTGGAAAATACATTGTCGAAATCATTATCCCATTCGTAATGATTGCCAAAAAAGCGTTGCTTCAATGAAGAGGGCTGATAAAGCATACTTTTATACTCTAAATTAATTAATTCACTCTTCAATGAACCCTTAAAATTATATTCACCCGTTTGCATGAGTTCTGCTGATCCTTGTATTTCAAAAATCTCTTTCCATCTAAAATCAACCCTACCCCCTAGGTAATTTTCTACTTTTCTAGCCATGGGATTAAAATACAGTGCTTCATGATTGACCACTCTGTTTTTGATATAAAAACGATAAAAAATAGAAGACAGTTTTCCAATCAAACCGACCTCATTGGAGAGGGTACGAAAAGTGGACTTGTGATAAGTGCTGTCCGAATCAATCAAAAACTGATCATAATAATCCTTGTAATCACCTCCTCCTCCATTATTCTCATTAAAGTCACTGAATAAGTTTACCTGCTTCAATTGATCAAATTGATGATACAATTGGAAGTTTTTGAATAAATCATATTGCTGGTACAAATGAATAGTTCGTCTTGAATCCTTCACTTTGGCATTTTCTAGAAAAATAGAATTATTTTCATACTGAAATTTATCTTCTTTATCTATCAAAGAATCTACCTCATCAAAGTACAAACCTCCTGTTTCATCCACGTCATTGTTAAAGGACATTAGATTAAATAAGACTTGATAAGGCTTATTGGGATGCCTATAACTAGAATGTACATTCAAAACCGTATTGATCACATTTCTATCATTAATTGTTTCGGTTCCAATTTGTTTATCAGCTGTACTTCGGTAATATTCAAAGCCAAAATTCCAATCAGATTGAATGTTTTGTGTAAAACTAAAGTTAGCTAAGGACCTGTTTTTTCCACCAAACACTACATTTAATTTCATAAAAGGTGACTTAGTATCATAATATTGAATAGCTGCGGACTGTGTAGTCAAAGGATCAAAAGCATGGTAACCTGCGTGGGCACCAATGGCATTGGGCAAGTCATAAAACACAGGAAACAACGCGGTACCTATATTTCCCAAATTTTGCAGTTTATAATCTGACCTACCATAAGCGGTAAATCGGTCTAAGTTTCCAACAAGAGTATCAATAAAAACCAATCTCTTGTCATTGGATTTCAAGTTTTCCTCCAGAATTACGTTCAAAGTTGAAGGGCCATAAACCAAAACAGTAGAATCATCTAAGATTTGTGAAAAACTAGAGGAAGACAACCCTATGAGTAGGACAACAATTAAAATTGACTTTAAAAATACAATTCTCAACATCAATACTTTGGATATCTTTTCATAGTATCGTCGACCAATTTCAGAAAGTTCGACTGACCTTCAATGAATTTAATTTCAATGGGCAAATAAAAACAACTTTCAGCGATTAGGTTTTTAAACTGACCCAGTTTGATGAAATCTTTTTCAGTGGTCACGAGCATGGCTTCATGATGCGCCATAACCTCGACAACTTTATTGATCTCATCTGCCTTATAATCATGATGATCTGCAAATTCATAAAACTCAACTACCTCAAAATTTGATTTTAAATAGGATTCAAATACCTGGTTATCCGCAATTCCTGCGATTCCAATCACTTTTTGTTTGGCCTTTGCCATTCCAAAAGAAATGAGAGGTGCATACGCTATGTGGGTGAAAAAAACAGGTGCGTCGGGATGATACGTTCGTGTCCTTGCAATCATCTGCTGCTGTTGTTGGTCACTCATATCAACTGGAGCTTTGGTGAAGCAGATAATATTCGCCCGACGTGCCCCTTGACGTGCTTCCCTCAACCGACCTGTTGGTAACAAAAAATCGTCGAAAAAAGGACGTTTACATGTCGAAAGTAATATAGATAAGCTAGGCTCAACTGATCGATGTTGATACGCATCATCAAGTAAAATCACATCAATATCATTGTTTTCTGCCAAGAGATAAGGAATACCAATGGCTCGAGCTTCGGCTACAGCTACTGAAATTTGATCTTGATATTTTTTCTGATAGATCATCGGCTCATCACCCAAGGTTGCGGCCGTATCTGAAGAACTACCCAACCTAAAGCCACGCGTTTTTCTCCCATAACCCCTACTTAATGTCGCAATTTTCTTATTTTTACTCAAAAAATGTTGAATCAAAAAATCGATCATGGGCGACTTCCCCGTTCCTCCCACCTCAAGATTTCCAACACCAATGACATTCGCTTCAAATTTTATTGAAGTTCTCTGTTTAATGTTATATAAATGATTGCGAAATCTTGTAATAAGATCGTATATTAACGCAAAAGGAAATAAAATAAGTTGCCACCAAGCCATAAAACCTATCAAATGAAGCTCAAAGATATTACGAAAAGCTTACAAGAATGGGCTCCACTGCCTTTTCAAGAATCTTATGATAATTCGGGTCTCATCGTTGGCGATGAAGAGATGCTCATTGAGGGATGTCTGATCTCTCTCGACCTCACTGAATCAGTCATAGAGGAAGCATTAAAGAACCAATGCAATATGATTATCTCTCACCATCCCATCGTATTTAAGGGTATTAAAAAGTTGTCTGGAAATCATTGGGTAAATCGATGTTTGATTAAGGCCATAAAAAATGATTTGGCTATATATGCTATTCACACAAATTTAGATAATGTTATGCATGGAGTTAATGGGATGATTGCCCATAGACTTAAATTAACACATGGGAAAGTCCTTCGTCCCATGACGAATGCACTACACAAGCTAGTAACCTTTGTGCCAATTGAGTACAAATCCAAGATATTAAAGGCACTACATCAAGCGGGAGCGGGTGATATCGGCAATTACAAAGAATGCAGTTTTAATATCACAGGAGAAGGTGTTTTTAAACCTGCAGCAGGTGCAAACCCTACTTTGGGTAGCTTAGATAAGCTTGAATCTGTAAAAGAAAGTAGAATTGAAGTGATTTTACCCCGTCATAAAAAAGATATCATATTATCTGCACTCAAGTCTGCACATCCATACGAAGAAGTTCCCTACTATTTAACTTCATTAGAAAATAATCAAGAAAATTTAGGGGCTGGTTTAATAGGTCAATTACCAAATCCTATGCCGATCATGGATTTTCTTGGTCATCTCAAATTATCAATGGGCCTAAAACACATTCGGCATACACCCTTAATAAGTAAAAAGGTCGAAAGAATTGCTATTTGCGGAGGTTCTGGAAGCTTCTTACTTAATGATGCTTGTGCATTGGGGGCCGATATTTTCATCAGCGCCGACTTTAAATATCATGACTTTTTTGAAGCAGATAGTCGGATAATCATTGCCGATATTGGACATTATGAAAGTGAAGTATTTACAAAGCAATTATTATGTGATTTTTTAAATGAAAAATTCACTAATATTGCATTTCGTTTATCTAAGGTAAATACAAATCCAATAAATTATTTTTAATTCTGCATGGAACATTCGGTAGCAAAAAAACTAGAGGCATTATCCAAATTACAAAAAATTGACATAGATCTAGATGAATTAATCAAGATCAGAGGTGCACTTCCCGAAGAAGTAATGGATCTTGAAGATGAGATTACAGGTTATCAAACAAGAGTTGAAAAACAAAATCAAGACTTGATTGACGTAGAGAGTTTAATTGAAAACAACAAAACTGCCATCAAAGATGCTGAGAAATTCATAAAAAAATATGAAGAACAGCAGATGAATGTTCGAAACAATCGAGAATATGATGCCATCACCAAAGAAATGGAACTGCAGCATCTTGAAATCCAAATTCTCGAAAAGAAGATCAAAGATGCGTATGGTAAAATTGAACTGAAGAACACAGAGATAGAAGAAACCAAGCATCGTGTAGAAGAAAAAGAAAAAGATCTTGTTGCCAAGAAAAAAGAGCTTTCAACCATTAGTGCTGAAGCAGAAGAGGATGAAAAAAAATATCTGAAGTCAAGGCAATCTTTATCTAAAAAAGTAGATTCACAGCTGCTTGTGTCTTATGAGCGTATCAGAAAAAATATGCGAAATGGACTCGCTGTAGTACCGGTCAATCGAGATGCCTGTGGAGGATGTTTTAACATTGTCCCTGCTCAAAAGCAAGCGGAAGTTAGAGAAAAGAAAAAGATAATTATTTGTGAGCATTGCGGTAGAATCTTAGCAGATGTCATTGAAGTCATTGAGCCTGAAGTAGTACCCAAAAGAAGAACCAAGCGAGCCACCACTAAGAAGGTAGCGGCTAAGAAGTAGTAGTTAATTTATTACTTAAGCATTAAAGGGGTAGTTCATAATCAATGAACCCCCAGTTCTGGATACTTTCCAGTGACTGTCTTGTAGTATGTCTTCATCATTTCAATGTCTTTTAAGACATCTCCAGTAGGCATAAATGGCTCTTTAAGCTCAACGAGCTTTCTTTTAAAATCAAAACCGGCCATGACAATGGGTACCTTCGCTTTCAATGCGATAAAATAGAATCCTGTCTTCCACTCTTTTTGATAAGTTCTGGTTCCTTCAGGAGCAATGACCATCACAAATTCTTCATTTTTTTGAAATAATTCAGCCACATTATCCACAACATTTGACCTGGTGGTGCGATTCACTGGATGTCCTCCACAGATACGCATGAGTTGTCCAACAAGGGGAAGATCAAATAGAGATTTTTTCCCCAAAAACTGACCTTCTAATCTGACAATATTTTTTGCTGCAATACCTACTAAAAAATCCCATCCACTCGTATGAGGAGCCACAGTAATCAAATATTTTTTGATCTTAGGAGGATTTCCCACTACTTTCCATCCTAAAATCCAAAAGCAAAACTTAAAAAAATTTCGTTTAATTTCGAACATAACTATTTATTAAACATTCAGATTTCCCTTTATTTAACTGCCGTAAGGCGTAATCATAACCTATATCAAATATTTTATCTAGCCTTTTAAAATCAAAAACATGATAGCTGGATAATAAAGGTGGCTCCCAAAATAAATCTATTTTTTTTATTTTAAGTCGATCTTTAGAAGAAATGGCCAATAGCCAAGAACGCTCGAGTTGCTTTTTCCAATTTGCACTGGTTCGTATTATGCCTACAGGATTGTAATGCAGACCAATCACATAATTACATTTTTTTTTCAAAGTCTCAATAGGTAAGTTATTTAATAAACCTCCATCAACATAAGCGACACCCTTAATTTTAACAGGACTAAAAACTACAGGAATACTACAAGATGCTATCAGAGGCCTCCATAATTCTCCTTTTTAAAAATATTTAATTTTCCCTTTTTTCAAATCAGTAGCAACTACTACCAATGGAGAATTAAGAAATGAAAAATCATCTACAGGGAGATGAATACTTAGAAAGTCAATAACTTTCTCCAAGTTTAAAAGAGCCTGCCAATTCAAAGCTGGTCTAAAAAAGCTCAAGTAATTGAGGTTATTGAGAATTTTCAAAATTTCTTTTGGCATGATACCTTGACAATACAGCGCTCTAATGATGGCGCCCGCACTGCTTCCGGCAATCCGACTGAAAGAAAACCCTTTTTCAATGAGGGTTTGCATCATACCCAAATGGGCAACACTGCGACGCCCTCCTCCAGAAAGGGCCAAACCGAAGCCCTTTTCTTCACGAGATCTGACTATTGTTCTTGGCATTAGTATAAACACCCATAGATCCAAACTTATCCATTCGATCAGCAATACGCTCCTCAGAAGATTTCTTTTTTAATATTTCAAGGTTACTCATCAGAGCTTTCTTCAAGAAAATAGCACTCTCCTGCAGGTTGGTATGTGCACCTCCTAATGGTTCTTTGATAATTCCGTCGATGAGCTTAAGTTTTAACATGTCTTTTGCCGTAGGTTTCAATGCATCTGCCGCTTGTTCCTTATAATCCCAACTTCTCCACAATATAGTGGAACAGTTTTCAGGAGAAATTACGGAATACCAAGCATTTTCCATCATGAGTACTTTGTCTCCAATAGCTATCCCCAAAGCCCCTCCAGAAGCACCCTCACCAATAACTACAGAAATTACAGGAACTTTGAGGGTAAACATTTCTTTCAAGTTTTTAGCTATGGCTTCACCCTGACCTCTTTCTTCAGCTTCTATACCCGGAAAGGCTCCCGGTGTATCTATCAGCGTAACAATTGGCTTATTGAACTTTTCAGCCAGCTTCATAAGGCGCAGGGCCTTTCTATACCCCTCAGGATTTGCCATCCCAAAGTTTCTTTCTTGTCGCTGCTTGGTATTTCTGCCTTTTTGCTGCCCAATGATCATGATGGTCTCACCGTCAATCTCTGCAAAGCCCCCTACCACTGCCTTATCATCCCCCACATTACGATCTCCATGCAATTCAATAAACTCAGAAGTGATTTCATAAATATAATCCATCGTGTAGGGTCTTTCTGGATGTCTTGAAAGTTGTATTCGTTGCCATCTGGTCAGATTTTTAAAAGTATCGTTCTTTAGCGAAATAATATTTTCCTCAAGTTTTTTAATCGACTGAGAAACATCGACATCACTTTTAATAGCAAGTTGTTTCATGTCATTGAGTTTCGATTCTAATTCTGCAATGGGTTTTTCAAAGTCAAGCAACATATTATTAAATTATTTTAAGCCCTAAATTTAGTTCAAACTATGTGATTCTATCACTTCAATACAAAGATCGTAAAATTTCAAAATATTATGGCTTTGCTTATTGTAAAAGATGTGATAAGAGTATAAATTTGCTACTCAAATGGTTTGGTAGTTCAGTTGGTTAGAATGCCTGCCTGTCACGCAGGAGGTCGCCGGTTCGAGCCCGGTCCAGACCGCACTAATCTAGAAAGTCTTCAACAGTGTTGAAGACTTTTTTTATACTCTAAACTGAAATGATTTTAACTTTTATGAATTAGAAGAATAGACTTTTCATAAAGAGAAGTGAGCTATTTCAAACCTACATTGAATCGCTCATCTTTCTTTATAATTGAGTCAACAGCCTATTCGTTGTTGCAGTCGAATTAATTTGAAAGGTGCATAGATTTACATCTCTAATAAACGTTATTTGCTTATAAAATGCATTTATCACAAATTATAGACAGATCAGCCTTATTCAATGAATAAATCAAACCTACTCACCTCCGTTGATCAAATGATCCTAAGCTTCTGGAGGCATATGACCATTCTCCTACTATTAACAATAGTGTTCTTAAGCTTGTATCCCTTGCCTCAGCTACCCAATATGGGTGAAGGAGTTGATAAAATTTATCATTTTATTGCTTACCTCTTTTTAGCACTACCCGTTGCCTATGCTCAACCTAAGCTTACCGTCTGGTACTTGCTCGGTATGGTATTGCTCAGTGGTTCCATCGAACTGATTCAGCCTTATGCCAATAGATATGGAGAATGGTTGGATTTCCTCGCCAATACGCTGGGTATCTTTATGGGATTTATGATGGGAAGGCTCAGTAGCCTATTCATTAAAAATAGAACTAGGGTATCTTGAGGTTGGACGAAGTCTTTAGCCGTAATGATATTAGCTCGCTGAAAACTTAAGGATTTTTGCGATCACCTCTTCATCCTGTAATATCTTAAAATGTCCCGTCCCTCGCACTACTTCCAGATCTGAATTTGGCCAGTTTTCATGTACTTGAACGGACTGGCTCAACGGCAGTTGTCGGTCATCTTGGTCATGCAGGATATATGCTTTTCTTACTTTTATTTTTTTGACAAACTCACTGACATTTAATCTCCCAACATCCAAATTAAAATCCCGCTCAATTTTTATAATCAGGCGGTCAACAACGCCTTTAGCTAAGCCAAAATCATTAGCTACGGCATCGATCCGCTCACGAAACTTATCGGGGCAGGTAATCAGTACATATTTGTCAAGTTTTAATTCACTATTCTTAGCTAAGGAATAAGTGGTGGCTACCGCACCAAATGAATGACTTATAGCAATTTTTGGCTGGACGACCTCAATCATTTCACCTACCAAATCGATGAAATCAAATAGACTTGTTTCTACTTTATCGCTCAATCCATGACTGGGTGCATCAAAACCATAAACGGTATAACCCGCTTTTATTAAATGTTGAATCAACACGGAGAAATGGGTGACTCGCCCCTCCCAGCCATGAATTAAAAGAATCTTTTGTAGACCTCCCAACCATTTATAGGTTTTTATATTGCCCTTTTTAAAGGCCAAATCAGCAGTGATGGCATCCTCTAAAATGTCCTTCTCATGTGCTCGATAGGGATAAAATTTGGGACGGGTCAATTGCTGATATGCTTTTTTTACAAAAAAATCAGGGAAGATAAAGGAAAGCAGGGTAATCACACTTTTCATCATAAGCGGCAATGCTATGTAAATTTTTAAAATATAACCGCATTCCTTCTTGTTTTTTGTTTAATTTAAAGATTGAGAGGGTTTATTGTCTTGATTCATCCTCCCTAAAAATAACTACAATGAAAATTACTAGAAAACGAGCACTTAAAAACTTATCAGGTTTGGCTACATTAGGTTTCATGGGTTTACCTACTGCTTCTTCGGGCAGTAACCCAATCGCACCCCTTTCTCAAAGAATCAATCACTCGGTATGTGAATGGTGCTTTAATCAATTTGAATTAGAAGAGCTTTGTGAATTTGCCAAAAGTATTGGTATCAGTTCAATTGATTTACTGACCGCTGAGCAATGGGTTACGGCACAAAAATATGATCTGACATGTGCCATGGCTTATGGCAGTCAAATGGGTATTATTAATGGGTTCAGTGATCCTCAAAATCATAAAACCCTTTTAAAAGAGTATAAAGCATCCTTTCCAAAAGCGGCTGATGCAGGTTTAAAAAATGTCATTTGCTTTTCAGGTAATCGCAATGGTCTTTCGGATGTAGCCGGTTTGGAGATCTGTGCAAAAGGACTGGACCCAGTTGTGAAATTAGCAGAAAAAAATAATGTTGTTTTAACTATGGAATTGCTCAATTCAAAGGTAGATCATCAAGATTACCTCTGTGACCATACCGAATGGGGTGTCGCTTTGACTGATAAATTAGGTAGTTCAAACTTCAAACTCCTGTATGATATTTATCATATGCAGATTATGGAAGGCGATGTCATTGCCACAATCCAAAAGCGTAAGGACTACATCAGTCATTATCACACTGCAGGCGTACCCGGACGAAACGAAATCGATGAAACGCAAGAACTGTATTATCCAGCCATTATGAAAGCCATTGCAGATACTGGATTTACTGGTCATGTGGCACAAGAATTTATTCCCAAACAACAAGATGCCTTGGCCTCACTTAAAAAAGGTATTGAAATCTGTGATATTTGATTTCATGGCACAGGTATTACAAACAACTAGTACATTGTGTAGGGCTTGCTTTTTTTTATTATTCGTTGGGCTACTTGCCAGTTGTGATCCATCCTCGTCAAAATATTATGAATTAGGGAAAATCAAAACACCCTACGGTGAGATGTTATTTTGGCTTTATGAAGAAACCCCCAAGCATAAAAAAAGTTTCCTCTCTCTAGCTAATCAACATTATTGGGATACCCTTACCTTTAATCGGGTAATAAAAGACTTTGTCATCCAAGGAGGGTGTCCAGATACACCAGATGGATTTAAAGATTCACCCTATTTAATAGATCCCGAATTTCGATCAAACATTCGACACATTTACGGGGCAGTGGGTGCAGGAAGAGATGTTAATCCACTAAAACAATCTGCCGGTTGTCAGTTGTATATCGTTCATGATCGAGACGGAATCCCACGCTTGGATGATAACTATATGATTTTTGGTCAACTGTTCAAAGGTTTTGAGGTGCTCGATCAGATCGCTGAAATGCCAACAGATTCTCTAGACCAACCACTAACTCCCGTTTCCATGGAAGTAAGTAGTATTAAATTATCTGAACAGGACCTCATTCAAATAGGGGTTCCATGGATAAATGATGACCAATAGATGATTACAATACGGTGCAGTCACTATTGAAAAAAAATATTTACCCGTGATCGTTGAAAATCTTATTTTGATTTAATATAATCAGTGCTAATTGTGTTAATTTTATAATCTTAACATAAGTCACCTTGACTTAACCCTATAGCCTTTTTAAAAATGAACCTGTGCGTCTCTCTGAATTGATAAAGGAATACTGTTTAAATGAACTCAAAGACGAAAAAACTAAAAACTGGTTTGATCAAAAGCTTAATTCAATCAAGACTGATCAGGACTTTTTCATCACATTTGCTCTTATAAATAAAAAAATCCCACGCGGTCAACTTCAGCTAAACCCAGGACAAATTCAAAATATTCAGTTAAAATATCCTGAATTTAACATTGACAATTGGACATTAGATCAACTCTGCCGTTTTTCACTCTTGATGTATTATCCTCTTTTAAGAGTTCAGAGCATCACTACATTGATCTCCGTGGCAGACACCCGAGAGCAAGTGACCATTTACAAATCAATTCCTTACTTAGCAAACGCAAGTCATTTTGCTTCCATTGTTGTAAATGGTATTAGAACCAATATAGTTGATGTTTTCGATGCCATTGCCCTTAATAACCCCTATCCTGCCAGCAATTTCAGCCAAGATGAATGGAACCAAATGGTCCTAAAAGCCATTTTTATGGAGCGGCCCATTTATCAAATTAAGGATGTAGATCAAAGAAAAAATAAAAAATTAGCCCATATCTTATTTGACTATGCTCGAGAACGATGGGCCGCATCGCGACGCGTAACGCCAGAGTTATGGCGCATGATGCGAGGTTGTTTAACCGAAGAACTATTTTTAGAAATGAGAAAACAGATGGTTGAAGGCGACGAACCTAGTCAACAGGCTATGCTCAAAGTAATAAAAGAAAGTAACTTAGATGTTGCCCAAAAATGGCTCAATACACAGTCAATAAAAACAGGAAATATCAGTTGGGATCAAATCGGATCCGATTTCTTGCATAAAAATCAAGCCTTACAAAACACATCAAAAGCTTAATAAAATAGAGATATGAAATTTATTGATCCCCACATTCACATGACCTCTCGTACGACCAATGATTATGAGGCCATGTCAAAGGCAGGCATTGTGGCCATCATTGAACCGGCCTTCTGGCTAGGTCAACCCCGAACGGAAGTGGGCTCTTTTAAGGATTACTTCAGCAGTATTGTAGGTTGGGAAGCCTTCAGAGCTTCTCAGTTTGGCATCAAACATTACTGTACCATAGGATTGAACTCCAAAGAAGCCAATAACGAAAGTTTAGCTGAAGAGGTCATGAAATTATTGCCTCTATTCGCTCTTAAAGATAATGTGGTAGCTATTGGCGAGATAGGCTATGACGATCAAACGGCCGCTGAAGACAAGTATTTTAGAGCTCAAATTGAATTGGCAAAAGAACTAGAACTACCCATACTGGTGCACACCCCTCACAGAGATAAGAAAAGTGGTACCCTGAGAAGTATGGATGTATTGGAAGAGCATGGTATTGATCCTTCGACCGTAATCATCGATCATAATAATGAAGAAACCGTTGAATCAGTACTCGAAAGAGGTTATTGGACGGCTTTTACCATTTATCCTAATACAAAAATGGGAAGTGAGCGGATGGTAGCCGTAGTCGAAAAATATGGGTCCAATAAAATATTTATAGATAGCTCGGCTGATTGGGGTGTCAGTGATCCTTTATCTGTGCCAAAAACAGCTCAACTCATGCTAGACAAGGGTATTAAAAGTGAAATTGTCCATGCCGTATGCTATCAAAATGCGCTTGAAGCGTATGCTCAAAGCGGTAATATGAAAGAAAGTGATTGGTCCAATGGCGTGCATTTCGATCAGTCTGTTTTATATGGGGGTAACAGCGTTTTAAGAGGTCAGAATCCTAAAAAATCGACTAATTCCGATATCGTTGATAACTAACTTTTAATGAATTTATATCCTTATCTGGTACTTATCAGACCTGCAAATGTCATCACTGCCGTCTCAGATGTTCTGGCGGGTTGCGCCATTGCCGGATGCTTTATTAATTTACATGAAACGCCCCTATTCAATCTTATTCTACTCCTTTTGTCTACCTCATGCCTCTACAGTGGTGGTATTGTCTTCAATGATATTTTTGATCTAAATATTGATCGAACTGAAAGACCAGAAAGACCGCTTCCTAGGGGTCAAGTTTCATTAAAAAACGCAAAAAATCTTGCTATTACCTTATTAGTTACTGGGATATTATTGAGCTTCTTAAGTCATATTGAAAGTGGTTTCATTGCCATTTTTATCGCTATCTCAGCCCTTCTTTATGACCGGTACACAAAAGATTTCTTAGTCATTGGACCGCTCAATATGGGTGTTTGTCGTGGATTAAACTTGATGCTCGGTCTGAGTGTTTTACCGCTCAGCACTCACCCGCATTTGATATGGATTTGCTTGATTCCTGTTATTTTCATAGCTGCCATTACCCTGACGAGCAAAGGTGAAGTATTGGGAAACAACACATCAGCCATAGTCATGGCTTTGGCCTTGGACTTGGTTGTTACTGGCTTACTTTTAGGCATTGGGATACTCGGTTGGATGGACTTATGGATGACCAGTCCTTTTATTCTGTTTTGGATAGGTATGAATGGAAAGGCCAAAATAAAGGCGATCGTTGAAAACAAACCTGAGTTTGTCAAAATAGCAGTTAAAATGGGGGTTCTATCTCTTATCCCTCTGAATGCTTCTTATGTTGCCGGCTTTGGGCATTGGAGTCTGGGCTTAGGTACCTTACTCTTATTACCTATCTCCCTAGGCTTGGCCAAAAGATTTTCAGTCACTTGATCCATTCAGGTTTTTCGACCTTCCTTTTAGCTTGATATTGTCTAAAGAATGATTTTGATCTACCTTTGATAGAGGGAACATTACAGACTTTAAAAAAAATATTAATCCTCTTAAAAAAGAGCTTTGATTTGTCCCTTTTTTTTCAAAGATGAATTATGCAATTGAATAAAATTTCTAAGGGAAATTTTGATCTACAGAAGAATAAGAGAATTATTGAACAGAATTTTTCTATTAATTACCGATA
>MDTB01203856.1_pt1 | contig 13557 bp, 15 predicted proteins | sample 811161 | NCBI WGS metagenome assembly MDTB01 (sample SAMN05326650, study PRJNA326480) | marine metagenome | isolation source: seawater | place: Mediterranean Sea | collected 2009
CAGGAGATGTTATGTTGGATGCCGCAATAACATTTGGAGAAATTGCTATTGCGAAATCTACTATTGCTTCTGATTTGAATTTGAATGGGCAAAGATTTGGCCTGTGCACCCTCCACCGTGCTGAAAATGTTGATGATGCCAAAATACTGGATTGGATATTGGGAGAGCTGAATGATTTATCGAAAGAGATACCTTTGATTTTACCAGTTCACCCCAGAACCAAAGCCAAGTTAAAAGAGTTTGGTTTACTAGAAAAAATTTCACCTCAAATAAAATTAATCGATCCCGTTGGTTTCTTAGATGTTTTGGCTTTACAGTCTTCTTCTTCCCTCATTGTTACTGATTCTGGGGGTATGCAGAAAGAAGCCTTTTTCCAAAAGAAACCATGCGTTACAGTCAGATCGGAAACGGAATGGAAAGAACTGTTGGATGGTGGTCATAATCGATTGGCCAAGCCATTAACCAATTGTATTAAGGATAAAGCAAAAGAGGCACTAGAAGCTAACCTCGACTGGTCAATTGATCTATATGGAGATGGGCGTTCATCTGAGACTATTGCAGATTCACTCTTGAAAAAAACAGGTTGAGAGTAATCATTATAACTTCCGAATTTCCCCCAATCAATGCGGCAGCATCTGCAAGAATTGAACCTTGGGTAAAAGAACTGGCTACAAGAGGTCACAGAGTAAAAGTGTTTTCTTCAAAAGGGTCAAAGCCAATGAAACGAACTGAGCACTATGCTTCACCATTTTCAGTTCCCTCAAATAAAGTAGGTATTTTTAGAAGATTTCTTCAGGAAATGAGACTAGCTCGAGATCTCGGTTCAATGCTTCGATCTCTTACTGATAAACCTCATGCTTTAGTGATCACTTCCCCGCCTTTTTTTATGGCAACTTATCTTGCGAAAATAGCAAAAGAGAAAAATATTCCCTATTTATTTGATATTCGGGACCGTTATCCCAAGGTTTTATTTGACTTAAAAGTAATCTCTGAAAGTGGTTTTCTTGGCAATAAATTGATTCAAAGAGAAAACTCTTGTTATAAAAATAGCCGTTTGCTCACGACAGTAACCGAGGGAATTAATATGCAATTGAAATCCTTTCAAAGACCTCACGCACATTTGTCTAACGGTTTCGACGGCGAGTTGTTTGATCTCTCCCAATTCCCTAAAAAAGATGATTTGTTCCGAATTGTATATCATGGAAGATTTAGTCGGCTTCATGACATTGAGGCTCTTCGCCAAATCTCACTTAGGGTTCAAGGGCTGAATCCTAGAATTGAATTTACGATCATCGGGCCAATTCCCGAATCATATAAAATGAATGAGTGGGGCAATGTTTGTTTTGTCGGCGAAAAAAAACGCGAAGAGATTCCGGCACTTTTAGCGACTGGCTCGCTAGGGATCAGCCTGATGAAGGAGATGACTTCGACTAAGGTTGCAATGCCGGCCAAAGTATACGAGTACATCGGGATGGGGTTGCCCTTGGTGGTGGCACCTGCCGGCGAATTGAACGATTTCGTAAAGATGAACAAGATTGGACTAGCCTTCAAGAAAATGAATGTGATGGAAATAGCTAATGAGATTTCTTCTTTAGAGAAGGATCGCCAAAAATATTCAGAATTCCAGAAAAATTTATTATCTATTAAAACTCGATTTGATCGTCGTACTCAATCTATTATTTTTGCAGATTTGGTGGAAAAACATTTCAACATTCAGCATGCAAAGAAAGTAAGTTTAAATTAATGGATTCGAGATTAGAAAAATCCTGCAAATTATTTTTTGATTTTCTTATTGCCGCAGCAGTAGTGGTTATTGTGCCTATTTTCTTCTCTCCTGTAAGCGAGACATTGGTTTTGGTTACTAAGGAATGGATGATACTTTATTCATTATCTTTTAGTATATCATTTCTTTTATTTGGCGAAATTTTAGGGCTAAGGGAGCAAAACTTTCAAATTGGGTTGGCCAAACCTTTTCTGCTTCCTTTGCTGAGTGCATTTTTGGCTACCTTGTCACTTCTACTTGTGGTATGGGCCATCGAATATTCATTCATTGGGAGATTTGCTTTTGGTAAAATTCTTTTAGCAACAGCTATTGGTTCCTTCACCTCAAGTATTTTAATCAACAAGTTTTTTTCCAATCGTCCTACGAAATGTTTACTTTTTCTTTCACCGTTCAGACAAAAACAAATTTTTGATTCAACCCTTCATAAATCTCAACTTTTTAAGTGGGTTGATTCTGAATTAATCGAAGGAAAAGAAAACCAGAGCATTCAAAGCATGTGCAAAGAAGATGATGTCGATCTTCTAGTAATTGAAGACGAAAATACAGAAACCGATTTTGATATTGTGCAAATTTTGTCACAAGGGACCCAAGTCTTGGGATTGTTAGATTTTTGGCAGAAATACATCGGATGTATTCCTCCATCTGAAGTTAATCAATCCTGGCTAACGAAATTGGACTTGAGAATGCGTAACCCTGTGGCATTAAAAATAAAAAGAAGTGCAGATATCTTTTTTTCAGTCTTTGCACTAATTCTTACCGCCCCACTTTTATTGATTGTTTTCTTTTTGGTGGCAATTGATTCGGGCTTTCCTCTTATTTTTTCTCAAAAACGAACCGGATTCCTGAACAAAGATTTTACGATATACAAAATCCGTACGATGAGAAATGATGCAGAAAAAGAGGGAGCCGCGTGGGCCAGCGAAAATGATAGCCGCATTACAGCCTTTGGTAAAATTTTACGAAAGTTGAGAATTGATGAGATTCCACAGTTTTGGAATGTGATAAAGGGAGATATGTCGATTGTGGGGCCAAGACCCGAGCGACCTGAATTTCAGAATGACTTAGTCCAGTCTGTACCTCATTGGAATACAAGACACCTAGTGAAACCTGGAATCACGGGTTGGGCACAGATCAAGTATAAATATGCTTCGAATATGGAAGCATCGGAACAGAAGCTGGCCTATGATTTGTATTACCTTAGAAACTTGTCATTTGCTTTGGACATAGAGATTATTCTGGGTACCCTAAGATCAATTGGAAAGGGTAGTCGATGAGTGCGGTTTTAGTAACAGGAGGAGCAGGTTATATCGGAAGCCACACAGTTTTGGCTCTTTTAGAGAATGGAACAGATGTAGTTGTCGTCGACAACTTTTCCAACTCATCCCCGGAATCTCTTACACGAGTTGCTCAAATCGCTGGGAAACCCCCAATTGTAATCGAGGGCGACATTACAGATCGTGAAAAAGTAAAAAAAGTTTTTCAGGGGAATTTAAATATTTCTTCAGTGATTCACTTTGCAGCCCTCAAGGCAGTCGGTGAATCAACCGAATACCCTCTCAAATACTATCACAATAATGTTTCAGGTTCTGTTATCTTGTTGGACGAAATGAAAAGGGCAGGGGTAGAGGAATTGGTCTTCAGCTCTTCCTGTACGGTTTATGGGGAGCCTGGGAAAGTTCCCATTTCCGAGGACTTTCCAGTTGGGAATGTTTCCAGTCCCTATGGTCGAACCAAACATATGATGGAAGGAATTATTCAAGACTTTGCCAATTCGGCTCCAGATTTCAAGTGTGGAGTTTTGCGTTATTTTAATCCAGTTGGGGCCCACTCTAGCGGTGAAATAGGAGAAGACCCAAATGGAATTCCTGATAATCTAGTTCCTTTTGTTTGTCAGGTTGCCACTGGGAAACTGGAAAAACTTCGAGTGTTTGGAGACGATTATCCAACTAAAGATGGAACTGCAGTCAGGGACTATCTTCATGTAGTTGATTTAGCAAATGCCCACGTAAAGGCACTCGAAGTTTTAGGATCTTCTAGGAAAGGCTTTATTTGTAATTTAGGGACTGGAAAAGGATCTTCCGTTCTCGAAGTACTTGCTGCTTTTCAAAAAGCTAATGGGATTTCAATTCCCTATGAATTTGGAAGTCGGCGCTCCGGGGATGTCACTGAAGCTTGGGCGGATCCAACCTACGCCAAAGAATTATTAGGTTGGGAATCAAAATATGATTTGGAGACAATGCTTGCTGATGCATGGCGTTGGCAAAGTAAAAACCCAAATGGATACTTATGATGATTAAGGTGAGATATTGTAGTCAGAAAGGCTTAAACTTCGCTTCTTTAAGATTTCAGCAATTTGTTTTATCCTTAATCTTGAACCGATTGTAATTCCTAATTTTTTGTATGCCCCCGCATTTAGTTCCAAGACAAATTTAATGTCTTTCGAACGGGAAGGGACTCCTGATAAATCGTGTGGTTTTGCCTTGTGAAGTTCAAGCAATTCACCATCGGAAGAAAAATATCCGATATCCAGAGGAATTCTAGTGTTTTTCATCCAAAAAGACTGTTCCGTTCCGGTTTGAAAAATAAATAGCATTCCCTCCTGCAATCCCATAGTTTCCCTGAACATCAGTCCTTTCGCTCTCTCATCTGCAAGTGCCGCCACTTCTACTTTGAGCGAAACTCCTGCAAGGTTCAGGTTATAGAATTGATCCTTTGACCCAGTTGTCGAATGCAGGTCATTTTCAAGGGTACTTTCCTTGCAACCTTGCATAATTAAAATTATAGCAAAGATTAATTTTATTGTTTTTGTGAATTCCATTTTAATCTCAGAGAATAGATGAAAGAGCTTTTCGAACAAATCAAAAGTCTAAAATTTCTGGTAATTGGGGATGTTATGTTGGATCGTTATGTAATAGGCGAAGTCAGCCGAATTTCTCCTGAAGCACCAGTACCTGTTTTGACTGTGCAAGAAGAGAAATCAGTTGCTGGTGGTGCTTCTAATGTAGCTTTGAATTTGCGCTCTTTGGGTTCATCTGTGGAAACCATCGGTTGGTTTGGAGCAGACCAAAAAGGAAACAAGTTGGTTGAAATTCTGAGTACCGCTGATGTAAAAGTGGATACAAATTTTCGATTCTCTTCTGCCCCCACCATTAGTAAATCAAGAGTTACTGCTTCAAATCAGCAGATATGTCGAGTCGACCGAGAAGCACATGTGGCAGATTACTCCCCTGATCTTCGGGTGCTAGGGGATCTCCTAATACCCAAAGTAAAAACTGCAGATGCGGTAATAATTTCAGATTATGGAAAAGGTTTTGTCACCAATGAACTTCTTGAACTCGTTAGCAGTCATGCACGGTTTGTTGCAATTGACCCGAAACCGAGCCGTTTGTTGAAATACTCAGGTCCGGACCTACTTACTCCTAACCGATTAGAAGCACTCGAGTTGGCCGGATTATCTCGAGAAACTCACAGTCCTTTCCCACAGATTGAGGTTGTTGATCGGATTTTTGAACGCTTTGCTCCAAAGATGCTGGCGATTACATTGGGATCTGAAGGTATGTTACTTGCAAAAGATGGAAAAATTAAGTCTACCATCCCTACTGCGGCGCGTGAAGTGTTTGATGTCTCTGGAGCTGGTGATACTGTTATTGCATCCCTTACCATGGCCCTTGTCTCGGGCGAATCCTTTGAACATTCTGCTGAGTTTGCAAACCTAGCTGCCGGGGTGGTGGTTGGCAAAGTTGGAACCGCAACCGCTTCCCCCTACGAAATTTTAAACCATTTGTAATTAATAAGAATAAAAAAAGAGCATTGTTTCTTGATCGTGATGGAACATTGATTCGAGATGCTCATTACTTAAAAGATCCTGCGAAATTAGAAATTATTCCCGGTATTGCTGATCTTTTACCAGAAGTGAGGAAGGCCGGATACCTTCTTTTTATGCACACCAATCAATCTGGAATTGCTCGAGGTTATTATGATTGGGCAGATGTGCATGCCTGTAATCTACATATGCATCACGAATTTGGCTGGCCAACTGATTTCTTTTCTGAAGTTTGTATCTCGCCTGAATTGCCTGAAGAAGCTGGAGGATATCGAAAACCATCACCAAGGTTTGAGGAGGAAATGATCATTAAATTCGACTTGGATTCTCAGCAATGCTGGGTGGTCGGAGATAAATGGATTGATCCACAGACTGGGTTGAGCGCGGGCATGCGGGGGGCTCTTGTGAAAACAGGAAAACCTATAGACAAAAATACACACGAAAAGGCGAGGCAGGCTGATGTACCTATCTATCATAGCCTTGCCGAATTTTTGATAGAAGAAATACAAATTAATGAGTAAAGAATTTCCTAGTCGATGGGATGTTCTTGAAGATAATCTGCATGCAGATTGCCGTATTTTTGAGGTTTATAAGCGCCGATTTCGTCGACAATCGGATGGAGTGGAAAGTGATTTTTTTGTCCTTGATACCAATGACTGGGTCAATGTTCTCGCGATTACTCCAAATGATGAATTGGTATTGGTTCGTCAGTTTCGCTACGGTACAAAGGAGTATTCCCTTGAACCACCGGGTGGGGTAATTGAAAAAGGCGAAAATCCAATTGTGGCGGGGTTACGAGAACTAGAAGAGGAAACAGGATATGTAGGTAAAGATGCTCGATTGATTGGCCAAGCTCGCCCAAATGCGGCTATCCTTTCCAATCATTGCTACTTTGTACTAGTGGAAGGTGTCCATAAAACTGCGAAAATTGCTTTTGATGAACATGAGGAATTACTCACCGAATTATATCCAGTACAAAATCTCAAATCAATGGTTGCCAACAACGAGATTACTCACTCCATAGGATTGAATGCAATTTTAAAGCTCATTTTGCATCGTGGGCTCTAGGCTTTGCTTCTTTACCTAAATCGACTTCTTTGTATACTGCATCCCATTAATCATGAGTAATTTACTCGATATTCTTCAAGAAACAGCAGATCCAGATCCTTCTAAGCTCGCAAAGATTCTTAATCTTTCTGAGAAAGAAGTTAAATCTCAACTTGAAACCTTGCGTAGCAAAGGTTCTCTACTTGGATGGGTTCCTCTTGTGCATCCATCTCAAAAAGATAGTGATCTAGTCCGTGCTGTTATTGAAGTGAAGATTAGTCCTGAAAGGGAAGGAGGGTTCGATCGTTTAGCCCATCGGATTTCAAAATTTGAAGAAGTTGAAGCGTGTCACCTTATGTCTGGTGGGTATGATTTATTGGTCATTGTAAAGGGCAGGAATTTACACGCGGTTGCCTCTTTTGTTTCTGAACGTCTTTCAACGATTGAAGGTGTTCTTTCCACGGCCACTCACTTTTTGCTTCGGTCTTACAAAGAGCACGGCCATTTGCTTTCCCAAGAGGGAGAGAACACAGAAAAGCCACCAGTTAGTGCATAGGTAACATATGAACCCATCCAATTATGTTGCTGAGCATGTAAAAAATCTTCCCCGTTCCGGAATTCGAGATTTTTTTGCAATCGTTTCAGAAATGCCTCAGGCTATATCTCTGGGCATTGGAGAACCTGACTTCATTACACCTTGGAAAATTAGGGAAGCTTCTATTTTTGCACTAGAGCAAGGGAAGACATCATACACGGATAACCGTGGCCTTCTCAGCCTACGCAGAGAGATTTCCAACTATGTTGCTTCATTTTTTGGACCGGAGTATGATCCGCAAACTGAAGTCCTTGTCACGGTCGGTGTATCGGAAGCAATCGATATTGCATTGCGAGCGATTTTAAATCCGGGAGATAAAGTTCTTTACCATGAGCCTTGCTATGTCTCTTACGCTCCCAGTATTTCTCTTGCCTACGGGCAAGCAATCCCAGTGGGTACAGTTCCCGAGCATTCTTTCTCCCTTGAACCAGAAGCTTTCGAGAATGCTTGGCAACCAGGGTGTAAAGTTCTTTTGCTTAATTTCCCTACTAACCCGACTGGTGGCACCGCAGATCGAGTTAAACTAGAGAGGTTAGCCAAGTTTGCGGTCGAAAAAGATCTTATTGTGATAAGCGATGAAATCTACGCTGAACTTACTTATGAAGGAGAGCATGTTAGTATTGCAGAATTGCCTGGTATGCAGGAGCGAACGATTCTTTTACACGGATTCTCTAAAGGGTTTGCCATGACAGGTTTTCGGGTTGGGTTTGCATGTGGTCCGGATTGGCTAATTGAGGCAATGATGAAAATTCATCAATACTGTATGATGTGTGCTCCAATCCTAAGTCAGGAGGCAGCTGTAGAAGCTTTACGGAATGGTACGGAAGATGTACTTCGTATGCGTGAGCAATATCAAAAGCGGAGAGATTTCACAGTCCGTAGGTTTAATGAAATAGGCTTGGAGTGCCATTTACCAAGAGGTTCTTTTTATGCCTTTCCCAGCATTAAGACTTTGGGCTTGAACGAAGTTGACTTTTGTCACCGCTTGCTTCGTGAGCAAGAAGTTGCCGTTGTTCCAGGAACTGCATTTGGTCCCCATGGTGAAAATCATGTTCGAGCTAGCTTTTCAACTTCCTATGAAAAACTGGTTAAAGCAACCGATCGAATCGAATCTTTCATCGATACAATTCGTTCAGAAGCAAGCGGAGAGTCCGCGGCAGTTTAATTTTTCCTTTGTTAATTTATCATGGGTAATCAAGTAAGTGTGGCTATTGTTGGCAGGCCCAATGTTGGAAAAAGCCGTTTATTTAATCGTTTGGCTGGTAAACGCATTTCGATTGTTCATGACCGGCCAGGGGTCACAAGAGATGTGGTGGTAGCAGATTCTCCAGACGGATTTGTTTTAATGGATACTGGAGGAATTGGAATGCTGCCAGATATGACATCTCAGGAAATTCAGAATGCGACTGAGGAACAGGCGGACTTCGCAATTCAAGCATCAAACTTACTTCTATTTGTGGTTGATGGACGTGAAGGACTTCTGCCATTGGATGAGACTCTTGCTTCTAAATTTCGTAAAATGGGCAAGTCTCCTGTATTGATCGTGAATAAAATTGACGAGCCTGAAAAAAACTATGCCTTTCCTGAATTCGCAAAACTAGGATTTGAGCATGTGATGCCCGTTTCAGCAGAGCATGGTCATGGAATTGATTCACTTTCGGGTCTTTTACTTTCTCTACTTCCGCCTTCGCCGCCTTTGCCCGATGAATCGGGAGAACCACGGACAAAAATAGCATTTATTGGCCGCCCGAATGTGGGAAAATCTTCCCTGTGTAATCGATTGCTCAATATGGAGCGGTTGATCGTAAGCGATGTGCCGGGAACTACTAGAGAAACCGTAGAACTAGATTTGGATTATGAGACTGAGGAAGGGCTAGATCCATGGAAGTTCCGTCTATTTGATACGGCGGGGTTGAAACGAAAAAAAAGATTAGACACGTCCCTTGATTATTTCTCTGCGGTTCGAACCAAGCACGCAATTGAAGAAGTCGATATTGTTTTTCTTGTCTTGGACGCAAGGGAAGGGGTAACCAAACAGGACAAAATATTAGCGGGACATGTTCTTGATGAGGGTCGGGCACTGGCTATTCTCGTTAATAAATGGGACCTTGCTTTGGAAAGTTTTCGTAAAGATCCTCTGCCTGGTTATGAGGATGAAAAAGATTTTCGGAAAAGTTATTTAAAATCTATTCGCAAGGAACTTTTCTTTTTGCCTGATTCTCCCGTGTGTTTTGTGTCCGCCCAAACTGGGCATGCGATTAAAGATTTTTTACAGATGGGACGTGATTTGAATACTAGGCTCGATAAATCGATTTCTACCTCGGCACTCAATAAACTTATTGGAGAGATGTGGGAGCATCGGCCGCCCTCAAAAATTAAAGGCAAGAGATTTAAGGTTTTTTATGCTGTTCAAGTGGAGAATCGTCCTTTTCGAATTAAGCTTTTTTGCAACCGTGAACATAAACTAGCTGATCCTTATCGTAGATATTTGGAAAAGGGAATTCATCAAAAGTTTGGTCTTGCTGGATGTCCATTAAAATTTTCTCTGGCAGGTAAAGAAGCCAGATACACGGACGAAAAAAAATCTAAATAGTCTTACATTATCATATTTAAAAAAAAGCCGCATTTTCGCGGTTTTTTTTGTGTCTCAATTCGATTATCTAAAGTACGATAATATTTAAATATTCATTTTACATGTCTCTTGTCGAAAAAAGAAAAATAGCCTTTTGTGGTTCGGATGAAATTGCATTGCCTATGCTTGAATCAATCTGCTCCCTTGGTCAAAACATACAGATTACAGCTATCCTTACTCAACCAGACCGTAGATCTGGAAGGGGGAGGAAGCTCAATCAAAATCCGATTAAATTATGGGGAAGTAAAAAGAACCTAGAAATAAGATCTCCACTTAAGCCGGGTATGGATGAAATCGAATGGTTACAAGAAATGGGTGCCGACCTCATTCTTGTTATGGCTTATGGACACCTACTGAGTGAGCAATTCCTTTCACTAGCACCCAGAGGTTGTTACAATATGCATGCTTCTCTTCTGCCTAGATACCGAGGGGCGTCTCCAATTGAGACATCTTTGGCATGTGGCGATAAAACGACGGGCGTTACCCTGATGAAAATGGTTAGGCAAATGGATGCCGGTCCAATTGTAGACCAAGAATCTGTTTCCATTGATAACGATGAGACTGGTCCAAGTTTACGAAAAAAGCTTGGAGAAGGGTGCGTACCCCTCATTCAGAGAAACCTGTCGGATTTACTTTTTGGAAAAGTTCAGCAAACTGAACAGTTGGATGATCAGGTGACTTATTGTAGAAAACTCGAAAAAAGTGATGCGTTTCTAGATTTCTCACTCTCGGCGGAACTGTTAGCATGTCGATCCCGTGCATTCGCAAGTTGGCCAGGTAGTATTTTTGTTCACGATGATATTTGTTTGCGAGTGGGTGCATGCGAAGCTTTGTCGATAGAACGGCTTCTTCCGGGGGAAGTCGAAATCACAGAAAACAATGATTTTCGTATTGGAACTGGCAAAGGCAGTCTTCGAATTCTTGAAGTCCAAAAGCCAGGTGGTCGTATGCTTCCTGCCTCTGATTTTCTGCGAGGGTATTCGATCAGCAATGGTTCAAAATTATCTTCATCCTCAGGTAGGCCTCTTGTCTCAAAGGTTTTTAATTAATTTCACAAAGATTTCTTGAATCATCCGTGAACACCATCTAGAGTTTGAATGTGGTGGATTATGAGAAATTATTGCAGTAAAATTTTCACAGCTCTGATCGTACTTTTTTCGTTATGTTTACAAACGGCGACAAAAGCAAATATTCAGGTAGCTAACTTAAAGCAAGACTTGGAACTTATTTCGCGAGAAGTTGCGGGGTTACGAAGCGAAGTTGAATTATTGAGAAGAGAGAATGCACAACTGCGAGTGGTCGTGGATAGCTTTTCCAAAAAAGCAAATTCGTCACAGGGACTTTCCTCAGCACAGGTGGTTCAATTGAACAGCCGGATTTCAGTGCTTGAGAAAAAAGTTCAGGCAAATGCATCTTCCCAGATACAAATTCAGTCAGATATCAATAAGCAGATGCAGGACTTAATCAAGCAGATGAATCTGGGCTTTGATAAAATTTCTAAAAGTTCTCCAGTTCAAGTTCCCGCCCAAACATTTTCAACGGACTACCCCCAGAAAGGATTTGTGCATAAAGTAGAAAAAGGTGAGACAGTCAGCAGTATTGCAAAAAAATACAAGTCCCAGATACAATGGATTATTGATGCCAATCAAATTTCCGATCCCAAAAAAGTCTTTGTCGGCAAAGAGCTTTTTGTTCCCCAAAAATAGATTATGACAAAAACAGTTTCCAGACTGGGTAGGGGGTTAGGCAGTCTTATTTCTGCCGGAACTGAATCTCCACCAACCTCACAACCAAGCCCATCTCCTTCCTCAGTGAAAGAAATTACCCAGCCCCCAACCCCTGAGGCAAAAGAACCTATAAATACTGGTTCCATTTCAGAATCTGAGTTACAGGAAATTTCAACCGAGCAGATTGTTCCCAATCCTTATCAACCTAGGAAGACGATAGATCCTGCATCAATCAAGGAGCTTGCGGCCAGCATCGATTCGGAGGGTTTACTTCAACCTGTTGTGGTCCGTAAAATTGTCGATGATTTTCAATTGATTGCAGGTGAGCGCAGATGGCGTGCCCATCAATTCCTTGGTCGTAAGAAAATACTTGCTCGGGTTATGACAACCAGTGAAATTTCTTCAGCAAGCCTGTCATTGATTGAAAATCTCCAACGAGAGGGATTGAATCCGGTCGAAGAATCCATGGGGTATCATTCTTTAGTAAATGAATTTGGTCTTACCCAAGCAAAAGTTGCTGAAAGAGTTGGTAAAAGTAGGTCTTACATAACAAATACAATGCGGTTCACTCAACTGGAGGAAGAACTGAAGAACTTTTTGGCGGATAAAAAAATATCTGCTGGTCATGCGAAAGTTTTACTAGGAATTAATGACCCTTCAGTTCGATTGTCAATTGGGCGAGATATTGTAAAGAATGGTTGGTCAGTAAGACGTTGCGAAGAGGAAATGAAAAAGCGACTTGGAATGGCTGCTAATATTTCTAGAAAAAATGGTTCCGTTTCTGAATTTGCACCTCTCGCACAAAAAGCAACCTCACTCTTAAACAGAAAGGTTAAAATTCAAACTAATCTATCAGGTAAGGGTCACTTAACCATGGCATTTGAAAATGAGAATGATTTGACGAGCATTTTGAATAAATTAGGAGTTCGCTAAAACGAAATTGCCTTTTGATCTCTCTTCATACATAAGAGAATTTCGATTATGACCGTATTTATTTTAACTACCCTTCTTATCTTACTCTGTTTAGTTGTTGTTATTTTGATTCTCATCCAAAGAACTTCAGGAGGTATGGGTTCTGCCCTTGGTGGTGGAGCTGCAGATCAAGTCCTCGGAGCTGGCTCAGCCGCACAACTTACAAAACTTACGGTATGGGGAATTCTCGGCTTTTTTGTGCTGGCGGTTCTTCTGTATGTTACTTACCAAGGCGAAGCCGGGGAGGTTCAAACACTGCAACGTACCGGCTCAGAAATAAAAACCGATTCAGCTGCTACTTCATCAACTGTACCAGCAGCCCCCTCATCTATTCCTGAATCTGTGCCTCCACCCGCACCGACAACTGCTCCAGTTATACCCGGTCAGCAAGCCCCTGTCAGTATTCCGGGCTCTTTGCCTGCCGAAGGCAACCAATCAAAGTAATATTTTTGGATCCTTTGATGTGGGCAAAATAACCCGCTGGATTTTTCTTTTCCTAGGTTCATCACTAGTTTTTTCTTTTGCTTCCGTCCGTTTTCCTGCCCGAGGATTTGCAAAGATTTTATCAGACGAAGCTGCCCAGCAGAGATTGTCAGATTACCGGAGTTTCATTCTTCAGGATTCTAATCAAAGCTCTTTTCATCGTGGGTTTGCCATGAACTTTAAACTTCGTCATATGCCACGAAGGGGAAGTGAAAGGGTGCGTACTGGAACTCTGCTGGGACCATCTCTTGGAAGCGGGGTTACGCGGTTGTTACTAAAGTCAGACTCAGGAAATAAAAAAAATGAATATTTTTTATTTCAAAACGGACAGACTCCAAAAATTTGGAAATCAAATTTTGGAGACATACAGGCAAAAGTAATTACGCAAACTCAATCCTTAGAGCCATTGGTGCTGGGTATGAATCAAACCGCATTTGATTTACTAATGCCCTTTATCTTTTGGCAGGCAGAATACGAGATGTCTGGAAAAGTGGC
>MDTB01175464.1_pt1 | contig 13554 bp, 13 predicted proteins | sample 811161 | NCBI WGS metagenome assembly MDTB01 (sample SAMN05326650, study PRJNA326480) | marine metagenome | isolation source: seawater | place: Mediterranean Sea | collected 2009
AAAGTTTTCAAATATAGGTGGATTTGGGTCCATAACCAGTATTCCTCAAGGAATAAACCAACCAAAAATTGTTGCTTGTACGGATGGCGTCGGTACAAAAATTGAGATAGCAAACACATTAAATAAGTATGACACAATTGGTATAGATTTAGTGGCAATGAGTGTTAACGATTTAATCGTTCAAGGTGCCAGACCTCTTTTGTTTTTAGACTATATTTCAATTAATAAAATTAATTTAAAAAAACTGAAATCAATAATCAAAGGAATTGTTAAGGGTTGTAGAATGTCTGGTTGTGAATTAGTTGGTGGCGAAACAGCTGAAATGCCTGGCACTTATGAGAAAGGTAAATTTGATATTGCAGGATTTGCAGTAGGTGTGGTAAGTAAAAATAAAATTTTAACTAAAAATAAAATAAAAAAAAATAATATTATTTTAGCTGTACCATCAAGTGGATTGCATTCTAATGGTTTCTCATTAGTAAGATATTTAATAAATCAAAAAAAAATTAACATAAAAAAAAATAAATTCTTAAAATCTGAACTTTTAAAGCCAACCAAAATATATGTTAATGAAGTATTGAAGTTAATTGATCAAAAAATAATTAATGGATGTGCAAATATAACTGGTGGTGGTTTGTCAGATAATATTAAAAGAATTATTCCTAATAAATTAGTTGCAGATATAAACTTAAATCAAATAAAAATTTCAAGTATTTTTAAATGGCTAAAAAAAAATGGGGTATCAGAAAAGGAAATGCTTAAAACATTTAACTGTGGAGTTGGATTTTGCTTAATAATAAATCCTAAAGATTTAAAAAAAGTTACAAAATTTTTTTCAATAAAATATAAACCCTACGTAATAGGTAAAATTTCTAAAGGTAATAAAAAAGTTAAATTAAATGGCTCAATCAACTGGTCCTAAAAAAAGAAGATGTGCAGTATTTATTTCTGGAAATGGGAGTAACTTAAAATCACTAATTCGATTTTCTAAAAAAAAAAATTCTCCCATATCAATTGTATTAATTATTTCGGATAACCCTAAAGCCAAAGGATTAAAATTTGGAAAAATTTTTAAAGTTCCAAATAAAGTTTTTAGTTATAAAAATAAAATAATTGCTGAAAAAAAAATAGTTTCCATAATTAAAAATAAACAAATTGAATTAATTTGTCTTGCTGGATTTATGAAAATTTTATCTAAAGATTTTATTAAAAATTTTAAGGGTAAAATATTGAATATTCATCCATCACTTCTCCCTAAATATAAAGGTTTGAATACTCACCAACGAGCAATATCAAATAGTGAAAAATACTCTGGTTGTTCTGTACATTTTGTTAATGCAAAACTAGACTCTGGAAAAATTATTCTTCAAAAAAAAGTTAAGATTAGTAAAGCTGATACGGCTAAATCATTAGGAAAAAAAATTTTGACACAAGAGCACAGACTTTATCCAAAAGCAATTATGAAAGTTTTTAATCCTTAAAAAAAAAATTTATTTCAATTTTCGCGTTCTCAACACTATCTGAACCATGAACTGAATTTTTATCTATTGATATACCGTATTTTTTTCTAATAGTGCCGTCTTTGGCATCTTTTGGATTGGTGGCTCCCATCAGCTCTCTATTTCCAATCACAGCATTGTCTTTTTCAAGAACCATCACAACAATAGGTCCTGAAGATAAATATGCACATAAATCATTGTAAAAAGGTTTAGTTTCATGGACTTTATAAAATTTTTCAGCTTCAGATTTATCAATTTGTATTTTTTTTTCTTTCAAAATTGAAAAACCCTTAGTTTTAAATATGTTTTTAATTTCATTTTCAAGATTTCTTTCAACAGCATCTGGCTTTATAATTGATAAAGTTTGCTCTACATTACTCATGATAATCCTCTACAAGTTTGTTTAATAATCTTACCCCATAACCAGTGGCACCACCTGAATTCAAGGCGCCTCCATATTTTGAAAAAGCCATACCAGCTATATCCAAATGTGCCCATGGTGTATTTTTTAAAATAAATCGTTGAAGAAATTGTGCAGCAGTTGTTGAACCAGCTCCTCCAACATAGTTTATATTTTGCATATCTGCATTTTTGGAGTCTATCAACTTATCAAAGTTTTTATTTAAAGGCATTCTCCATACTTTTTCCTCTGTTTCTTCGCCTGCATTAATTAATTGATTTGATAATTTATCATCGTTAGAAAATAATCCTGCATACTCTGATCCTAAAGAAACAATTATAGCTCCAGTCAAAGTTGCAAGATCTACAATAAATTTAGGCTTATATTTTTCTTCTGTATATGTAAGCGCATCAGCTAATACAAGTCTACCTTCTGCATCAGTATTTAAAATTTCAACTGTTTTTCCACTATAAGATTTTACAATGTCACCTGGCCGTTGTGCATTTCCTCCAGGCATATTTTCAACAAGTCCTACCACACCAACAGCATTAACTTTCGCTTTTCTTAAAGCAAAATTTTTCATTAGTCCAACAACAACAGCAGAGCCAGCCATATCATAAGTCATATCTTCCATAAATTTCGCTGGTTTAAGAGAAATACCTCCAGTATCAAAACAAACTCCTTTTCCTACGAAGGCTAGAGGTTTTGAATTATTTTTCAATCCTTTCCATTCCATTGTTACTAAATAAGATCCTCTTATACTACCTTGACCAACACCTAATAAAGTGTTCATACCCATTTTTTTTAACTTTTTCTCATCTAGAATATTTATTTTTAAACCTATTTTTTTAAGCTGACTTAAGCGATTTGCGTATTCATCTGGATGTAATATATTGCCAGGTTCAGACACCAAATCTCTTGCAAAAAAAGTCCCCTCTTCAATTGCTTTAAATTTAATCTGATCTTTTGTAGATGGCTTATTTTTTCCAATAACAGATAGGAAAATATCTCTAGTTTTAGTTTTACTTTTATACTTATTGAACTCATAAGATTTTAATTTAAGTCCATGTAAAAAATATCCAATAAAGTTTTTTTGATTTTGAGATATTGTATCAGTGTTTATTGAAAAATCATTTTTTTTAAAGTCTTTAAAATAAGTATAAAATTTTGCTCCTAAATTTTCAATTTCTGAGTTTTTTAGTTTTTTTTTTAATGATATTAAAATTATATTTTTTTTAGCACTAAATTCAAAATGAAGGATTTTTTTTTTCGTATCTTTATACTTTATTAGATCAGAAATATAATCATATTCCATTTTCGAAATATAATTTTTCAATTTTTCTATTTTAAAGTTTTCTTCCACAAAATAGACAATATTTGTTAAATTTTTTCGATTTCTTACGTTAGTATAATTAATTTTTACGTTCATAAATTTTAAATTTTATCTATTAGAGATGGGTGCTATATATGAATAAAAATACTATATTTCAATGAAAAAAATTATATTTAGAAAATTATTATCAGATTATTTAAGTTTTTTTTTCATTGCACTCACTAGTACTGCAATTGTCATTTGGGTCTTTCAAGCTGTAAATTTCCTAGACATAATTATTGAGGATGGGAGAGACTATTTAGTATACATTAACTTTTCACTACTTAATTTTCCAAAAATTTTAAGTAAATTATTTCCTTTCATATTATTTTTTAGTATTTTTTACGTTACAACAAAGTATGAATTTAGTAATGAATTAATTATATTCTGGAATTTTGGAGTTCATAAGATCGATATAATAAAATTTTTCTTTAAAGTTTCAATTATATTGATGTTATTACAGATTATTTTGACATCAATAATTGTACCAACATCTCAAGACTTAGCTAGATCATTTTTAAGATCCTCTGAAGTAAATTTCTTTGATAATTTTGTAAAGCAGCAAAAGTTTAATGATACAATAAAAGGAGTAACTATATATGCAGACAATAAAGATAAAAATGGAAATTTAAAAAACTTATATTTAAAAAAAGAAATCAAAGGTGATTTTCAAGTAACTTATGCAAAAAGAGGTGAATTTAGAGAGATTGGTGGAAAGCCAATATTGGTGCTTTACGATGGGGCTACAATTACATCAAAAAATAATAATGAACTAACTAACATTTCTTTTACCAAATCTGACTATTCACTTTCAGAATTTGAAACAAACACCACTACAATACCAAAAACGCAAGAGATATCGTCTCCAAATCTAATTAAGTGTATAAATTTTTATTATAAATTTAATGGTGAGGGTAAATTTACTAGCTCTAGCAAAAATATTGACAATTGTACTGCATCAAACATAAGAAACATTTTGAAAGAATTTTACAAAAGATTTATAATTCCAGCTTACATACCCATACTTTCATTAATTCCTTTTTTGTTAATTCTAAGCTCTAAAGAAAATACACAATACCAGAAGCTCAGATTACTAACATTTTTAACCGGATTAACTCTTGTAATATTCTCAGAAACTACAATAAGGTTTATATCACAAAACTTAATACACAATGTTAGTTTAACATTGACCCCCCTAATATTATTATTTTTATTATACGTTTATTTTTATTCTAGGTTTAAAACTAAATTAAAAAAAATTTAACATGAAAATATATATAAAATTTATATCTTCGATTTTTTTAAAGTCTCTTTTCTACGTATTTTTTGTACTTTTAAGTTTAGTTTTTATTTTAAATTTATTGACAGAACTTGAATTTTTTAAAAATCAAAATGTTTCTGTAAACTTCACATTATTTTTGTCTTTATTAAATTCACCTGCTTTGATTTTTGAAATGTTCCCATTTATAATGTTAATAACAATTCAACTGTGTTTTATTAAATTATTTGAAAATAAAGAAATTGAGATTTTTAAATATTCAGGTTTAAAAAATTCAAGAATATTAATTATAATAAGTACTTTATCATTCATAACAGGAATTATTGTGATTACAGTTTTTTATAATCTGTCATCAAATTTGAAGAATATTTATTTGGAAATAAAGTCAAGTTATGCAAGTGACGGTAAATACCTTGCTGTTGTTACAAAAAATGGCCTCTGGATAAAAGATAAAATCGATGACAAAATTATAATTACAAACTCATCATCCATAAATGAAAATTTTTTAATAAATAATTTTATTACAGAATTTGATCAAGATTTTAATGTTGTTAGAAATATTAAGAGTGAAAAAATTGACATATCTGAGAATAAATGGAAAATATATGATGCAAGACTTTACTATCAAAATGACTATGAAAAAGAAAAATATTTAGAAATAAAAACAAATTTTAATTTGGAGAGAATTAAAACGCTTTACTCTAATCTTTCAGCACTAAATTTATTTGAGCTTTATGAGCTAAGAAAAAATTATAGTAAGTTAAATTATTCCATAATAGACATTGATCTTCATTTACTTAAACTAGCATCCAATCCAATCTATCTATTATTGATTGCAGTGTTCTCTTCATTAATTATGTTTAAAATTAAACAAGTAAAAAGTACAACATTTAAAATTTCTGTAGGTCTATTTTTTTCAGTAATTATCTATTATTTAAATAATTTTTCTTTCGTTTTGGGTGGTACTGAAAGAATTCCTTTAGAATTATCAGTATTTATGCCTTTAATAATATTATCAATAATAAATATTTTAATGCTTTACAAAATAAATGAAAAATAACATTTACAAAATATTTATTATTATTTTTTTCTGTTTATCCTTTAGTGCATACAGTGAAGAAGAGTTTAATTTTGATGTAACCGAAATCTTAATTTTAGAAAATGGAAATAAATTTAAAGGTTTAAAAAAAGGAACTGCTACATCTAATGATGGCATAATAATAAATGCTGATGAATTCGAATATGATAAAAGCTCTAACATATTGAATGCAATTGGTAATGTGAAGGTAGAAGATACTATAAATAATATTAAAATATTTTCTAATATGATTATTTATAAAAAAAATGATGAAATAATATTTTCAAAAGGTAACTCAAAAGCAATTAATTATGAAAACAAAACAGAAATTGAAGCTGAAATTTTTAATTATGATATTACAAAAAATATAATTGAAGCAAAAAATAATGTGATAGTAAAAAATAAAATTGATAATTATGTAATTATTTCTGATTTTGCTACTTATTTAAGAAATGAAGAAAAAATTTTTACAGAAGGAAAAACATCTGGAATTTTAAATTCAAAATATAATTTTGAAAGTGAGGATATGGTTTTTTCAAAAAGATCTATGACTTTAAATTCAAACAAAAGTACTACAATTACAGATAATTTTAATTTGTATAATCTTAAAAAATTTGTTTATTTTATTGATCGGGAAGAACTTAGGGGTGAAAAAATATTAGTTAAATCAAATTATAACCTGCCGGATAGTGATAATTTTTATTTCTCAAGCGCTATCATAAATTTAAATACACAAGATTTTGAAGCAAAAGATACTAAAATAAAAATGCACAAAGGTATTTTTAATAATCCTGAAAATGATCCTAGATTGTACGGAGTATCTTCGAGAAAAAGAGGGAATACCACTATAATAAATAAAGGAATTTTTACTTCATGTAAGGAAAGAGATAATTGTCCACCTTGGTCCATACAAGCAGGCAAAATTTCTCATAACAAAGATAAAAAATTACTAATTTATGATAATGCAATTTTAAAAATTTATGACGTTCCAGTTTTATATTTTCCAAAATTTTTTCACCCAGATCCATCTGTTAGAAGACAAAGTGGTTTTTTAAAACCTCAGATAAATAGTTCAGACGAATTAGGAGACTCAATTCATACACCATATTTTCACGTCATATCAGACTCAAAAGATATAACTTTTAAACCTACTTTATTTAATAACAGTATAAAAATGTTACAAAATGAGTACAGACAAAAAAATAAAAACTCCTCATTTATAACAGATTTCAGTTTTACCACAGGATATAAATCACCTCTATTTGACAAGAAAAAAAATATATCTCACTTATTTTCTAAATTTAATTCAGATTTAGGACTTAAAAATTTTGAAGAAAGTGATCTTTCTATCTCAATTGAAAAGGTAACAAACGACACATATTTAAAGGTATTTGATACAAATTTACCTGAAACAGAGTTAAAACCTAGCAGTCAAAGTAATTTAACTTCTGAGGTAAAATTAAATCTTAATAATAAGAAATATAATTTAACGACTGGTATGAAAGCTTTTGAGAATCTTAACCAACATAATAACGATAGATATCAGTATATTTTACCATATTATGATTTTGAAAAATATTTTGGGTCACAATTTTTGGGTGGAGATATAAATTTTTCATCATCTGGAAGTAATGATTTAAACAATACCAATAATCTTAAATCTAAAGTAATTAATAATTTTGATTATAGTAGTAACTCAAGGATTTCGAAGTTTGGTATTTTAAATAATCTCAATATTTATTTTAAAAATTTAAACACAATTGGTAAAAATGATAATGTTTATAAATCGAGTCCACAAATAGAACTAATGAATATCTATGAAATTTCGTCAGAATTGCCGCTAAAAAAAACCAAAGGAAAATATGATAATTTTTTAACACCGAAAATTTCTTTTAGATTTAATCCAAGTGATATGAAAAATCATTCATCAGCTTTAAGGAATGTTACTGCAGACGGTATTTTTGGTATAAATAGACTTGGTCTAGATGATTCATTTGAAAAAGGTAAATCATTAACTGTTGGACTGAATTATAAAAAAGAAAGACTTAAAAATATTAATGAATTTTTTGAATTTAAACTTGCAACTGTATTAAGAGATAGAGAGGAAGACTTTATACCAAGTAGTTCCAGTTTAAATAAAAAAAATTCAAATTTATTTGGATCAATTGAAACGAAATTATCAAAAAATTTTAATTTAGATTACAATTTTAGGATTGATAACAACTACGATAAATTTGAGTATAATTCAATTAATGCAAATTTTTTATTTGATAACTTTGAAACTAGCTTCAATTTTGTTGAAGAAAATGGCGAAACTGGAGACGAAAATTTTTTAGAAAATAAAACAACTTATAAAATTGATGATAATAATTTTTTTTCATTCAACACAAGAAGAAATAGAAAACTTAATTTGACTGAATTTTATGATTTATTATATGAGTATAAAAATGACTGTTTAATTGCTAGTATTAAATATAAAAAGAAATACTACTCTGATAGAGATTTGAAACCAAGTGAAAACTTGCTACTAAGTGTAACACTTTATCCATTCACAACTTATGAACATAATGAAACAGCTTTATTTAAATAATGAAAAATAAAATAATATTTTTAATCTTATTTTTTATTATTAGCCTTAAACCTGTCACTAGTTTTGAAAATAAAATTTTAATTCAAATTAATAATGAAATAATTACAACAATTGATATATCAAACGAAATTAAATATTTAGAAGCCCTTAATAAAAATATCAAAAATCTTGAAGAAAATGTAATTATTCAAATTGCCAAGAACAGTTTAATTAAACAAAAAATAAAAAAAATTGAGTTATACAAAAATATTAATGAGTTAACTGTTGAGCCAAAATACTTGAATTATCTTATAACGAAAACTTATTCTAATATCGGTCTAAATAATGTTAAAGAATTTGAGGAACATCTAAACATGTATGGTCTTAAAATAGACTCAATTAAGGAGAGGATTAAAGTTGACACTGTATGGAAACAATTGATTTATACTAAATATAAAAATCAAATTAAAATTGATAAAAAAAAAAATTACAAATGAAGTAACAAATAAAAAGACTAAAATATTCAAATTGTCAGAAATTTTATTTAAGTTAGATAAAGATGAAAATTTGATCGAAAAATTTGAGAAGATCAAAAAATCTATTTCAAAAAATGGTTTTGAAAATGCCGCACTAATTTATAGTTTATCAGATAGTTCTAATAATGGTGGCAATTTAGGATGGATTAACTCTAATGCAATATCAGCAAATATTTTAAATAAACTATCTTCAATTAACATTAATGAATTTACCAATCCCATAATTGTACCAAGTGGTTTTTTAATATTAAAAATAAGTGATTTTAAAGTAGAAAAAAATCTAGGTAATATTAAAGAAGAAGTCGAAAAAATTATTAATAACAAAGTTAATGAACAAATAAACCAATATTCAAATTTGTACATAAATAAACTTAAGAAAGATACTATTATCAATGAACTATAAACCAATTCTAATAGTTGCGGGCGAACCAAATAGTGTCTTTTTAGAGATTTTTTTTAAAGTGTTGAAAACCCAAAAAATTAAAAGTCCAATAATTTTAATTTCATCTTTACAATTATTAAAACTACAAATGAGGAAGTTAGGTTATAAGAAAAAAATTAAATTACTTCTTTTAGATAAGTTGGAAAAATATAAATTAGATAATAAATCTATAAATTTGATTACCGTAGAGTATCATCCAAAAAAAGCTTTCGGATATATATCTAAAAAAACAAATAAATATATTGACGATTGTTTTAAAATTGCCTTTAAAATTCTAAAAAGAGGAACTACTTATAAATTTTTGAATGGCCCTATCTCAAAAAAAGATTTTTTAGGGAAAAAATTTTTAGGTATAACTGAATATGTATCTCATAATTTTAAAATTAAGAAATATGGTATGCTTATATACAATAAGAAATTATCTGTATCTACCGTCACAACTCATTTACCTCTAAAATTAGTTCATAAAAAAATAAGTTATAAAAATATTGCAGAGAAAATTTATTTAATTAATAATTTTTTTATAAAAAACTTTAACTTAAGGCCAAAAATTGCAGTGCTAGGATTAAATCCACATTGTGAAAGTATCGATAAATTTAATGAGGATATTAAAATAATAAGTCCTACAATTAAAAAATTAAAGAGAAAATACTCGATTTCAGGACCTCATTCTGCTGATACAATTTTTATGAAAAATAATAAAAAAAAATATAATGTAATATTAGGAATGTATCATGATCAAGTGCTAGCTCCCTTAAAAGCACTTTATGAATTTGATGCCATTAACATAACTATGGGTTTGCCATTTTTAAGAATATCTCCTGATCATGGACCAAATGTAGAAATGATGGGTTTAAATAAATCTAATGCATTAAGCTTAAAAAAAGCATTAATTTTTTTGGATAAAAATTGATTAAACCAAAAAAAAGTTTGGGTCAAAATTTCTTAATAGATAAAAACATTTTGGAAAAGATTATAAATTTAGTAAATATAAAAAATAAAACAATCCTTGAAGTAGGTCCAGGAACTGGAAATTTAACCTCTTTGATTTTAGAAAAAAATCCAAAGAATTTAATTGTTGTTGAAAAAGACGATGAATTGGCCAATATGCTTAAGAGTAAATTTGTAAATAAAATCAAAATAATTAATGACGATATACTTAAAATTGATGAAAATTTGTTAGCTGAGCAAAAACTGACAGTATTCGGAAATCTTCCATATAATATTTCTACAGAAATTTTGACTAAATGGATTGTGAAACTTAAGGATAAGTTCTGGTTTGATCATTTAATTTTAATGTTTCAAAAAGAAGTTGCAGATCGCATTATAGCTAAATTTAATACATCTAAATATGGTAGATTAACAATTTTGGTGAATTGGAGACTTAATGTAGAAAAGATATGTGATATTAAGCCCCAGGCTTTTAATCCAAAACCACTAGTTGATAGTTCATTACTTTTTTTTACGCCAAAGGATAGCTTACATAAAATTGAAAATCCAAATAGTCTTGAATTAGTCACCAGAGTTTTTTTTAATCAAAGAAGGAAAATGTTAAAAAAACCTTTTAATCAACTTTTTAATGGTGATCAAAAAATATTAGAGAAATTAAAAATAGATTTAAATCTTAGACCACAAAATTTAGACCCTGAAACCTACTACCAGTTAACAAGAGAATTTGAAAATTTAAAAAGTTAATTTTTCAACATGATTTCTAATATAGTCAATATCATAATCTTTTGAACCATCATTTATTTCAGCATCGATTAAATTTTTAATTTTTAAGAAACAAGAATCAATATCATCATTTATAACTACATAGTCATAATTAATCCAATGAAGAACATCTCTTTCAAACTGTTTCATTCTTTCTGTAACAATCAACTTATCTTTCATATCTCTATTTGAAAGTCTTTTAAATAAAACCTCTTTACTTGGTGGTAAAATAAAAAAGGTAATTAATTTATAATCTAGTTTTTTGTTCCTAATTTGATCAGCACCTTGCCAATCAATATCAAATAAAATATTTTTGCCCCTATTAAGCTTATCTATAACTGGCGTTCTTGTAGTTCCATAAAAATTGTTAAAAACTTTTGCATATTCTAAAAATTCTTCATTATTAATTAATCTTTTAAATTTTTTTTCATCAACAAAAAAATAATCTTTATTAGAACTCTCATTTTGTCTTGGTTGACGTGTTGTGTGTGAAATAGAAACTTCAAAGTTATCTATATTAGATAACATTTTTACCAATGTTGTTTTACCAGCACCTGAGGGTGAGGATAAAATTATCATTACCCCGTCTTTTTCTGAGGGCATTAAGTATTTTAGTTTGCTTTACCTTCGATAAACTTAACTGCATCTCCCACAGTCAAAATTTTCTCGGCCTCACTATCTGATATTTCAGAACCAAACTCTTCCTCGAAAGCCATAACTAGTTCAACTGTATCTAGGCTGTCTGCTCCCAAATCATCTATAAAACTTGAATCTTCATTTACTTTTGCTTCATCTATTCCTAAGTGATCTGCTACAATTTTTTTAACCTTACTTGAAACGTCTTCTGACATATTGATCCTTTTTGTTATAAATTCTTCTTAGTTTAAAAACTTATTTTGTCAAGCCATATACATTCCACCATTTATATGCAAAGTCTCCCCATTTATATAGTCAGATTGCTTTGAGCATAAAAAAAGTACAGCATTAGCTACATCATCTGGTTCTCCTAGACGAGCAGATGGAATTTTTGAAATAATTGAATCTTTAAACTTCTGATCCAATTTGTCAGTCATTGCAGTCCTTATAAAACCTGGAGAAACACAATTAATATTAATATTTTTTTTTGAATACTCGATTGCTAAAGTTTTAGACATCGCAATGATCCCTGCTTTTGAAGCTGTATAATTAGCTTGCCCTATATTGCCAGTGTGTCCTACAACAGAAGTGATATTTACAATTTTTCCAGATTTATTTTTAAGCATTTTTTTTATTGCTGATTTTGTCATCAAAAAAGTTGAGGTTAAGTTGATATTAATAACTTTTTGCCATTCCTCTAAGGTCATCCTAATTGCTAAATTATCTTGATTAATTCCAGCATTGTTTACAATACAATCTAAGCTTCCACCTAAAATATTTGTTGCATTTTCAATAAATTCCTCAATTTTCTCATTTTGTGAAATATCAAATTTTAATATTTTAACATTTTGAAAATTAGATTTTAGTTGCTCTAATTTTTCAATCCTTGTTCCTGTTGCCAGTACATTTGCTCCAGCTTCACTCAAACATTTTATTATTGAATTTCCTATACCTCCAGATGCTCCAGTAACAATAATATTTTTATTTTTTAAAATATTCATTTTTTAAATTTTTAATATCCTCCTCCTGATTTATTGTATTTATTTTTACATCTCTATCGATTCTTTTAACTAGACCAGACAAAACCTTTCCAGGACCAATTTCAATAAAATGGTTTACATTATTTTTTATCATATTTATTACACTTTCTCTCCATCTTACTCTACTTTCAATCTGTTTAATTAATAAATTTTTTAATTCATTAGAATTTAATACAGGCTCTGCAGTAACATTAGATATAAGTTTTTTGTCAAAATTTTGGAAATTGAGTTTTTTTATCTCTTCCTCCATTTTTTTTGTAGCATTAGACATTAAACTAGAATGAAATGGTGCACTTACAGGTAATTTTATACTTTTAATTGAATTTTCTTTTAAAATTAAAATTAAACTTTCTAAGTCATCAATTCTTCCACTCAAAACTATTTGACCCTCAGAATTATCATTTGCTATTTGAACATTGAATTTTTGCTCATTTACTTTTAAAATTTTTTCAATTTTTTGAATTGTTGATCCTAAAACTGCAATCATCCCACCTTCTCCTTTTGGAACAGCATTTTGCATAGCATTACCCCTTACTCTCAAAATTTTTAAAGTATCTGAAAAACTTAAGTATCCTGCACAGGATAAAGCTGAATATTCACCCAAAGAATGTCCAGCAAAATACTTTGCATTGCTTAAATTAATATTAAATTCTTTTTCAATAACATTGAATATAGCATAACTAATCAAAAATATTGCTGGCTGAGTGTTAATGGTTAAATCTAATTCATTTTTAGGACCTTGTAATATCATTTTTGATATAGAGATGTTTAAAGATTCATCTGCTTCAGCAAATAGTTTTTTTACTAAGTCAAATTTATCATAAAATTCTTTTCCCATCCCTACTATTTGCGAACCCTGTCCAGGGAAAATTACTGAAAACATATAAAAAAAACTAATTAATTTGCCTTTTTAACTATTGTAATTGAAGTTTTATAATAGTATATCCTCACTTTTTATTAAAGAACTTAAATGAATTTATACGAACATAC
>MDTB01211123.1_pt1 | contig 13554 bp, 14 predicted proteins | sample 811161 | NCBI WGS metagenome assembly MDTB01 (sample SAMN05326650, study PRJNA326480) | marine metagenome | isolation source: seawater | place: Mediterranean Sea | collected 2009
AACGCCTAGTGGCCCCTCAGTTGCTACGGGATGTCAGGACACGGTGGTTCGCTTCCGGTGTGTTGCTTACCCTCGCTTACGTGGGTTTACAGATCACGCGTTACCTGAGACGCCGTCGATTGGCCAGGACTACGCCTATTTCCTGCCGTACCTTCTGTCCAATCATTACTGGCTGGTGAACAACGGCTGGGCAATCCCCTGGGTGACACCGGCACATTGTACGGGCATTCTCTATTTCGCCAACCCTCAGTCACTGTTCTACTGGCCGTTGCAGGCCCTGATGTGACTGGGGCTGGATCCGCTGCAATCCCTAGTGGTGCAACACGGTCTGTTGATGGCGGCGGGTTCGCCGGCATGTGGTTGCTGGCTCGACGATTGACTTCGAGGCCGGAAGTCCAGTTCCTGGCGGCTCTGCTTTTTGTCGCCAACGGGTTAATTGCGTCGCGACTGGCGGTAGGTCATGTGAGCTTCTCGGTGTGTTTGCTCGTGCCGCTGATCATTCCGTGTGGCCTGGCGATCCTTGTCGTCCTTTTATGCCTTGGGCGGATCAATCTAATCAATGCATCGGTGGCAGCGTTCGTGTCGGTGGCGCTCAGTGCTAGGAAACTGGTTGCGATGGCGGATTTCATGCGGCAGTTTCCACGAGACCTCTATCCGCTGCCCGGTGCTGATGAACTAAACTATCACACAGGGCTGGTGCCTTTGATGATCCTGCTGGTGGCGGCAATCACTGTCGCAAGGCAGTGTATGGCGCGTGGTCGTGGGGTGGCAGAGCCCTCGTGATTGGCTGTCTCGTTTGGTGATGGTGCGAGTTTCCTTCGATTGCGGACAGGTCTGGTGACGGCCATTCTCACGCTCACGGTGCTTGTGAATGTGTATGCGCCGAGGTGGCATGATCTGCAACAGAACCTGCCATACTTTGAAACCGTGTCGAGTGCATTCCGCTGGTTTCTGATCTGGATTCTGCCGATCGTGTTGCTGGTTGTATGGGTGCTGCGTGCATTTCCTGCCTACGTGATGCGACCGCTGGTTCTGGCCAGTATTCCTCTGGTCATTGCTTTCGCTGAGTGGCACGCTCCCTCGCCCTGGCAAGCCTATGATCCGTCAGCCATTGTCGCGGTATATCGGTCGGTGCAGACGATAGAGGATGTGCCGGCTGTGACGTATCTGGCGGAGTCTCTTGTTGATGGGAAGCGCCGGTATGTGACGGGTGCAGGTGACGTGCTGGTGGGTCCCAGTTGGTGTGCAATGAACCAGCCTTCGGATATGTGCTCGAGACGTCCGTTTTGATCGGGTAGGGTGGGGGCCCACGCGCGCCGGGCGAGAGATGTGTTCGAGTCCATCGAGGACCCACGTTTCCAGCCGCTGCTGGCATACCAGGATTACCCGTTTGCGAAGCCAGCCATTGTGTCTGTGGCGGTGCTTGTGAGTCAGGGGGCGTTCGTGGCAGTGTGCCTGATCTTTGCTGCCATCGGCGTGGCTGCCGGATGGCGTCTGTTCAGACATCGTCACCAGGAGCTATATCGTGAGTGAACTTAAGTACGACTTTGGCGGCGGGCGTTCAGACCCGGATACATTTCCTGTGGAAGCGTTGAAGGCAGCGACACTGCGGGTGTTCGATGAACAGAGCCGTGAACTCAATAATTATCCCGGGAACATGGGTCACCTTGGCATGCGTGTGGCCATGGCGAAGCGTGAATCTGAACGTGAAGGTGTCGACGTCAGCCCCGACCATCTGATTCTGACCAACGGATCCATGCAGGGGGTAACCCTGACCGCCGAAGCCCTGCAGGAGAACCATGGTGATACGGTCCTGGTTGAGGAGTTCAGTTACCCAGGCACGCTATCGGCGTATCGAGCGTTGAAGTACGACATGGTCGGGATCAAGCTGGATGAAGGTGGTATGCGGATGGATCACCTGGAGGATGAGCTGAAACGACTGGACAAGGAAGGTCGCTTGCCGAGGTTTATTTATCCGATCAGTACGTATCAGAACCCTACAGGGTTTGTCATGCCACGCGAACGGCGGCTTGAAATGGTCGCACTGGCATGTCGCTGGGATATCCCGATTGTTGAAGATAACTGTTATGCCGACGTCCACTATGAGGGTCCTGTCGAGCCATCAATCTATGCGCTTGATGACGACCCGAATCACGTCTACCTCTGTTCTCTGTCCAAGATTCTGGCACCCGGACTACGCCTTGGGTATATCGTGGCGAAGCCACCCATGCTGGAACGAATTCTGGCGCGTCGGGCCGATGCCGGGGGCAATTATCTCGCGGCGGCGATTGTGGCTGAGTTCTACAAGGACGGTATCTGGCAGCATGCTGAAATCTCGAACGCTGCACTCAAGGTCAAACGTGATCTGACATTGACGGGGCTGGAACAACAACTGGACGATATCTGTGTGTGGTCGAAGCCGGTGGGTGGTCTCTTCATCTGGGTGCGTCTGCCGGAGGACGTCGACAGAAAGCGTTTGTTCTCACTGGCCCGTGAACGTGGCTTCCATTATTTGCTGGGCTCGTCCTTTCACTACGAGGGAAATGATGTGCCCTATCTCAGATTGGCGTTTGGGCACCTGGACCATGACGAGATCACGGAAGGGATTCCGGTACTGGCACAATGTATCCGGGAAGCGCGTACCAGTAATGAATCTCGGTCGTTTGACCGATTATTTGGTTGACAGGTTTGGCTATGCAGTTCGGCCAGAGGCAGTGGTCTACACCAGGATGCCCAACGACCTGATCCTGTGTTGGGGAGGCGTCCTGCTGTCCCGACCCTCAGAAGTCCCAGCCAAGATGCGCACGCGGCTGACGCAGTGCGACGTCCAGCTGGCTGGCCAGTTCCTCATCCATGGATATCGTCGGTGACCATCAGGCTGTGGGCGGACTGTAAACCGAACCAGAGTCTGCTGAACGCGTTGACTGAGGCGCGAACAGTGGGCAGGTCCGGGTTGTTGCCGCTTGCAGCGTTCGACGATGGCCTCAGTTCGACCACGTATTGGCCTGAGATTCTACGCCAACCCTGAAGCCCGGTGTCTTTTGCGATGGCGCTTGTGTCGAGTCTGTTGGATAACTTCGCGAGCACCGCTTCCACCGGATCACTCAACTCGAGATTGAAGCGACAGCCGGTCGGGCTCCTGAGCTCTTTAATGCAGGGGCGGAGATCCAGTATTCGCAGCTGCCACACGGCCATGGCTTCACTGTAGTCAGCGTATTTGGCGGTTTCAGTAATGCGCCGGTGCCGAAGTAGTTGCCTGAGCAGATCCTTAAACTGTATATCACCGGGTTCCTGCATCTCGATACTGTCAATCTGGTTGCCCAGGAAGCGAGCATTGTTACAAGCTCCAGCAGTTGTTCCTCTGTCTGCCACGCTTTGAACAGGATTTCATAAGGTCCGTTCGCATCTTTCATTTCGCCAAAGACAAAGTGTGACAGTGTGTTATCGGGGCCATCGAAGTAGCCGAGACCCATAGCCCGTTCCATATGCTTCAGCTCGGTCTTCATGGTCTCTGGCGACTGGATGATGACGCCACCGTACTGACGCTGTCGGCCCGCCATGGCGGCATGGATCTGTTTGTGATCCTTTGGGTGAGTCGCTTCGGCCTTCGGTAGGGCACTTTGGGCAGGAGGCTGGCGGGGTCAAATGCCAACCAGTACTCGTAACCGCCGCTACCGAAGCCAACGCGGTTGTAAAATCCTTCTTCGAACATACCGAGCATTCTGACTGTATGACCCCGATTGGCCTGGGCCCGGAGCAGCAGTGCGGTCATACTGCTGGTCATCAACGCGTGCCACCAGCGCATCCTGTGAGGCCTCAAGGTACTTGCGCACAATGCTGGATTCTGTGCCCAACTCTTCGATCCATCCGCATTCCAGCCAGATCTGGGCAACGGCTTTGGCATCCTTGTCCACATCGTATCTATTGATGTGCGGTTGATCGTTGTTTGTCATAGAGGTCTCGCTGTGGGGAATGTGCGGATACTCATCGGGTGAACTTCCACCGATCTAGGGGTCCTCCGAGATACGTTCTGCGGGATAGCCATCGCCACCGATGTCACCCGTCAACCAGCGCCAGAGCCTTTGGGATTGCTCTGGTGACATGGCTCGTCGTGTTCGATAGACCACATGCTCATCAGGTTGTTCCGGATCCAGATCGATCCCCCACATGGCGTTGATGTCGTTGGGCAGCATGGAGTAACGCATGTCGATCACGTAGTACGGATCCTCCTGGTCTACCGCCAGGTAGTCGTTGGAGAACCAGCGAAAGCGCTCCACATCTTTGGCTTGTTGGGAGCCCGGTTGCAGCCAGGGCAGGTCACGGGCGACATCCAGTTTGCGGACGTGGCTTCCGGGAATCACCCACGCCTCCCATCCGACGCGCGCTGCCGCAACATGAAATTCACCCTCAGCTTCGAATACGATTTTCCACAACAGCAGGTTACCGAATCCTGGTTTTGCTTCCAGGCGCGTGGGCTTAATCCCGGATTCGGCAGCCAGTTGATAGCCTATTGCCTCGGCCCGTTCACGCTGCACCACACCTACACTGAGACAAAGACCAATCCACCCGATTGCAATCCATACGGTGGCCTTTGATCGGCGAATACAGGCCACGATGAAGAGCATCAGGGCTGGCACTGTCAGTAGAGGATCAACCACAGAGATATTGTTCCATGCGACGCGCCAGCTGCTGAGCGGCCAGAACAACTGGGTGCCATAGGTGGTGCAGGCATCTAGCAGCCCATGTGTGCCATAGCCGACAAAACACCAGAGGTAGACATGGCGAAATTCGTGCCGTCTACGCGTCAGCCAGTGAAAACACGCCGCGCAAAGCAGCGCGCCGATTGGGACGAAAAACAGGGAGTGTGTGAATCCCCGGTGATACTCCAGGAACAGGAGCGGATCAGCGGGCGAACTGATCAGGACATCGAGATCGGGTGCCATGCCGGCAAACCAACCCATCATGGCGGCTGTACGTATGTCGGCGGGTCGACTTACGATCTGTGATGCAAGCCCACCTACAACACCTTGAGAAACGGGATCGATACTGATTCAGACCTGTTCGTGAGACGGTACGGCCACATTGGCGCACACTGGCCTCGACTGTGCAGTGTCGTGTAGGGTGGCGCGATGTCCGGTGTTGAAGTTTATATTGATTACAAAAGCCCCTATGCGTTTATGGCGATGGCGCCCACGTTGCAATTGGCGTCAGAGTACAACGTAGAGATCGACTGGTTTCCCCTGACGTTGAACCTGGGCAGCTACCTCGGTACCGCGCGCACCAATGATAACGACAAGGTCGTTGAGAACAACCGTTCTCCGAGGCAATGGATGGCTGTCCGCTATGCGTACTACGATACGCGACGTTATGCGCGACAGCTTGGGTTGACCCTGAGAGGCACGCAAAAGATCTGGGATTCTTCGCTGGCCGCGATCGGCTTGCTGTGGTGTAAGGCGCAAGCAGATGCCGATGTGGTCAGGGCGTACCATCGAATCGTGTTTCATCCATTCTGGCGCCGGGAACTCGACATCGAGGACGTCTCTGTGATCAAACGATGTCTTGAGCAGGCCGGGGCGCCGATGACGGGCTTTGATGAGTACCTGAATGGCCCCGGTCGGGTGAACCATGATCACCTTCAGGATGAAATCCTCGACAGGGGGTATTTTGGCGTCCCCACCTACGTGATTGATGACACCTCGTACTTTGGACGCGAGCATTTACCGAGGGTTCGCTGGCATCTGGCAGGCAGGAATGGTCCCTGTCCTGATATTGCGTATGACACGGTGGTGGCACCCTCAGGTTTCGGTCGGGCGTTCCTGGAAGGCGCAGATGCCGGGAACGCGGCGTGAGTTCAGCCGTCACCTGTTTCCTCGATCTGACGGACCTTTCGACCTACGCGGCTCTGGAACCGATGCTGTTGTTGTCCTCCAGTGACGCGATCACCTATCTGCCGCTTATGGTTTCCCTGAACAGTGCGTCTGGCCGTAAACCTGTCTCCCAGGCGAATGATCCGCTGGCAGCCTACAAGGCGCGACGTCAAAGCGCTCGAGACAGCTTCGCGTTGGCGGAACATCATCGTCTGGTCGCGCTGACAAGGGTGTCCGCCAACAGCGCCGACCGACACCGAGACGGCGATCTTGCGCACCGGATCCTGTATCACATGTCGTCACGTGCAGCGCCCGTTGAGGTCGTGACTTTCATTTGGAACGTCATGACAGGAACTTTTCGGGATGGCATGGAGATGGATGACCCGGATTGGCTTCGTGCCATCTCAGGGATCGCCGATCCACCGGAAATTCCGGACGCGCTGACGGACCACCAGATGGAGCAGGGTATTTTCAAATCACCGGGTTGGGTAATCGATGGCGAACGTTACCTGGGACGTGAACACCTGCCGATGGTGCGCCACCTGTTGACGGGATCTGTCGATATTGCCCCGGTCTAGAGGCTAGTTAAGTGAAGCAAGTGCACCGTCGAGGGTATCGACGATAAGGTCCAGGTCCTCGTCCACCATGGTATAGGGTGCACCAATCGTCACGATGTCCCGCACGACACCCGTGCCACCGGGGTAGAAAAAAGCACCATTGTCGAGCGCGTGCGCGACCAGTTTATCTGCGATGCGGTCTGATTCCGGATACGGTGTGAGTCTCTCGCGGTCTTCGACCACCTCCAGTGCGATCAGGAGTCCCTGACCGCGAATTTCAGCGACTCTCGGGTGTTGTCCCAGTCGATCGACCAGCATCTGCTTCAGACGGTCGCCAATCTCTGTGCAGCGTTCGATCAGCTGTTCTTCCCTTAGAATCGAGAGGACCTCGGTCGCGGCAGCACAGGATTGCGGGAGTGCACTGAAAGTGTGGAACATCAGTCCGAAATCAGCCTCAGCGATGGCTTCCGAGATCGCCGCCGTACCAAAGACGCCAGTGATCGCGGCATAACCTCCCGCGAGCCCCTTCCCCGATACCAGCAGATCAGGTGTGAGATCGTAACGTTCCGCGCCAAACCGATGTCCCAGCCGGCCGAACCCGGTCATGACCTCATCCATGATGAGGAGGATGCCGTTTTCCTTCAGGATAGCTTCGGCCTGAGGCCAGTAGCCCTCCGGGGGCTCGATGGCGCCGCCGCTGGACCCGTTGATCGGCTCGGCAATCAGCGCGGCGATACGCTCCGATCCTATGCTGGCAATGGTGCTGCGAAGATCATCAAGATAGTAGTTGATGACCGTTTCCGGGTCGCTCCCAACAGGACACCGCAAAGGATAAGGTGTCTTGATGCGCGGGCACTCGGGTAGATAGTCCATCAAACCTTTCTGTCGGCCAGGATGACCGGAGACTGCTGCTGTGGTCAGCGTGGTGCCGTGGTAGGAAACGTCGCGTGCGAGGATGACGTTCCGTTCTGGGTGGCCCTGTGCCGCGTGACACAACACCGCCATTTTCATGGCTGCTTCGTTGCCTTCAGAGCCACTGCAGGTGACATGCACGTGAGACAGATGTGAAGGAAGCCAGTGTTCATGCAGTTCCGTGAGCATCCGTTCACGCTCAGGTGTCATGAAGGTGGGTACGGTGTAGCTGGTGTTGGCGGACGCTTTGGCGATGGCATCGGCTACCCGTTGACGCCCGTGGCCGATATTGGCCACGATTGCACCACCAGCCGCATCCAGGACCTTGTCGCCATTCTCAAGATAGAGGTAGCAGTCCTTTGCATGGGACAGGCGGGTGGGTGCTGGGTTCGGTAGGAACGGCCAGGTTGGCGTTGACATCGGTTGGCTCCCTGAGAGTTGTCAGGATTTTACCATGCAAAAGCACGGCTGCTGCCACTCCTGTGCACCTCCGTGTTGCCCAGGTGCCTGGATCGCGGCATGATCACCACCGCTCATACGCGCCAACTGAACCGACACACCGATAGAAAGAAAGGAACCCCCAATGACGGATATCAATACCGCGGCTGAACGGATGTTTGCCGCGCTGACTGCACACGAGCTTAAGCCGTTGTTGTCGACCGAAGAAACACTGACCCTTGACGATGCCTATGCGATACAAAAGCTGCTGGTGAAACGGCTGATGTCTGTCGAAGCCAAAGGCGGCTTCAAGGCCGCGTTAAGCAATCCTGGGGCACAGGCCAACGTAGGAGCAGAGGAACCCGTTTTCGGCGTGTTGCTCTCTGAGGGTGCAGTTCATCCGGGTGCCATCATCGCGAATCATGAGTTCCATCGCGCCGTCGTGGAGACCGAAATTGGCTATCGGATTGGTCAGGCGGTGTCATCGCCGGTGACCGAGGAAACGGTTTGGGACCACATCGACCAGGTGATGCCGATGATTGAACTGGCCGATCCCGGTTTTGCTTCTGGTGGTCGGATGACGGCGTCGGATCTGGTGGCAGGCAACAGCGCGGCGGCAGGTTTTATCACCGGCGCGGCGGCAGATCGACCGGCGTCACTGGATGACTTTCCAGTCAGGCTCCTCCGCGATGGTGAACAGGTGTCGGAAGGCAGTGGGGCCGATGCCATGGGCAGTCAGGCGTTTGCGGTCTGCTGGCTGATCAACAAAGCCGTATCGGAAGGGTATATCCTTGAACCAGGTCATATTCTGATGACCGGTTCGCTGGGACAACCACAGCCGGCATTATCCGGTGACTACGTGGGTGATTTCGGTGACTTTGGGCGCATTGAATTCACGATTGAGGGCTGACTGAGCGGAATGACGTTCAATCTCTCGTGGCGTCTCTCAACCTCTTTCAACCGCCGACGCCTGCGATTTCGATGAGATGCAGGATGCCGTGAATGGCGAGACCGACCAGACCGCCAACCACCGTGCCGTTGATTCGGATAAACTGCAGGTCAAGTCCGATCTGTAGTTCGATCCGACGTGACGTGGCTTCTGTGTCCCATTTCCTTATCGTGGTCTCAATCAGCGACGCGAACTCATGCCCGTAGTTGTTGATCACGTAACGTGCGCTGTCTTCACACCAGCCATCGAGCTTGGCTGCGAGTTCGGGATCGTTGTCGATGGCCTCTCCCAGTTTCATGATCGATCGTGTCAGCATTTCTTTGAGTGTTGAGTGATCTGCCTCTCCCCGGGCCAGGATGGCTTCGCGGATGTCTGCCCACAATGTGACCACGAACTCACGCAGTGCAGGTTGATCCAGCATTGCGATCTTCAGCTGCTCTTCCTGTGTGTGGAAGTCGTCAGATGTTTTGAGGTCCGTAATGAAATCATCCAGGATGCCGACGAGTCGAACCCGCAACGGGTGGTAAATGTCGTTCTGCATGGCGTAGAGCGTCTTGGAGACCCCCATCACAATGCGCCGGTAGATCGCGCTGTCGAGTGTGGCCGGAAACCACCAGGGCGTTTCCTGTTTGACGGTCTCACGGATACCTTCTTCGGAATCATCGAGCAGATAAAGGCCGGCACGAACACCGGCATCAAACAACATCTGTTGGCGACGCCCGGAGGTCACAAAACCCAGGAATTCAGAGAGCACTGGCGAGAAGCTGGTGCGCATCACCCGATCCCGAACACTGCGTTCAAGCATCCGTTGGATATCCTCGTCATTGATGATCTCGACGGCTCCTGCGAGCCCATCAACCAACTGCTGAGAGACATCGGCTGCGTTGTCTTCTTGTTGCATCCAGGCGGCGGCGCGTCTTGCGAGATGCATGTGATGCACCCGCTCTGAGATGAGGTCATTGGCCAGGAAGTTGTCCTGAACAAAACTACCGAACTGGCTGGCGATGCTGTCTTTGCGTGCAGGAATGATGGCGGTGTGGGGGATGGGAATACCCATCGGGTGCCTGAACAGTGCGGTGACTGCGAACCAGTCGGCCAGTGCGCCGATCATCGCTGCTTCGCACATAGCTTCGAGATAGCCCACGTAGGTCAGCCACGTCGCGTCGGCATACAGCGTTAGAACCACTCGTGTGGCAACGAAAGCAGAGGCCACTGCCAGCAGCATGCCGGTGGCAAAACGTTTCATGCGCGCGAGATCGGCTTCACGGTCGGGCGCAGCCAGTGAACCCGGTGGCGAATTGGCGGTGGAAGAAGTCGGGAGAGGTTGAGGCATGAGCTTCCCTAGGTGATGAATCAGATATCCATGGCGCCCATTGTTAACAAAATCTGCCTCCGGTCACATCGATCACGGACCATCGAAAGGCAAAAAGAAGAGAAATATCTGAGCGAGAGCAGGTTTGATGGGCCTGCTACACTCGAGCCTTCGAGGTGTCAACAGGGGACAGATGTGGCCGACGAGCGATTTTCCTTGCAGGGCAAGACGGTGGCGATAACCGGCGCCTCATCGGGCTTTGGGCATCATTTCGCCGGGGTACTCCATGGCGCGGGCGCGAATGTGGTGCTGGGGGCTCGTCGTACCGAGAAGCTGGAGGACCGGGTCGCGTCACTGGCGTCGCCCGAATGTGAGGCGCTTGCGGTGACGCTCGATGTCAACGATGCGGACAGTTGCCGCGCTTTTCTTGAGACAGGCGCATCCCGTTTTGGGCAAATTGATGTACTAATCAACAATGCCGGGGTGCAGTCGGGTGCCAAGACCTACACCATGATTGATGAATCAGACTGGGATCATGTGCTTGATACCAATCTGAAATCAGCGTGGCGGTTATCCAGCTTGTTCACGGAGATGGTTCGAAACAACGATGGCCAGAGCGAGGGCAATATCATCAATATTGCGTCGATTACCGCGTACCGCACCATCAAGGGGCAGTTTCCCTATGCCGTATCGAAAGCGGCCCTGGTCAAAGCGACCGAAGTGATGGCGCTGGAAGGTTCGCGGTATGGGATCCGGGTGAATGCGCTCGCGCCGGGTTACATCCTGACTGACGTGAGTCGTCTACTATTGGAAAGTGATCGCGCCGACGAATTCATGAAAGGTATCCCGATGCGGCGCTACGGGGAATTCGAGGATCTGGACGGCCCGCTATTGTTGCTGGCGTCTGACACCTCCAGTTACATGACCGGATCGACGATTGTCATCGATGGCGGCCATATCTGCGCTGAATTATAGAACCAGGGACCAACACCCAGATGATGTTCTGGGTATAAGGAGCTACGCCTTTGGTTGCATGGCTGCGTGCAGATTTGGCATGCTTGCCGCCTGTTTATGACACCGGCGCCGCCACCTCTTGGATATTCGTACAAAGCTCGCCTTTGCGCTGGTACTGTTTTCTCTGATCAGCATGGCACTGCTTGGTGTCTTCGCCTACCAGGAGTCCACACGGCTCCTGGCAGAAATATCACATCGTCAACTGGGCGCGCTGGCGGAAAGCAAGCGTAATGATCTGGTTAAAGTCCAGGATGGCTGGCGAGACAAGGTCCTGCTAATCAGCAGTCAACATGAGTTTGCAGAAGCGGTTCGTCGCTATCTTGCCGATCCAACTGAAGAAAACCTGATCCCAGTGACCGACCTGGTCGACAACGCGGCCGCCGTGGTCCGAGCGGTGGACAGGATATCGGTTTTTTCACTGACGGGTGAAGAGATCGAATCTTCAGGTCGCGCACCAATGGGGGATTCACCTCCTGCGCCTGTACCTGAAGGCGCCGTTGCCTATCGCGGCACACTTGTATCGGACACCGGGATCATTCGCGTCGCGTTCGCCACCATGTTGATTCAGGACACCGTACCAACCGGGGTGATGGAGGTGGTGTTTGCCATTGACGATGTGTCAGCGGTTGCAGGCAACTACACCGGTCTGGGCGACGGTGGTGAGGCATACGTGGTGGCGCGTACAGGGCCAGATATGGTGACGGTGCTCAATTCGCTGCGACATCTGGGAGAGACGGGACCCGTCACCATACCGATCAGTGAGTCAACGGAACCGGTTCATCACCTGATGCAAGGCGCAGAAGGACTGCTCGAGCGTCCCTTTGTCGATTATCGCGGCGAGTCGTCCTGGGCCGCGACGCGTTTGATCTCAGAATTGGATTGGGGGCTGGTCGTCAAGGTTGATGAACAGGAAGAGTCTGAACGCGCAGATGCGTTGCGCGATGCCTTGTTCGATATCGGCATCGCCTTGTCTGCGTTTGCGATCATCGGAGGCACGCTCATCGGTGTCTACCTGGCGCGACCGATTCATGAACTGCGCCTCGTTGTTGAGCGGGTGCGCTCTGGCGACACTACGGCACGCGCCGAGGTGAAGGGTGATGATGAGATTACGTATCTGGCGAGTTCGCTCAACGATCTGATCGACAACTGGCAGCCGAAATCATCGACAGATGCGCCGACGGCGGAACCTACAGATCGCACCCCTGATGATTGATCTTGTCGACTTTCTCAAGTTGTTTGGAGGTTTTGTCTACCTCTTGATGGGAGGTGACCTGCTGGTCCGCGGTGCCCTGGGGTTGGCAAAGGAATCGAACATCTCACCGATGGTTGTCGGGTTGACGGTTGTTGCGTTCGGTACCTCTGCACCGGAACTGATGGTGTCATCATTTTCTGCATTGTCAGGACACCCCGGTATCGCGATGGGGAACGTGGTGGGCAGCAATATTGCGAACGTGTTGCTGGTCATTGGCGTCCCAGTATTGATCCACCCAATCGTGTGCAATCAGGAAGGGCTGGCGAAACAAACGAGTTTCATGATCGGGGTCACGCTGCTTCTGATATTTCTGGCTGTCTTTGAGCCGATCACGTTCTGGGAAGGTGTGCTGTTGCTGGCGATCCTGGCGACGTTTCTGATCGCTGCAACGCGAGGCGCCGCTGTGATGCCCCTCGACGATGCTGAGGAAGAGCTTGAACGAGGTCTGGGATTGCCATCGGATGCCAGAACGATCGCCATCTTCATTGTTTGCGGCATCATTGCATTGCCGTTGGGTGCTGACTTGGTGGTGGAAGGCGGCGTTGGACTTGCCGTCGACTGGGGGGTTTCAGAGACGGTCATTGGTCTCAGTCTGATTGCACTCGGGACCTCGTTACCCGAACTCAGCACTACGGTGATCGCTGCACTTCACAAGTCCTCTGACGTTGCGATCGGCAACGTCGTGGGGAGCAATCTATTCAATATTCTGGCTATCCTCGGATTCACGGCGCTACTGGTCGATGTGCCAGTGGAGGCGAGTCTGTTGCGGTTTGATATCTGGGTTATGTTCGGCGCTTCGATCCTTCTGTGGATCTATGTCCTGGCGAAAGGCACGATCGGCCGATTCAGTGGGGTTGGTTTCCTGATCGGCTACTTCGCATACATGTGGGCGATCTACTAGCGAGCTTCTCCCCAGTTCTGGGCCATAACGGTGTCATATCTTGAGGTGCGTTGGTGCCGTGAGTATCTCCATGCTGCTGGTGTCTGCGACCTGGGAAACGCTGCAGATGCAGGTTGCTGTAGAGCTTTCCACACTGCGTTCGTCGGGATAACAAGGGGTCGAATCGACGCGCAAACACTCACAAAAAACGGTCGGCATCGTCGGGATACGGATCACGGCGAGCTGGATACGCCGCAGATACGGCTAAGTGGGAGATCCTTTCCTTACTCGACCGTTAGGATGACGACGCCAGCGGCGTTGTCAGTTCTTGTAGGTGTCTGTGCCCTTGAAGGGACCGTCGCGCCATGCGAGT
>MDTB01023223.1_pt1 | contig 13553 bp, 11 predicted proteins | sample 811161 | NCBI WGS metagenome assembly MDTB01 (sample SAMN05326650, study PRJNA326480) | marine metagenome | isolation source: seawater | place: Mediterranean Sea | collected 2009
AATCTGCGCGTCATACTTTTCTGCTAATGCCAAAAACCGATCATGGCCAAAGTAGGTCCAGGGAGAGGAATGGTTATAATAATAGTGGATAGTTTTGGTCATACGGGATCCCAACTAAACACTTCAGCCGATACGGACAAATCATAAAAATGTGCATCGAAGGTAGGTATAGCGTGATCTGCAATTCTCTCCGGCGTCCAGCCATCAGTTCGTTGTACTGAACGTAAAGGCCTGTTTTGGCTGAACAAGAAAATTTCATTATTACGAACACCAAAAATCTGACCAGTTACATTCGCGTCATCCGCCGCATGGCTACAAAGATAGACAGCCATGGGAGCGATCTTTTCTGGCGTCATCTGCTTTAGCTTATCCACTCGCTCGGCTTGCTCCGGCGTATTTGTGGGAATTGAACCGATCATACGACTCCACGCAAACGGCGAAATACAATTAGACCGTACCCTAAACCGCGCCATATCGAGTGCAATGGATTTGGAGAGGCCAAGGATACCCATTTTAGCCGCCGAATAATTTGCCTGACCCACATTCCCGATTAAGCCAGAGGTCGACGTCATATGCACAAAGCAACCAGAACTTTGCTTGCGAAAATGGGGTGCTGCCGCCCGGCTCACGAAGAAGCTACCATTTAAATGCACGCCAATAACCGCATGCCATTCCTCTTCAGTCATTTTGTGGAAAATCGTATCGCGGAGAATACCCGCATTATTTACCACCGCATCGATTTGCCCGAAACTATCCAGAGCAGCTTCAATGATCTTTTCACCCCCCTTTGCATCTGAAACACTTTCGCGGCAAACCACCGCCTCGCCCCCGGCATCACGAATTAAACTTACTACTTCGTCAGCGGGCGTATCATCTGAACCCTCGCCGTCTACAGCAGCACCGATATCATTAACCACGACCTTCGCGCCATGTGCCCCCATCATCATCGCAAAGCCGCGGCCTATACCGCGCCCCGCGCCGGTGACCACCACTACTTTATCGTGAACCATGCCGCTATCTACCATCACACACTCCTTTATTGACGAGTTACCTTTGGTGATTTGTATCTATCGCTCCGGTAATGTGCAATTCCTCTCACCAAGGGGGACCAGACGTATTAGAGAGACATTGCAAAACCGCTTATGCCCGCTTACCGTGGGGCGAAATTGCGGCACCATAAATCCGCCGGCAGGGAGGCCAAGATGGAAGGAAAAAAGAAAATCAAGCCAGATCAACTGCGCAGTCAGCGCTGGTATAAGGGCGTATCGTTAAGCGCCTTCACCCACCGTTCACGCTCTAAGCAAATGGGCTACGGACCCGAAGAATTTCACGATAAGCCAGCTATCGCCATCATCAATACCTGGAGTGAAATCAACCAGTGCCATTCGCATTTCAAAGTGCGCGTAGAGGAAGTTAAACGCGGTGTCTGGCAAGCCGGTGGATTTCCCATTGAACTGCCAGCGATGAGCTTGTCTGAGCCATTCGTGAAACCATCGACCATGCTCTACCGCAACATGTTGGCCATGGAAGCCGAAGAACTCCTCCGTAGCCATCCTATCGACGGTGTCGTTCTAATGGGCGGTTGTGATAAAACGACACCTGCCCTGCTGATGGGTGCAGCCAGTATGAACATCCCAGCTATTTTCGTACCAGCCGGCCCTATGCTGCGTGGCAATTACCGCAACCAGTTCTTAGGTTCAGGTACCGATAGTTGGCGGTTTTGGGACGAACTTCGCGCTGGCACCATCGGCGAGGAAGAATGGTATGAAGCAGAAAGCGGCATCGCTCGCTCGCCTGGGCACTGTATGACCATGGGCACCGCCTCCACTATGACCTCCGCCGCCGAAGCGCTAGGTATGACACTCCCCGGCGCCGCCTCCATACCAGCTGCCGATTCAAACCACGCCCGAATGGCATCGGCAACCGGTCGCCGCATTGTCGATATGGTTTGGGAAGATTACCGCCCAACCGATATTATCAAACGAAAAAACCTAGAGAATGCGATTACTACGGTGATGGCACTTGGGGGATCAACCAATGCTGCCATCCATTTACTAGCCATCGGCCACAGGCTAGACCTAGGCGTGGGCTTGGAGATGTTTGATACATTATCTCGCAAAACTCCCGTATTAGCTGACATTCAGCCGTCAGGCCGTTTTTTGATGGAAGACTTTTATTATTCCGGCGGCTTGCGCGCCTTACTAAACCGTATTCGCGACCTGCTACATACGGAAGCCGCAACAGTCAACGGCAAGACGCTCGGAGAAAATATCGAAGGTGCCGAAGTGTATAACGATGAGGTTATTCGTACCCGTGATAATTCCATGTCTGACGAAGGTGGGCTCGTAGTTCTTAAAGGCAATATTTGTCCGGACGGTGCGGTTATAAAACATACGGCCGCCGACCCAAAATTTTATAATCACACGGGCCCGGCTGTAGTCTTCGAAAGCCATCCAGATTTGCTGGCACGTATTGACGACCCGGACTTAGATGTTACTGCGGATTCCGTCATCGTGATGAAAAATGCGGGCCCCGTTGGCGGGCCAGGTATGCCTGAATGGGGTATGCTGCCAATCCCAAAAAAGCTATTGAAAGCGGGTGTCCGTGACATGGTTCGTATTTCGGATGCACGCATGAGCGGCACTTCCTACGGGACGTGTGTTCTACATGTAGCACCGGAAGCTTTCATCGGTGGCAATCTCGCCTTGATTGAGACCGGCGATATGATCACTCTCGACATCTTCGGCCGCACGCTCAATATGGAAATAAGTGACAAGGAACTTGCCAAACGCCGCGACGCTTGGACACCACCCAAGCCACATTACCCGCGTGGCTATGGCTGGATGTATGCGCAACATATTCAGCAGGCCGACAAAGGCTGCGACTTCGACTATCTGCAATCAACTGATCCGATCGCAGAGCCAGAACTTCATCATTAATCCCTATAAACGACCAAACGACTGGAAGAACTATGAAACTTCGCAAAAATAAATTTAAAGCCGCCATCAAACGGGGCGATTATCAAATTGGCCTGTGGAGCGGCCTACGCTCCACGCTCGTAGCTGAAATGCTAACCCAAGTCGCCGCCTTCGATTGGACAGTCGTCGACATGGAGCATTCTCCGAACGAATTAGTCGACGTGTTGCTCCAACTCCAAGTCGCTCAGCAAGGCCATGCGGAACCGATGGTGCGTGTGCCCTGGAACGATCCGGTGATGGTCAAGCGGGTGCTTGATATTGGCGCACAAACTATCCTCTTCCCCATGATCCAAAATGCCGAAGAAGCCGCCGCAGCTGTGGCTGCCGTGCGGTACCCACAAAATGGAGGCGTTCGCGGCGTGATGAGCTTGGCGCGTATGAATAATTATGGTGCCACAACGGATTACTATTTAAATGCACATAAGGAAATGTGCGTGATCGTTCAATGCGAAACCGAGGAAGCCGTCGAGAACATTCCAGAAATCGCCAAAGTGCCCGGCGTAGATGGCATCTTCGTCGGCCCGAGCGATCTTTCCGCCTCAATGGGTCATATAGGCAACCCTTACCACGCTAGCGTGCAGAAGATGATCAAGAAAGCGGTCGGTTACTGCAAAAAAGCTGGCAAACCTGCAGGCTATCTCACAGGCGATGAAGTTCAGGCCAAGCAAATGATCGATTGGGGTTACACCTATGTGGCTGTTGGCTCGGATATGGCTGTACTTACCAATAGCTCGCGAGCCTTAGCAAATCGCTTTCAAGAATATGTGGGTAAGAAAATGGCTCGAAAGAAAGCAACCGCGAAGAAGAAAAAGTAAGGAAACAGCACTATGGTGGAAACCGTTCTCGTCACATCAAGATTGCAACCGCCGGGTGACGAAACGCTGCCGGTCGATGATTTTGATATCCACGATTTCAACCGTTCCGATGATAAAGAGGAATTATTAGCGAAGCTCGGAGAAAAGACTACAGGTGTCTTTTGCTCGGGCTCCAGCGGTAAGCTTGGTTGCGACTTGATGGACCGCTTGCCGAACCTCAAAATGATTTCGGTCATGGGGGTCGGCTATAATACGGTCGATGTGGCCGCTGCCAAGAAACGCGGTATTATGGTGACCAATACGCCCGGGGTATTGACCGACTGTGTGGCCGATCTTGGTATGGCTCTGATGTTGGCTATTTCTCGAGGTGTGGTGACCGGCGACAATTACACTCGCTCAGGCGGTTGGGCAGAAAAAGGGACTATGGCCTACACCACCAAGGTAAGCGGCAAACGTCTCGGAATCGTCGGTTTCGGGCGGATAGGACAAGCGGTTAGTAAACGTGCCGAAGCCTTCGATATGATGGTCAGCTACCAAGGTCCCAATAAGAAGGATGTTCCGAACGATTACTATGCGGCGCCGGCAGAATTAGCCTCTAACGTGGATTTTCTTATGCTCACGTGCCCAGGCGGGCCAGTGACAGAAAAACTAGTGAATGCCGAGGTCCTAAAGGCGCTCGGTCCCACTGGCGTGCTCATCAATATTGCCCGAGGCTCCGTGGTCGACGAGCGCGCCTTGGCAAGCGCTTTAAAAAGTAATGTCATCGCCGGTGCCGCGCTCGACGTGTTTGAAGAAGAACCAAGCGCACCAGAAGACTTGATCGGCCTAAACAACGTCATCGTCCAGCCCCATCATGCCAGCGCCACAAACGAAACGCGCCAAGCAATGGCAGAGTTAATGGTAGAAAATCTGCAGCTTTTTTTCAGTGGCAAGCCAGTGAAAACACCCGTATCAGAGATGAACTGAGGCTCTGAAATCTAATAACTCCAACCCGACCTCTAAGTATTAAAGGCGGTGAGGGTGTAGGGGGCCAACTAAGCTTCAGCCCCTTCCCAAACCGCATCCTCATCAATCGGGTAACACGGCCTCGGCAGCGCTTTCCAATCGAAACGTGTTAGTATAGGCGTCGTTAAACCCGGCGCATCCACCTCGAAGATTTCATCATTTTCGAAAAAGATGTCGAAACCCGCTCGGAAATGGCCACGAGATTTAAGCGCTATGGTCGAAAAGCTCGAAATATCTAAACCGAATTGTTCTATCAGGGCCGGGTCGTACATTTGCATACGGCGGCTGATAACAAGTAACGTCATATCCCCTAATTTAAGCGCCGCGCTCGGTCCCAGCTTCATAGTACGGCCTTCGCGGCAACCTCGGCGTCCTTTGACGAAACCATCCGTCAAGGCCAGTACTTCAACCTCGCGGGAAAAGGTTTCAGTAAAATCATAGGCGGGCGGGTCGTTAAAAGTTGCCTCGAATTTAGCACCGACACCCCTCTCGTGAGCTTCAGCAGCTACCGCCGGGGCGGAGAATAAGCCACAAAGTATGTTTTTGGGCGCAGCGTCGATAAGTGGCAGGAAAAGCCCCGTTGAATTACCGCAACCGCCGCCGCCAGGATTATCTGCAACATCTGCCAGACACACTTTCTTTTGCCCACTAGACTCTCCTGCCTCAACTGCGAGTGCAATCGCATCCTCCACGGAGGTGAGGCGGACTAGGAAATCTTCCCGGCCAGCCCAAATCTCTTGTGCAAGGCGGTTAGTCATTTCATCCGCCGCGGCTTGCTCACCATAGGCCATGACAGTGATGCCGCATTTTGACAGATCCGCAAATGAAAATGAGCCCACAACTGAAACACTTACCAGTGCATCACTATCCTGCTCCGCCTTAGTTGCAGCCCTTAGTGCATCCGCATAAGTACCTTTTGGCGCAGTCAACAAACGCACCGATGGCGGAGTGATAGGCAACCGGATACGGCTATTAGCAAAGCGTTCACCTTTTAACATACGCCGCAATACATGAGCTGCTTCAATGGCGCGTTCCGGCTGATCGACATGGGGATTGGTTTTATAGGAAATAATTATATCGGCCTTCTCCATCATCAGCTCGGAGATATTAGCGTGGAGATCTACCGTTACCACCACCGGAATATCCTGTCCGACAACATCTCGCACCATCTCGTACAATTCGCCGTCTGGGTCTTCGCCGTGGGTTGCGGCCATCGCACCGTGATTACATATATAAACCCCATCCAGCGGTGCGCCTTTATCTGCGTCCTCCAACATTTTTCGGACATCCGCAAGATACCTCTTAAAGAAGCCTTCATCGATTGGGCCCCAAGGTTCGTAGTAGGTGCAGATTGTGGGGACCGGTGTCCAATCACCGCTCTCATCCATTGCCTTAATAAAGGGCTTGATCTCGCGAGCCAGCAAAGGTGCATCTTTCTTCGCTTCAACGAGGATCTCATCACCCACCATGTAGCAAGACTTTAGGAAATCCTCCTCTGTCGTCACCGGACAAAAGGAATTTACTTCTAACATTATAGATACGATTGCAATACGCGCCATGTGAGCCTCCCGTAGTTCTTCTACTTCTTTATAGGGCTCCGACGCGCTGAGAAACAGAGTGCCAAAAAATGGACCCACTCTTGACGGCTCCCCTCAGCTTCGGTCTTCTAGAGCAATTACTAATAATATCAAATTGGGGAGGGCCTAATGAGCAACGATACGCTTTTTAATCTTCACAACACAGCACTCGGCATCGCGAGAGAACTCGGACCAGGCATCAACACAAGGATATTCCCGGGCGACCATGCCATGCTTTCGGTTGTGACAATCGATGCCAATGCGGAAGGTAAAATGCACCATCACCCCGAAGAACAGTGGGGTGTTCTATTGGAGGGCTCCCTCACTCGCTATCAAGAGGGCGAGGCGTTTCCTGCCAAAAAGGGCGATTTCTGGCGCACACCACCCAATGTCCCCCACACGGTAAAGGCGGGACCGGACGGCGCCACAGTGCTCGATATTTTCAGTCCCCCGCGGGACGAGTATCGCAACGCTGGCAGCGGCTTTGGCACGGGGAATGCGTGAGACAAATGACTGATACCCCTAAAAATGTGACCGCTATTCTTGCCGACTTCGTTCTCAATTCTCGTTTTGAGAATATTCCTGAGGATGTAAAAAAGGAATCCGTGCGCACCTTATTGAATTGGATGGGCGTTGCCGTTGGTGGATGCAAGCATGAATCCGTCGACATTGTTTTAAAAACCATGGCGCTCAGTAACCGGTCCGGCGAGGCTTCTATTCTGGGCCGAGATGAGCAAACGAGCGGACTAAATGCCGCTCTCATCAATGGCATTTCTAGCCACGTCTTCGATTTCGATGATACGCATTTGGCCACCGCTATCCACCCAGCAGGCCCCATAGTAGCCGCAATCCTGCCCATCGCTGAAGAGAAGCAGATTTCCGGTGCCGAATTCCTTCACGCTATGATCCTAGGAATTGATGTGACCTGTCGTCTCGGTCAATCAGTATCCCCAGATCATTATAGCGTGGGCTGGCATATATCCGGCACCGCAGGCATTTTTGGTGCAGCGGCCGCCGCCAGCCGGTTGCTCGGTAACAACCCGCAGCAAACCCGTTGGGCGTTGGGCCTTGCTGCCACCCAATCTTCGGGCATGCGGGAAATGTTTGGCTCCATGTGTAAAAGTTTCCATGTAGGCAATGCGGCCAAGAATGGGTTGATGTCCGCAATGCTTGCCGGCAATGGCTTTACCAGCTCAGAGCAAGGCATAGAGGCTAAACGCGGCTGGGCGAATGTCACCTCCACCAAACAAGACTATTCATTCATCACCGAGGGGCTTGGCGAGAAATTCCTAATTTCCGAGAACTCTTACAAACCCTTCGCAAGTGGCGTTGTGGTGCATCCCGGGATCGATGGATGTAGCCAGTTACGCGACGAGCATGATCTCAAACCGGGTGATATTGAAAGTATCGCGCTCAAGGTTCATCCGCTAGTGCTGGAGCTTACCGGTAAAGATAGCCCGACCACCGGGCTTGAAGGTAAGTTCAGTATTTACCATGCTTGCGCCATCGCCATTCAACATGGCAAAGGCGGGGAAAAAGAATTCTCAGATGAAGCGGTGAATGACCCCATTGCCGTCTCACTTCGCCGAAGGGTAAAGCCGGAAATCGACCTCGATGTCCCCGCAGACGCCATGGGTATTACCATCACGACCAAGGACGGCAGGACCTGTGAGAAATATATTGAGAAAGCACTCGGTAGCCTGGATAACCCCATTAGCGATGAGCAGATGGATCAAAAAACACGTGATCTCTGCAAACCAATACTGGGTAGTGCTAACACGGAAAAGCTAATCAATACTTGTCGCAATGCAGCAGGCCTGTCGAACGCTGCAGATATCGTAACAGCGGCAACACCATAAACTATAAGAAGGCAGCATCATGGGCGTTACAGAAACATTGGCGACGTTGGCAATCGAGACGCCGTGGGGAGATATTCCCGATGCCGCAATAGAGTCTGCGAAACTGCGCTTCCTAGATATGACGGGTATCGCGTTGGCGGGTGCCAACCAGCAATCCACCCTCATTGCGCTTGATACCGTCCGGCATATGGGAGGCACCGGACGCGCAAGTATCATCGGCCATAAAGACCGTACGTCATCTCCCTTGGCAGCCTATGTAAATGCCACGGCTGCGCACGCTCAAGAATATGACGACTACACGAAGGGAGTGACCCATGCGAGCGTCGTTATGGTTCCGGGCGCGTTGGCTTATGCAGAAGACCGGAAACTATCGGGCCGCGACCTGATGGCGGGTTTCATCACTGGCTTCGAAGTAGAAAGCCGGGTAGCGCGCGGGATACGCCCAGCCTTATTAGACCGGGGCTGGCACCCTAATGCGATCCTCGGTTCCATAGGCGTAGCGGTCGCGGGCGCTCGCATGGGCGGGCTAGATATAGTTCAGACGCGGATGGCGATTGCCATAGCGGCATCCGAAGGGTCTGGACTTCGCAAAAATGTTGGATCTATGGGAAAGGCTTTTCATGTTGGTCACGGCGCAAAATGCGGCGTCTTCGCGGCATTATTAGCCGAACGCGGATATCAGATGGACCCGGACATTATCGAGCCATCAGAGACCGATGTGGGTGGCCATGAAAAATTTGGCCTCGCAGTGTGTTTCGCTGGTGAAGACGGATTTGATCTATCACGCATGACCGAAGAACTGGGCACTCGCTGGGAATTAGCAGAAAACACTACCATTGTCTGTTTTCATCCTGGCTCCACTGCCCCCGCCTCCACAATTGATGCTGTACTCGACGTTATTTCCGAACACAGGGTCGCCGTAGATGATATTGAGCGTGTGCATGCGGAAGTGACGCCACAGGCCCGTGCCATCGCCTGCTATGACGAGGTCGAAGATTCCTATAAGGCACGCTACAGCCTCAAATGGTCCATTGCCGTCAGTTTGATCGATGGCAAAAATGGTCTCGCCCAGTATGATCAATCCCGCATAGACAAAGGAGACGTTCAGTCCCTCATGAAAAAAGTCGAGGTCACCGTGCCAGAAGACTTCGCCCATCATCACGGCCAGTGGGGAGTAGATGGCGTCAATTGGGCGGAAATGCGGATTGCCTTTCATCTGAAAGACGGGCGGACGATCAATCATGCACGCTCCTATGCGCGTGGTTGGTCGGAAGAGCCGGCCACATGGGAGGATATCGTCGGAAAGTTCGTCGATTGCGCGGATGGAGTTATTTCGTCTGATCAATGTGATGATGCAGTAGAAATGATCGCCAATTTAGAAACTGTGAGGGATGTGTCCGAACTTATGAAAGCACTCCAACCAGATTGAATTCCGCCCTCTTACTCGCACAATTCGTCACCAAATGTTAACCCATAACGACAAAAAACGTCGTAAATCGTAGGATCCACATGACCATTATACTTGGATGCATTGCAGACGACTTCACCGGTGCAACCGATTTGGCGAATACGCTCGTCAAACAAGGCATGCCAACGATTCAGCTGATCGGCGTGCCGAAGGCGGATATAGATCTTGGCGATGCACAAGCCGTGGTAATTGCACTAAAGTCACGGACTATTCCAGCAAAAGAGGCTGTAGACCAGTCACTGGAGGCGCTCGCCTGGTTACGGGACCAACGCGCGCAGCAATTCTTTTTCAAATATTGCTCCACCTTTGACTCTACCGATAGTGGCAATATCGGTCCCGTTACAGATGCGCTCATGGCATCTCTAGGCGAAAACTTCACCATCGTCTGCCCCGCTTTTCCTGCCAACGGGCGAACGATCTATAAGGGCCATCTCTTCGTCGGAAATGATCTTTTATCAGATTCCGGCATGCGTAATCATCCTCTCACCCCTATGACCGACGCTAATTTGGTGCGAATTTTGGGACGACAAACACCGCAACCAGTCGGTCTGATTGAACACGCTAGCGTCATAAGCGGAGAGAAAGCCGTACGTACCGCTTATGATGACCTTCAACAAGCCGGCGTGCGCTATGCTATCGTAGATGCTATCGACGACCCGGACCTGATGACCATTGGGGCCGCTTCCACAAACCTTAAGCTCATCACCGGTGGCTCCGGCATCGCTCTTGGTTTGCCGGAAAACTATCGCATTGGCGGTTTACTGAAAAGCAATGTAGCTGCACGATTACCTGCGCAAAAAGGGCACCAGGCCATCCTGGCGGGAAGTTGCTCTATCCGCACTCGCGAACAAGTAACCGCCTGGCGAAAGAACCGTCCAGCCTTCAAGATTGAACCGACTGCGGTCATGGACGGCGAAGACGTCGCAAAGAAGGCTATAGCTTGGGCAATAACATTGCTCAATACCGGGCCGGTGTTGATTTATTCATCTGACGAACCTGAAAAGGTTGCTAAAGTTCAAGCCAAGTACGGCACAAAGGATGCGGGAGACAAGATTGAGGCCATATTAGGAGAGATTGCCAGATCTTTAGTCGACAATGGTGTAGATCGATTGATCGCCGCAGGCGGCGAAACCTCTGGCGCCGTGGTCAAAACACTCAATATAGCAGCCCTTCGTATTGGACCAGAAATATCGCCTGGCGTTCCGTGGACTGAATCCATCGGTGCCGTTGAAATTGCACTAGCCTTGAAATCGGGCAACTTTGGCGAAGGCAATTTTTTTCAAAATGCATTGGAGATGCTCCGAGAGGGAAACGCATAAATGAGCCAAGAAACCAAAATGCGAGACGACATTACACGCCTTGCCAAATCGATGTATGACAGAGGTCTAACATTCGGCTCATCAGGCAATATCAGCGCGCGTATCCAGGGTGGCTGGCTTATGACACCCACCGGCTCCACAATGGGCAATCTCGATCCCGCCAAAATTTCTAAGCTGGACGATGGTGGTAATCTGATTTCCGGTGACCCACCAACAAAAGAAACCTTTCTCCACATCGCCATGTACGAAGAACGTCCCAATACGGGCGCGGTCGTCCATCTACATTCAACGCATTCAGTCGCGGTTAGTTGTATGGCGGACGTGGACCCGAAGAACGTCTTGCCACCAATCACCGCCTACTACGTCATGAAAATTGGCACGCTACCGCTGGTTCCATACTTTGCACCGGGCGACCTCAACCTCGCCAAGGCGGTTCGAGAAATGGCTTCTGACCATCATGCGGTCTTACTGGCCAACCACGGGCCGGTGGTCGCCGGGAAATCGCTTGAAGACGCCGTCTATGCGACCGAAGAGCTGGAAGAAACAGCAAAACTATTTTTAATGATGAAAGATTGTAAAACGCGGTTTTTGACCGATGCTCAAGTCTCTGAGTTGCAGGCGAAGTTTCCCAGTTGAGAGAGCGCTATCACCGTTGGATTTATATAGCGAGTCTAATGCTTGCGGGCGAAGCAATATATCTGCTGCCCTACATCCGAAAGACTTTCCAGACCTCGCTCGAAGAGGTTTTTCAAGTTTCCAGCACCGAACTTGGGTTTCTAAGTTCAATGTTCGGCATTCTGGCGCTAATTTGCTACTTCCCAGGCGGTTGGCTTGCGGACCGGTTCTCCGCGCGTCGTCTGCTAACCCTATCGCTTTTTGCCACGGGTGCTGGTGGTCTATTCATGCTGACCATCCCGAGCTTCAATCAGATGCTTATTCTTCACGCCTTCTGGGGCATCACATCGATCCTCACCTTTTGGGCAGCCCTCCTTAAAGCAACTCGCCTGTGGGGTACTGCCAACACGCAGGGCGCGACTTTCGGTTTGCTGGAAGGCGGTCGCGGCGCAATAGCCGCCATCATGGCGACGATCGCTTTTGTTGCATTCGCATCCGCCACGGCGACCGGTACCACACGCGATGGACTGACCGCCGTAATTTGGGTCTATACCGCCGCGCCATTACTAGCAGGCCTCGTAGTATGGTTCGTAATTCCCGACGGTGCAGAATTTACCGTTTCATTTGAAGAAGCAAAGACAGACAATCCCTCCGTTTTTCAACGGGCCATTCGGATACCTGAAGTCTGGCTAATGGCTGGCGTAATTTTCCTCGCTTATCTTATTTATACCGGTACTTACTATTTCCCGGCCTATGCAGAACGTGGCCTTGGTGAAAGTAAACTATTCGGAGCCCAGTTAGGTACTTTCCGTGACTGGCTGCGCCCAGTTGCCGCTATTTTGGCAGGCCTCATTGCAGATCGGATCGGTATAAGTCGAGGTATCAGTATCGGTTTCGCCGCCTTGGCCGCTTTTTACGGATCATTGTGGCTTATTCCAAGCAATATGAGTTCTTACCAACTCCTTTTCGCCCAAGTGGCCATAATCTCTATTATGTTATTCGGCCTGCGGGGGATTTATTTTGCTCTAATGGGACAATGTGGCATCCCAATCACGCTGACAGGTACTACCGTCGGCATAGTCTCGGTAATTGCCTACACTCCCGACATTTTCGCTCATCTGATAAGCGGCTGGTTTATGGATAGTTATGCCGGCGGAGACGGTATTCGCTATTACTTCGGCTTTTTAGCGATGGTGGCCTGCTTTGGGTTCGGGCTTATCCGCGTATTACATGACCGGGTAGATCACTGACAATCACAATTGTTTAAGGCAGTATAAAAACTCATGACAAAATCCCCCAAAACTTTCCTACTTAACGGCAATCCTGGCCCGATTAACCAACGTATTAAAAACCGTATCCCCAGCCTCTCTTTGACAGTATTCGATAATTACTCGAAGCTCACCGATGCATTGAAAAACGAACAACCAGAAATCATATTTGCCTTCAAAATTAGCCAAAAAGAACCGTTCCCACGAAAACAAATTCTAGAATGCGCGAGTGTGAAATGGATTCAGGCCTCTGGCGCGGGTGTGGATCATTGGACACCATGGGATACTACCAGCGTTACGATCACCAATGCGTCGGGCATACATGCGGAGGTGATGGCACAATATACTATGTGGGCCATCCTCAACCATCGACTGGGTTTCCCCCGCATGGCCCTCAGGCAGGCCGAAAAACAATGGGACAAAAAGTTACTTGTCTCTGCCACTGGAGCGACACTGGCCATCGTCGGGTTTGGACGTATCGGCGCAGAGGTGGGACGCCTCGCAAAGGCTCACGGAATGCGCGTCATTGGCATCCGCGCACATCCGACACCCTCACCCCATGCAGATGACATTGTGGACATGAAAATGCTCATCGATGCCTTAGGCCAAGCTGATTATGTGTTGAATGTTCTGCCATTAACCACCGCAA
>MDTB01009253.1_pt1 | contig 13552 bp, 10 predicted proteins | sample 811161 | NCBI WGS metagenome assembly MDTB01 (sample SAMN05326650, study PRJNA326480) | marine metagenome | isolation source: seawater | place: Mediterranean Sea | collected 2009
TAAAATCAAAAGTATTTACAACATAACCGACAGAAGAAAAGGAGATGTGGATTTATTAGTTTGTTCAAACTCTAAGGCTAAATCAATATTAAACTGGAAGCCTCAAAAATCAAATATTAAGACAATTATTAAAGACGAAATTATATGGGTTAAATTTTTGATAAAAAATCAGCAAAAAAGAATATTTAAGAATTACTTAAAATAAATAAAGTGTAATTAAATTTTAATAAAAATTGGTCATATGAATTACAAACCCTTAAAATTTCTTAAAAATTTTACAACACAAAAGTAAACTTATTTTTTTGATTATATTTATTTTTGATATCTCGTTTGCTAAGATTTAATAGCTATTAATTAATTAATAATTTTAACTTTATTTTTAATTACTAGTAAAAATAACCTAAAAGCAGATATATATCTGGGTAAAAAAATATTTGGCTTAAATAATATTCTAATCAACCACCCTAAATTAATATTATCTACAAAATCATTAATTGGAGCTTGCTCTTTGGTAAAGTAAGAAATGGCTGCGCCAGTACAAAAAATACTAGGTTTATAATTTATGTTATTTTTAATATATAAACCTAATATTTCCTGGGTATTACCACCTAAATTAATTAAAATATGATCAGGTTTTGTTTTATTAATTAATTCTAATAGTTTTTTATCGTCAAGAAGACTAAGATTGTATATTGGAGCATTATAGTGAATAACTTTATTTTTTCCAAACCCTAGTTTATTAAAAAAGGAAATATTATATTTTGAAGAAGATTTACTAGGATTAATTGATAGAATTCTTAATTCTTTATTTTTTTTTAAAAAATTTATGTAAAGTTTAAAAAATTTATAACCTGAGAATTTATTTACTTTTACATTCTTAAATAAACTTAACAATACTACAAAAAAACCACTGTCAAAGAAATTGATGTCTGCATTGCGCAAAGCTTTCAAATAATTTGGTTTTTTATCAAGGTTGGATAGGCCAGGTCCAGATGGAAAAAGAAATAAACCTTTTTTTTTGATTATTTTAGGAAAATCTTTATCAGATACATTTGTAAATTTTATATTTTTAAACTTTATTTTATTAATCATTTTTGCAGGAATTTAAGAAATCTGAAATTTGATATCATATTGATTAAGAAAATTAGGAAACCTTTAAATATTAATACATAATATATTGTTTCTAAATTTACTCTTAAAGTATCAAAAGAAAATAAAAATATAAATGACAACACATTAATTATTAAAGCATATAAAGAAATTTTTTTGAGTTTATTAAGTGAGTATAATAATAAAATTTGATTATATCCTATCATAAAAATGATGCTATCAAGTACTACTAAGTAAACTAGATTTGTACTGTAAATAAAAACACTACCAGTCCATAAATCAAAAACTATTTTACCAAAAAAATATACTACTATTAAAAAAAGACCTATTAAAATATAAAATATGTTTCTTTGTAATTTATATAATTTTAAAATATCTAAAAATTTTTTATTTTTGTAAAAGTTTGCATATTCATACCTAACAACATTTTCAAAAATTGAAATTACCCTCACAATGGTAAATCTAAACATTGTTTGGAATGCCGTAATCATGGCAACTATTTCCGCAGTAAAAAAATAACCTATAAAATATATAAAACCTGAAACATTAAGTATATAAGACAAGTCATTAAAATAGAAACTTGTTGATTTTTTAAATATATCAATAACAGTTTTTCGATTAAAATTTTTGAGGTTAAGTGATATTTTTGTTATGAATTTGTTTATGATGTATTTTGATATTATATAGCGAATTATTTTTAGCATTAATAAAAAAATTGCAGCATATAATAAGTATTCCGTAAAATACCCTACAAGTGGAATTATTATTTTTTCTAATATTGAAAAAATACTAACTAAAATTTGTGCTGAATATATTTTTCCTTTATGTTCTGAAATAATTAAAAAATTATTTGTTATGAGATCTATTGCAAATGACGCAAAAATTAATCCTAAAATCCAATTAAATTTATAGATTTCGACATCCTTAAAAATTTCAAAAAAACTAATAAATTTAATATTTATAGTAAAATATATAATTGCAAAAATTAATAAAGTTATAAATGTGAGAGCAAAACTAATTGTATAAATTTCATTTTTATTTGCATTTATTTTTATAATTAATTCCTGCTTAGAGGCTTCAGAAAAACTTAGTTTCCAAAAACTTAAAATACTCGGAATTGCTAATAAATAAAACCAGTATCCTGTTTTTTCAATTCCCCATATATAAATCATCATAGGTAAGTGAAATAATTGAATTAAAACAAGAGAAGATGTGAGGACTAAGTTTCCTTGTATATTTTTTTTAATTCTACTTAATTCATTTTTTTTAAAAAAATTAATCATAAGAATTTTTGATATATTGATTAGTTCCTAATTTTAAGATAATTCCTAGTATCAAAAAGAACATAAAGTTTGCTGGATAGCCCTCAAAATAGACCCAAGATTTAAATCCAACAATGAGTTGATAAATTATGTAAGCATAAAAACAATTGCAAAAAACTTTTTCTTTATAATTTGTTAATTTAATTTTAACGATTTTAACTTGTTTAGTATAATTATAAAATAGACACATAAATAATATTAAACCTAGCACCCCTAGTTCAACTATTACTTTCCAATATAAACCTTCATTAATCATGCTTGGATAATCTTTATCTATATAACGTACTCCAGACGTAGCGTTTCCAAGACCTGATCCAAAAAAGTAATTTGAAAGATTTTCTGTTGAATTGCTAAAAAAAGTATTAAGTGCATATCTTTGTCCTAATGAAGTAACCTCTTCTATCATTGAAAAATTTTTATATAAAAGTGTAATTATGATAATAAGAAATGCTAATTTAGGTAACACAAACTTAACGTCTTTAAGTGAGTAATGTTTAAAACTAAAAATAATAAAAAAAATTGATAAATACACAATACTACCCCTGTTCCCTGTGAAAAAAGCTGAAATAATTATAAAGGCTAACAATAATTTATAAAATTTTGACTCCTTTAAAGTGTTACTTAAAGTAATGCTAGTTATGGTAGTTATTAAAGCTAATAAACAAAAATTAAGATATTGTGCAGAGTATACAAATGTAGATGGATTTCGGTAATATTTAAACATGCCATAATCAAATTGAGCAAAACTTTGGGTTGCCCTAAAAGCCATTCCATAATCGCCATAAAACAAAATCATTGTCTCACGATAACCATAAGTAATGAATAGAATGTAAATTACATTTCCTATTAAACAGGGTAATATTGCATAAATACTAAAAACATTACAAAATTTTTTTAAATCTTTTTTATTCAGTATTAAATGATAACCAACAGCCATCATAAAAAAATAGAAAATCCATACCTTTAATCCAACTAATCTTCCTAAAAAATTAATATTATTAAAAGGGTTAACAAGTTGTATTGAAAGCAAAATAATAAAAAGAAAAATTAATTTTTTTAAATCTCTAGGTATGAAATTTAAATCTTTTCTATCAAAAATTATAAATAAAAATAATGGTACTAAAAAAACTATGTCATGTATCAATGGAGCAAAAATTGTAGCTGATTGGATTTGATGTTGAATGTATCCAAGATAAGGTAAAAAAAATAAAAATAAGTAAAATAATTTTTTCCAATGTTTTTTAAAAAAAAATATGTTAAAGATATTTAAAGATAAAAGTAATATCGTCATTAATAAATTATAATCTTATTTATTATTTTTATTTATTATTATCTCAAATTTCTTTGCATCAATTAAAGTGTGGAACCATAACGTATTAAAAAAAATAAATATAAACCCTGCTCTCCCATCTAAAAAACCTAATAATAAAAAATACTTCACAAAAAATAAAAAAAAACTTTTTAACCCGATTGGTAATTTAAAAAATATATTTTTGATAAATCTTGTTCTTTCAATATTATTACCAAATAATTTTGCCTTTGTGAGTTTTGAGGATTTAGTATATTTTTCAAGGCTAGATAAAGTGCTCCATTTATTGTGAATTGTTATCCAATCTGTCAAATTTTTACTATTAATATCTAATAATGATCCATTAATTTTTTCACTGACCAAATTTGATACAAAATGTTGATCATACTTTTTATTTTCACAAACTGTTGATTTTGAGGGAAAAAGCCTTAAGTGCCAATTAGAAGTGGCTCCAAATAAAAGTTTTCTGTTCATAAAATATACATGCCTTTTGATGATATATGATTTATTTCTAATATCCCTTTTTAACACATCGTTAATATTTTTAATTAACTGCTCACTTAATACTTCATCAGAATCTATGTGTAATTGCCATTTATAAGATTTATTACACATTTTAATTGCATAGTTTCTTTGATCAGAATAATTAATAAATTTTCTTTTATAGACCTTACATTTCAAATTTTTAACAATCTCAATTGTCTTATCAGTTGAAAAAGAGTCTAAAATTATTATTTGTTTACTAATTTTTTGGGCAGCTTTTATGGTTCTTTTAATAATCTTTTCGCTATTAAAAGTAAGTATAATTATTGCAATTTTATTTTTCATCTTCATTAATTAGTAAATAAATATTTTACTTAAAATTAACAAATTACAATATCTTTTTTTACTTATTAAAAATCTTTAGGATTTGTTTATTTATATCACTATCAGCTTTTGTTAATTTTCCTTTAGATCTTTTTTCTTTTTCTATATTAATATGATTTGTTGCTTGGCTATTTCCAATTAAACTTGTAACAACTTTTTCATTCTGAATAATTTCATTAACCGAATTAATCCTGTCCAAAAGAGTAGATCTTTGATCTTCAAATCCTTGGATTTGATTCTTAATAATATCATATTTTTTTCTTGATTCGATTAGGTCATTACTAATTCTTACATTCTCTTCTTGATAAAAATTTACTTTTTCCTCCAATGCTTTAATAATATCTAAATTATTTTTATTTTTAACATCAACAATTTTGAGATTATCTAGTGTAATTTGTAAATCTGAATTTTTTTGATTTAATATTTGAGCCTCATGCTTAAATACTTTTAATGATTCTAATTCGTGAAGTTTTAAATTTAAGTCTTGATTCTTTTCATCAATAATCTCTTGATCCTCTAAACTCTTGGCCAAATCATCATTTAATTTTTTATTTTCATTTTTTAATTGATTAATTTGTTTTTGATAAATATCTATTTTTGAATTTAATTCACTATTGTTATTTTTTAACTCGTTATTGTTATTTTCTAATTCTTTATTTTCATTTTTTAATTGATTAATTTGTTTTTGATAAATATCTATTTTTGAATTTAATTCACTATTGTTAGTTTCTAAATGAATAATTTTATTTTGATTATCAACTAATTTTTGATTAATCGAATTAATCTCTAGGTCTTTTTTCTTTATTGTATCTTTTAAATTTTTTACATGATTGGTTAGATTTAAAATCTCTTCTTTTAGTAGTTTATTATTTAGCTTAATTTTTTTTTCTCTATCCTTTAAGGTAATTATTTTTTCATCTAAGGATGTAATTTCGTATCTTAACTCTACTATTAATTTAAGCGTATTTTTTTTAATTTTTTTATTAAACAAATTATAAAGTTGATTCACCACATCTTCTGTTTTAATTATGTTTTTATTTGGTGTATGTTTATTGTTGCTTCTCTGTGATAATTTATTTAAATCATTTTTTGATTGTGCTTTTTCAGCCTCTACAATTATACTCTCTATTTCTTTAGGGACCTCATTTGTTATTTCTAAATCTTTTTTCAAAACTAGTGGATTTTCAGTGCTCATTTTTTTTGGGTAAATGCTATCATGGTTTTCTTTAGAATTTATTTTTTTTGAAGATGCACTAAGTATATTTTCAGAGGCTTGAATTATTTCGTCTATGGAAAATTTACCATTCATTATTCAACCATAAGTTTTATTAATTAAATGTCAATAATTATGGGTTTTAACTCATAAAAGTGAGTCACAATGCCACAAATTGGAATATTAATTTGATACGCACAGTGGCTACCCCCTCCTCTACCAGCTTTTTACTTTATTAATTAGATAGAACTTACTTATTAACACCAAAAATAATTACTAGTAGATGTCACATACCATGAATTAAAAAAACTAGACATTAACATTATTAGTCGTAAACATAAAGTGTTCTAAATATGATAAGTTTTGCTCAAAGAAAATTTTATGAAAATATTCTTCGTAGAGCCCCCGACTTTGTTTCAAATGTAATTATTGACATAATTAATCCATTTAGAAAAAATGATGTAATAAAAAAAATTAACCCAAGGTGGATTACGCTTTTTATTACAAATTACTGTAGTGCTAGATGCGGGCATTGTTTTTACTCTAAAGAATTAAATAATAAAATTGAGGAACTAAACTTGGAAAATCTTAAAAAAATATTTTTATCTTTAAACAAACCTCTTAATACACTGAGAATTACTGGTGGTGAGCCTTTTTTAAATAAAAGCACTGAAGATTTTTTCATTTTTATTGATAAAAATAAAATAAGTAAAAAAGTTAATATAACAACTCACGGCATGATTCCTAATTTAGATAAAAGAGTTAAAAAGATGATTAGCAATTCAAAGAACACACATTTGCATATTGGAATTTCACTAGATGGTTTAGAAGATACTCATAATGATTTTAGAAAAATTAAAAATGGATTTCAGCTTGCTGTTAAACATTTAATTGATTTCAAAACATTTTCAGAAGAAAATTCAAGATTTTCTTTTAGTACAACTACGTCTTTGATAAGAAAAATTTGTATAGAACAAGACTCAAATAAGAAAATAGAACTATTAGACCTTCTGGAATACCTAACAAAAAAAATTGGTATAAAAAGTATAGGTTTTGATCACGTTAGATCTGTTGAAAATGATGTTTTTGAAGTTCCTAAAAATATTAGGAGCACTTTTGGTTTACCTCCTAAAAAAGAAGAAGGTGAAAATGAAAAACACACTAGAGCTAATGATGTTCAGTTAGATGTTGATGAAATTGAAAAAGTAAATGCAACGCTAAAAAAAACTGGTTACCTAGATTATTTAACTATGCGACGACTTGAAATTGAACATACAATATTGAAAGAGAAAAAAAGGATTGTCGATTGTTTAGCTGGGTATGTGGATTGTGTAATTTACCCATCTTTAGATGTTGCCGTATGCGAGTCTACCAAACCTTTTGCGAACTTAAAAAATTTTAATTTTCAAATAATTAAATTACTTGAGTCTAATCAAGCAATTGAGACTAGAAAACTTACAAGCAAATGTTCTTGTACACATCCTTGTCATTTATCAGACTCTTTAGCTTATGATAAAAAATTTCTTAAAGAATACTTTTCAAATAAATTATCTTGAATAAACAAAATCCACTAGTATCAATTGTGATGCTCAATTTAAACCGAGAGTTTGACATACTTAAATGTTTATATTCAATTCAAGCACAAACTTATAAAAATTACGAAGTAATTATAATTGACAATGCTAGTACAGATGGAAGTATTATTGAAATAAAGAAAAAATTTCCTGAAGTAGTAGTATTTAAAACAATTAAAAATCTTGGCACCAGTTATACGAGAAATGCTGGAGTAAAATTCGCAAATGGAGATCTAATATGGTTTTTAGACAATGATACATATTTATCAGAGATTCATACTTTAAGTAATTTAGTTCAATTATTTATAGACGATCCTAGTATCGATGGCATAGGTGGAGAAGCAGAAATTAACAAAAATAATGAAATTGTAGGTACAAAAAAATTAAAAATTTTTCCAAATGGTTTAACAAAAGGGTATTTTTATCAAAATGAAAAATATAAAAAAATTTCTGTAAAAGTAATTGCCACTTGCAACCTTTTAATAAAAAAAGAAGCTTTTGAAAAAGTTGGTGGATTTGATCACTTTTATTTTTTTTATTTTGAAGATATAGATTTAACGTACAGAATATCTCAAAGTGGTTTTAATCTTTATGTTTACCACAAATGTCCCGTTGTCCATAATTTTTCTGAAAGTTCAAGATTCAACAATCATTTTAAGTCTAAAAGAAATAGAATTTACTTCATCCTAAAAAACCTGGGTATAAAGAATATTATACTTTTACCAGTATATGATTTTTTCTACATAGTCAATTTAGATAACTTAAAAAGAATATATAAAAAATTTTTTCATGATCAAAAAAATTATAACAATTTAGTTAAAAGAGATAAAAAGAAAATTTCATTAATAAATATATTTGAAACCTTAAAGATTACTTCAATAACTATTCTATCAATACTTGCTTCATATATTTATATACCAATATATTTTTTTAAATATTCTTTTAGATTAAGAAGAAAAACAAATTTCTTAAATAAAATTAATAATAATGATTTTACAATCGTAAAATAAAGTATCATATTATAAAAAATCTATTTTCAAAAAAATAAGTTGGTATTAGTGAAACAAATATATTAATTGCAGATTAATGAAATTAATATCTAAAAATTAATGAATATTTAGCCTGGTTTTTTAAAAATGATATAGAAAGTTTTAAGTATTATATAAATATCTAACCATATGGTCCAATTATTTAGATACCATAGATCATGTTCCATTCTTTTTTTCATTAATTCTGGATTTGGTGTAGAACCTCTATAACCATTAACTTGTGCCCAACCAGTAAGACCTGGACTAGACTTGTGCCTTTTTAAAAAACCTGAAAAAATAGATGAATATTTAATATCATGTTCAACCATGTGTGGTCTAGGTCCAACGATTGACATATCTCCATTTAGTACATTGAAAAACTGTGGGATTTCATCAATGCTTAATCTTCTAATAATTTTACCAATATTTAGAAGTCTTTTATCTCCACGTGATACCTGAACAGTTCTGTCAAATTTTTCTGATTTTAATGATCTTAATTTAAAAATTTTAAATCTTCTTCCGTCCCACCCTGTTCTATCTTGAGTAAATAATATGGGAGTTCCATCCTCTATATAAATAAGTATCATAGAAATAACTAATACTGGACTTAATAACAACAGGAAAAAAATTGAAAGAACTTTATCAAATAAAATTTTTAAAAAAAGATTAAAGCCATAAAATTTTGAAATTTCATAATGATCAAATTTATATTTATTGTTAATAAGTTTATCTGAAGAAAAAAAATTTTCACCTGTCAAATCTACAACTAAAATATCTACGGAGAATTTTAAAACATTTTTCAGATGTTCTTTAATATCTTTTTTCTTATTATCTAAAATCCAGATTTGACCTAACGAATGATATTCTAAAATAGATCTAATATCTTCATCCTTACCAAATACAGGAATTCTTAATTCCATTCTTAGTTTGCTTATAATATCTTGATCAGCAGTGTTTAGGAGGCAACACTTATAAACATTAATTTCATTAATATTTTTTTCTACAATATTCTTAATGTCATCAGCATCACCTAACAACATTATATTTCGTTGAATTATATTTGAGCTAATCAAATAATTATAAAAGGATGATATTGATCTATTTAAAATAAATAAAATAAAAAAGACAAAAATCATTAGACGTAAAAAAGATAAATCTAATATTAAATCAACCTTGAGCAAAAAAAAGATAGAAAAACAAAAAATAATACTAATTATAAGTGGAAGAATGTCATTTCTCAAAAATGATAAAAAGTTAGATTTATATTTTTTATCTCTTACGATTGTTAAAGTGATTATAAAATAAATAATTGTAATAGCTTCAGAAAATAGATGAAAATTTGAATCTTTATAAATTTTAAAATTTAATAAGTCATAAATACTGTGAAATTCTAATATTGAATATGTATATACACTTATAAAAAGTACAATAGCTTTTATTAAACTTATTGAGTTAATAAAAAAAATATCATCATTTTGAAATACTTTCTCCAGTCTAAACATTCAATTAAGCATTTTTAGAGTAATATGACGAATAATCATAATTATAATAATTATAATAATAACTATCTTTTGAAGTATCTAGATCATTGATAACTATACCATCTATTTTAGCACCAACATTTTGAATTTTCTTTACAGAGGACATAAATGAAAGAAGTCTTGAATGATCAGATCTAACTATAAATATGTTGTGGTCAACTGACTGAGTAAGTATTAGTGTGTCGGAAACAGGCTGTACTGGAGGAGAGTCAATAATTAAATAGTCATATTCTAACTTTAAAATATCAAAAAATTTTTTTAGTTGCTCTTTGCTTACTACATCAGACATATCAAATCTTTTAGCTCCTGATGTTATAATATCTAGGTTGGTTCCAGGTACTTTAAAAATTGTGGAATTTAATTCTGCGTCACCAGAAATAATTTCACCCAATCCAAGTATTTCTTTATCAAATTTATAGAAGCTATTTAATACAGATGGTCTTCTAATGTCAGCTTCTAAAAATAAAACTTTATAACTTTTCTCTAGTGATAGGGATAAATTAAAGGCATAACTAGTTTTACCTTCAGAGGGGTTACTAGAAGTAACCAAAAAACTATTATTTTTTTTAAATTTAGATTCTATAATTGCTCTTGATGATCTTATGGCCTCAGAAAAATTTGACTCATTATCTTCTAAAAACATTTGGAGAATATGGTAACCTTTTTTAATATCAGTCACTTTAGGCAATACTCCAACTTGTGGAATTTTCATATACTCTATTGCTTCTGGTGTTTTGATTACAGATGAATTCATTTCTCTATACACTACTAATCCATAAAAACATAAAAACGAAAGTACTAATGCAGATATAAAGTTTTTATAAGGTTTTGGTGAAAATGCTAATGATGGCAAGCTTGGTGTTTCAATAATCTTTAATTTTGAAACCTGCAAATTTTGTGCTTCATTGGTTTCTTTTACTCTTTGTAAAAAAGTTTCATACAATTTTCTACTACTTTCTACTTCCCTTTGAAAGATTAACAACCCTGCCTCTTTCTCTTCTATAACTCTTAACTCTTCAGTGACATTTTCTAGATTTATTTTTGACATATTCATAAAATTATTTAAATTACTTAATTCAAAAACTTTTTTTTCAATAACTTCTTCTAAAATTTTCTTTAATTGTTTATTTAAACTTTTCTTTAGTTCATACGCTTGTTGAACTTTTGGGTGTTTTTTTGTATAAATCAATAATAGTGATTGGATATTATTTTCATTTGCAGACAAATTATTTTTAATATTTGATATCTCAGTTCTTCCATTTAAATCTTTTATTGATAATAAAATATCAACATCACCATTTGCTGCTTTTATTGCAATTAAATCACTCTCTTGTTGTTGCTTCTTATTTTTAGACTCAAGAATATTGTTTGAAATAGATTGTATTTCTTTAATTTTTAATTGTTTAACATTTCCAGTGTCTACTAATTTATTTTCTTTTTTATATGCTGCGAGTTTTTTCTCACCTTCTTGCATTTGTAGTGCTAATTCTTTAAGTCTTTCTGAAATTTTAGAATTCGCATAATTAGTAATCTGAATTTTTGTGTCTACCTCATATCTTTGATATGAATCAATAATATTTTTTAAAGCTAATTGGGAAATTTTAGCATTATTAGACACAAATGATAAAACTAAAACATCACTTCTTGGAAGATTGGATACAGTAAAGTTATTTTTTAAAACTGATTTAATATAATCATTATTTATATTCTTTTTTTTTTTGAATATTCTTGTAATTGGATTAACTTTAATAGAAGAATAAAGCTTCTCAAATTCAAGAACATTTTCATTATCTTTAATAATATATTCTATTACTTCTTCACTTTTTAAAATCGCAATTTGGTTGTTAACCCTATTTTGAATACTTTCGACAGAGTAAGCTTCATCAATATTTACCAAGTTACTTTCATCTGGAGAAATAACTAAAGTTGCCTTACTTCGAAATTTTTCTTCGATATTGAGTGATATAAAAAGTACTAACAAAGATACCATCAATGTTGATATTGTTAGATTTTTAAAATTTTTTTTTGCTAAAATTAAAAAATACCTAAAGTCTTCTATAGCAAAAAAATCCCAAGTATTAAAAAATTTATCAAACATTTTTTAAATATATCAATTTATATTGAAAAATTGAAAATATTTAAGACTTATTCTAACAATTTGGACATCACGAACATACGTTAGATCTCTCAAATTGATTATTCTAAAGACGGTAATACATGTTGATTTACATTCAGAATAAATTGAAAAATACTGTAATTAAGCTAAATAGATTGTTAATGCACATATTAAAATTTTTAAAGTTATTTTTACTAATTTTTTTGCTTTTTGGCTGTATATACCCGGGTATAGATTCGAATCCTTCCTCAAGAAATCCTTCAAAAAAAAATCCATCTGAGTATTCTATTAATGATGTTCATTTACAAATTATAGAAGTTAACAGCCTCAATTTAAAACAGATTCAATATTATAACTCAAGACAAGTTAATAATTTGAATTTTTCAGTTAATAAATTTCCAGAAATATACGATTATAAATATGAGTATTCACTTGGACCTTCAGATGTAATAACGATTGATTTAACCGATACAGATGAACTTGATAATGACTATATAATTGGACCAAATGGAAATATAGACCTTCCATTTGTTGATAAAGTTAATTTAGGAAACCAATCTTTAAATCAAGCCAAAAAAAAATTAATGAATCATTTAAATAACTTTTATAAAAACCCTGAATTACAAATTGAAATTAAAGAATATAATAGCAGTAAAATGTATGTTCTAGGTTCTGTAAAAAATCAATTAGCTATTAATCTTAATCAAAAACCCGTAAGATTAATTGATGCTGCTATTCAAGCAGAATACACTCCTAATTCAATAACAAAAAAAAATGGTAGTACAGGTGTTTTAAGAAGAGAAAATAAAGTTTATAAGGTTAATTTAAATAATGTGTTTAAAAGTACAGATGCTAAAGAAAATTTTTTTTTAAAAAAAAATGATGTATTATTTGTAGATAATAATTCTGAGTCTTTGCATATTTTTGGAGAAGTAAGTAAACCTGGAATATATTTTCCTAACGATGACTATTCTATAACTGAATTAATTTCTGAGTCTGGTATAAACAAACTTACGGCAAATGCAAAAAAAGTTTATATAATTAGAGAGAGTTTTACAGAATTTTTAAAAATAAACATTTTTCAGTTTGATATTACCAATCCAGTTAATTTAATTGCTGGAAAAAAATTTTTATTAAAACCAAAAGATATAATTTTTATACCTCCTGCTCCTATAGTAAAATGGAACAGAACTATAAGTCTATTAATACCTCAGACAGATTTATTTACTTCCTACAATCCAATTATTCAAAATGGTGTAAAATTCGGTACTAGTGCAAATACTACTAATTAATTTTTATTTTAGAGTATCTTAGTTAATTATAATAATCTTGATACTATAAGTAGAATCTTCTTTTGTTGACAGCTAAAAATTACAAAATACAAACTATTATAAAAATTAAATTAAAATTTTTTACAATAATGTTTTAAATTTATCATTATCAGTATTAATGCTAAGCAAAATTATTAATAA
>MDTB01036714.1_pt1 | contig 13552 bp, 12 predicted proteins | sample 811161 | NCBI WGS metagenome assembly MDTB01 (sample SAMN05326650, study PRJNA326480) | marine metagenome | isolation source: seawater | place: Mediterranean Sea | collected 2009
AAAAAAAGGAAATTTATTTTTAAGTATTTTTTTTGATATGAGTAAAAAAAAAATAGATTTTAAGAAATTTGCAATTTTAAATGCATATTTGTTAAAAAGTATTCTTGTTAAAAAATTTTCAACTAAAATAAAAATCAAATGGCCTAACGACCTTTTGTTCAAAAAAAAAAAGATTTGTGGAATTTTGCAAGAAACCGTTATTAATGCAGGAAAAAAATTTCTAATAGTTGGAATAGGAATTAATACTAATTTAGATCCAAAAAACAGTAGTTTTCCGTCTACTTCATTGAAACATATTACAAATAAAAATATAGATAATAAAAAACTATTCATTATGATTAAAAAAAACTATGAAAAACTTTTATTTGAAGCTAATAAAAATTCATTTGCAAAGCTAAAGAAATTTACACGAAAAATATGAAATATTTGATAGGCGATATAGGAAATACCTCAACAAAGATATGTATTTTGAGTAAAAAATTTGAAATTTTGAGATCATATAATTTTGATACTAGTAAGATGTATAAAATCAATCTTTTAAAGAAGATTATAAGAAAAAAAACTAACAAAAATATAAATCAGGTATTTCTATTTTCAAGTGTTGTACCAAAGGTATTTTTAAATATTAAAAAGAGTTTAAAGACAACTAATTTTAAAATTTTAGAGATTAAAAATTTAAAATTAAATAAAATTATCAAAATTAATATTAAGAATAAAAAAAATTTAGGTTCAGATAGAATAGCGAATGCGATTGGTGTAAAAAAATTAAAAAATTGCCTGATTTTAGATTTTGGAACAGCAACGACATTCGATATTATTAAAAACGGTATATATGAGGGCGGGGTAATTGCTCCTGGTATAAATCTTTCTATAAAAAATTTAAGTCAAGCAACTGCTTTACTTCCTTTAATAAATTTAAAAAGCCATCAAAAAAACTACGGTAAAAATACGATCGAAGCTCTTAATGCTGGTTTCGTTTGGGGATACGAAGGTTTAATAAATAATATAATAGATAAGATAATTTCAAAAAGTAAAATCAAATACAAAATTTTACTTACAGGCGGATATGCAAAATTTTTTAAAAAAATGATTAAAAAAAAAACAGTTATCGACCAAGATATAACTATTAAAGGAATAGCAAATGCTTATAAAGAAGAATTAGTATGAGTAAAGAAAAATTAATTTTTTGTCCATTAGGAGGATCTGGAGAAATAGGTGGTAATATGAACTTATACGCTTATGGAAAGGAAGATAATCAAAAATGGATTATAGTTGACATGGGTGTTTCTTTTGCTGATGACTCTGTTCCCGGCGTTGATTTAATTATGCCAGATGCAGGATTTATAATAGATAAAAAAGATGACTTACTTGGAATAGTTTTAACGCATGCTCATGAGGATCATATTGGAGCCGTCGCTCATATTTGGCCTAATTTAAATTGTAAGATTTATGCTACACCATTTACTGCTGCATTAATTTTAGAAAAATTTAAGGAAAAAAAAATTGATATATCGGCTTATTTAAATGTTGTTCCTTTAAATAGTAAAATTAAACTTGGAGCATTTGAGATCGATTTCATAACGTTAACTCACTCTATTTTAGAGCCTAATGGATTAAGTATAAAAACTCCACTTGGCACAATCCTTCACACAGGTGATTGGAAAATTGATCCTAATCCATTAATTGGAGGTCAAATAGACGAAAAAAAACTAAAATCTATCGGTGAAAATGGGGTATCTGCAATGATCTGTGACTCAACAAACATCTTTAGCCCTGGAAGGGCAGGCTCTGAGTCAGAAGTACGAGATAGTTTATTAAGAATTATGGAAATTAAAACTAATAGAATTTTAGTAACTTCTTTTGCATCTAATGTGGCAAGAATGGAGTCCATATTTTACTGTGCAAAAAAGACAGGACGGAATATTTGTTTGGTTGGGCGGTCGATGCAAAGGATATATAAAGCAGCAAAGAAGTGTGGTTATCTCAAAGGTTTAATTGAGCCATTAGAACCGAGAGATGCAAAAAAAGTATCAAAAAATAAAATTTTGTATTTAGCAACTGGAAGCCAAGGTGAACCTATGGGAGCGATGAACAGAATAATTAATGGTATACACCCAGATGTTTTTATGGAAACTGGTGATTGTATAATTTTTTCATCTAAAATTATACCTGGAAATGAAAAAAAATTATATTCTATACAAAATTTAATTGTAAAAAATAAAATGGAGATAATAAGTGAAGAAAATGCTTTCGTGCATGTCTCCGGTCATCCTAATCGAGATGATTTAAAGGATATGTATAATTGGGTTAAGCCCCAATGTGTTATTCCAGTCCACGGTGAACATCGACATATGGCTGAGCATGTTTTATTTGCAAAAGAAATGCAAGTTCCTAAAACTTTGTTAATAGAAAACGGAGATATTATAAAGTTATTACCCGGAGATAAGCCTGAAATTATAGATAAAGCTCCCTCAGGCAAAATTTATTTAGACGGAAACATTAATGTTGAAGCAGACGCTAAATCAATTAAAGATAGAAAAAATCTATCGATTAATGGATATTTAGAAATTACACTTCTGGTATCAAATAATGGAAAAATAAACAAACCAATCATTTCTTATAGAGGTATTCCAGAAAAAGAAAATTCAGAGCATTTTATTTTTGATATGGAAGATGAAATTTTTAACATTTGTAGAACATTTTCTTTGGACAATAAAAATCAACAAAAAAATCTAATCGAAACTATTAAGCAAAATTGCAGAAGAATTGTTAGAGAAAAAACAGGAAAAAAACCTTTTACTAATATTAATATAGCGAGAATTTAGTGGGAATTACTGGCTCTATAATAGTTTACGTACTTATTTGGTGGATAATTTTTTTTTCTGTTCTACCCGTTGGAATTCAATCAAAAAAAGAAAAATTCCGTGAAAAAATAGAGGGAGTTGATCCTGGAGCCCCAAATAATCCTAAAATAGCTAGAAAATTTTTAATTACTACGATAATCACTTCAATAATCTTCATTGTAATATATTATCTTGTTGAAGTTGATTTACTAAATTTAAGAAAATATTTGCAATAAAATGTATCTATCGAAATTATTTATTCCAATAACAAAAGATTTACCTGCAGAAGCAAAAATTAAATCTCATCAACTAATGTTAAGAACAGGTATGATAAAACAATCTTCAGCAGGAATTTACTCATGGTTGCCGCTAGGTTTTAAGGTGATGAAAAAAATAGAACAAGTTGTAAGGGAGGAACAAAATTCCATCGGGGCACAAGAAATGTTAATGCCTACAATTCAATCATCAGAAATTTGGAAAGAAAGTGGCAGATATGATGATTATGGCGAGGAAATGTTAAGAATTAAAGATCGTCAAGGAAGAGAAATTTTATATGGGCCAACAAACGAGGAACTAATCACGGATGTTTTTAGGTCAAGCATAAAATCCTACAAATCTTTGCCTCAACTTTTATATCATATTCAATGGAAATTTAGAGACGAGATCAGACCAAGATTTGGCGTAATGCGTTGCAAGGAATTTTATATGAAAGATGCTTATTCGTTTGATGTATCAGATGATGATGCAAAAAAATCATATAATAAAATGTTTTTCTCTTACTTAAAAACCTTTAATAGGTTAGGTTTAAAAGCAATACCAATGGCTGCAGATACAGGACCGATAGGCGGAGATTTATCTCATGAGTTTATAATATTAGCTGAAACTGGCGAAAGTCAAATTTATGCAGATAAAAAAATTTTTGAAATTGATTTGAGTAAATATGAATTTAAAGACAGCTCTCTTTCTCAAATGCGAAAAGATTTTACCGATATTTATGCAGCAACAGATGAAAAATTTGATGAAATAAAATTTAACAAGGAAGTAGATAAAAAAGACCAAATCAAAACTAAAGGCATTGAAGTTGGACACATATTTTATTTTGGAGATAAATATTCAAAGCCAATGAATTGTACAATCGACGATAAAAGTGGAAAAAAAATTTCTGTAAAAATGGGTTCTTATGGTATTGGGGTTTCTAGATTAGTAGGAGCAATTATAGAGGCTAAATATAAAAATGATGTAATGAAATGGCCAAAATCTGTTTCACCATTCGATGTTGTAATTATCCCAAGTATTAGCAAAAACAATAGGGAAAATTTATCAAAAGCTGAAAAAATCTACCAAGAATTAAAAAAACAAAATATTGACGTATTGTTAGATGATGTTGATGAAAATATGTCTAATAAATTTAAAAAACACGATTTGATAGGTACGCCTTATCAAATTATTATTGGCTCTAAATCTGAGGATAAAAAATTCGAGTTTAAAGAACTTAACTCAGCAAGTGAAATTTTAAGTTTAGAGGACATCAAATCTAAACTTAAGAATTGAAACCTTGTTTACAAAAATTGAAAGAATAATTTCATCAAGAAATTTAAGACCCAAAAAAAAAGAGGGGTTTTTAAAAATTATTTCTATTTTCTCTTTTTTAGGAATAATGCTAGGTGTAGCAACTCTTATCATAGTTATGTCAGTCATGAATGGTTTTAAATCTGAATTAACTAAGAAAATTTTAGGTCTAAATCCACATATAGTAATTCAACCAAACAGCTTTACAATAGATAAAGACTACTTACTAAAAATTAGTAAACAATTTAAAGATATATCAATTAGCAAAACTTATTCTGGTGAGGGAATAATTATAAGTAATGATAAAGCAAAAGGTGTAATATTAAAAGGTATAAACAAGAACGAAAAAAAAATAACTTTATTTTTAAAAAAAAATATTATTAAAGGTAAAATTGAAGGATTTAACAAGAAAAGTATATTAATTGGATCAGAACTAGCTTTTAATCTTAATTTAAAAGAGGGAGATTTTACTAGCCTAATGTCATCCGCATTTGTGGCTACCCCTTTAGGAAATTTGCCAAAACAAGAAAATTTCAGAGTAGCAGGTATTTTTAACACAGGGTTTCTAGAATTTGACCAAAATATAATTTTCTTAAACATAGATGATTCTTTATCAATTTTTGATAAAGATTTTAAAGATCAAAATATTGAAATTTATTTAAAAGATCCCTTAAAAGCTGACAAATACAAAAAAAATATAAAAAAATTAAATGAAAATTACTTCATTTATACTTGGACAGAACTAAATAAATCTTTTTTTAGTGCCCTTAAAGTTGAGAGGAATGTGATGTTTATAATTCTAACATTAATAATAATTGTTGCAGCATTTAATATAATTTCTGGATTAACAATATTAATAAAAAATAAAACTAAAGAAATTGCTATTCTAAAAACTTTAGGACTTAATAATACATCAATTAAAAAAAGTTTTTTTTTGACTGGATTTTCTATTGGTTTTTTCGCTACCATAAGCGGAGTAGTTTTAGGAGTCCTGTTTTCATTAAATATTGAAACAGTAAGAATTATTTTATCTTCAGTGTTTAATTTAGAAATATTTCCACCGGATATCTATTTTTTAGAAAAACTCCCAAGTGAAATTAGTATTTACTCAACATCGATCATTTTTATTTTCTCTTTAGTAGTAACAACAATTGCATCCTTCATTCCTGCTAGAAATATTACAAAAATGAAAACTTTTAGAGCTTTAAAATATGAGTAATTTTATAATAGAGATTAAAGATTTAAAAAAAACCTATAAACACTCAAACGGAAACATATTACTTTTTGATAAATTAAATATAAAAATAAAAAAAGGTGACCTTGTTGCTTTGGTAGGGCCATCCGGATCCGGAAAATCATCTTTACTTCATTTACTGGCATTACTAGATGAACCATCAAAAGGTAACATAAAAATAGATAATATTTTAGTAAACAAACTTAAAGATGACGAAAAAGATGAAGTCAGAAGAGAAAAAATATCAATTATATTTCAAGACAACAACTTGCTAAATGATTTTACAGCTATTGAAAATGTGATGATGCCGCTATTAATAAAAAATATAAATCAAGAACAAGCAAAAAATGAAGCAAAAAAAATTTTAAAATCAGTTAAAATTTTAGAAAGATCTGAGCATTTTCCCAATGAATTATCAGGAGGTGAACAACAAAGAGTTGCTATAGCCAGAGCTTTAATAGCAAAAACTAATTTAATATTAGCGGATGAACCGACAGGCAATTTAGATTATAAAACATCAAAAGAGATATTTTCTTATTTTCTAAGATTAAAAAAAATTAATAAAACAATTATTTTTGCAACTCACAATAGAGAACTTGCTAACAGGGCAGATTACAAGTTGTTAATTTCCAATGGTGATATAAAACGGGTTAATGTCCGTTAATAACAAAATTTTCAATAATTTAAAAATACATACACAATATTCGATTTGTGAAGGCGCAATTAAGATTGATGAGTTGGCTGATTTTTGCAAAACGAACAAGATAAAATCTTTAGGTCTTGCGGATAGTTATAATTTGTGTGGAGCTCTTGAATTTTCAGAAAAATTATCAAAAGTAGGAACTCAACCGATCATTGGAACACAGATAAAAATAAAAGCAAAAAGTGTAATTGGAAAAATTACTTTATATGCCACTACAGAAAAAGGTTATAAAAATTTAACTAAACTATCTTCAAAGAGTTACCTCGATAGTTCAGAAAATAATGAACCTGTTGTAGATATTAATAAACTTATTCAAAATAATCATGACCTAATAATTTTAACTGGCAGTTACTTAAATTTTTTTGGAGAACTGTTTAATAAAAATAAGTTAAAAGATATCGAAGAAATACTCAGCTTACTAAAGCTAAATTTTAACGATAATAGACTCTATATCGAAATACAACGTCATAAGGAACATCATGAAAAAAATTTTGAAAATTATTTATTAGATATTTCAAAAAAACTAAATTTACCTTTAATTGCTTCGCAAGAAGTATTTTACTTAAATCAAGAAATGTATGAGGCTCACGACGCTCTTATATGTATTGGAAAAAAAAATTTTGTGGATGACAAAAATCGTTTTAGATATAGTGATCAGCACTTTCTTAAAAATACTGAAGATTTAAAAATACTATATTCTGATATTCCAGAAGCGTTAGAAAATAATTACAACTTCCATTTAAGATTTAACTTTAAACCAAAAAAATCAAAACCTATTCTTCCATCTATCGGAAAAAGTCAAAATACTTCTCCCGAAACTGAGCTGGCCAAATTAGCAAGAATTGGTTTAAAACAAAGATTACAAAATTTTATTTTAAAAAAAAATAATAATAAGTCAGAAAGTAAAATTATTCAAAATTATGAGGATAGATTATCTCACGAAATCAACATTATCAACTCGATGGATTATGCGAGTTATTTTTTAATTGTTTCCGATTATATTAAATGGGCCAAAACGAATTCAATCCCTGTCGGGCCAGGAAGAGGCTCAGGGGCTGGTTCTTTAGTAGCTTACTCTTTAGATATCACAGATTTAGATCCTATAGAATTTGATTTAATCTTTGAGCGTTTTTTAAATCCAGATAGAATTTCTATGCCAGATTTTGATATTGATTTTTGCGAGGAAAAAAGAGATCAAGTTTTTGAATATCTAAAATCAAAATACAAAAACGGTGTTGCTCATATCATAACCTTTGGAAAATTAAAGGCAAGAATGGCTTTAAGAGATGTTGGAAGAGTTTTGGGTCTTACATATGGCCATGTTGATAGAATATGTAAAATGGTTCCTTTTGACCCCTCTAGACCTCTGACATTACAAGAATCTATAGATAGAGAACCAAGATTTAAAGAAGAAATAAAAAGTAACATTAAAGTAAAAAAACTTTTAGATTTATCTTTAAAGCTAGAAGGGCTTAATCGTAATATGGCTACTCATGCTGCTGGAGTAGTTATTGCTGGAGATAAGTTAGCTGAACAGTTTCCTTTATATATTGATCATAGCTCAAACTTAACACTACCATCAACACAATACGATATGTACTCTTCTGAAAATGCTGGTTTAGTCAAATTTGATTTATTAGGATTAAAAACTCTTACTGTAATTGATAAAACTATTAAAAGACTACAACAAAAAAAAATTAATTTAGATATCAGCAAAATAAATCAAAACGATGAGAAAGTCTTTTCTTTGCTTTCTACTGGAGAAACAACTGGATTATTCCAACTTGAAAGCGCGGGAATGCGTGAAGCAATAAAACAAATGAAACCAAACAAATTTGATGACATTATTGCCCTTGTAGCTTTATACAGGCCTGGTCCAATGAGTAACATTCCTATATATAATGATTGTAAAAACGGAGTTAAAGAGCCTGATTACATCCATCCAACTTTAAAAGAAATACTAAAATCTACATACGGAATTATCATTTATCAAGAGCAAGTAATGCAAATAGCACAAATACTTGCAGGTTTTACTGCTGGAGAAGCCGATATATTAAGAAGAGCAATGGGAAAAAAAAAGAAAGCAGAATTAGACAAACAAAAAGAACGATTCATAAATGGTGCAATTAAGAATGGAATTGCAAAAGATGTAGCAAATTTTGTTTTTACAAAAATTGAACCATTTGCCCAATACGGATTTAATAAAAGTCATGCAGCAGCTTATGCTCTGATAGCATACCAAACAGCTTATCTTAAAACATATTATAAAGAAGATTTTATAGCAGCTACAATGTCCACAGAACTTACTAATACATCTAAATTAAGGGAGTTTGTGGAGGAATTAAAAAAATTAAATATTAAAATTGTAAATCCATCAATTAACTTGTGTTACTCAGATTTTAGAGCGATAGAAGGAAAAATTTTTTATGGACTAGGAGCAATTAAAAATGTGGGATTTGAGGCTATCTCAAATATAATTAACGAAAGGGAAAAAAATGGAAAGTTTAAATCTTTGGCTGATTTTATAAAAAGAGTTAATGCAAAAGATGTAAATAAGTTACAATTAGAGGGCTTAGTAAAAGCTGGAGTTTTTGATGAATTTGAAAAAGATAGAAATAAAATTATGATTTCTATACCAAAAATTATTCAAAATATTAAGAGCATCAACGATGAGAAAGTCAGTAATCAAACGAACCTTTTTGATAATAATGAAAATGAAAAAGATTATTTTGACTATGAATCAGCAGTGACCTGGAAAAAAAAAGAGCTTTTGGCTGAAGAATTTAAATCAATAGGCTTTTACTTAACTGATCATCCGCTCAATGAATTTGATGAAATTTTTAATCAATTAAATATTAATACCTATAATCAATTTTACAATAATAAAGAAAAAGAAGGATTGGTTGCAGGAACAATAATGTCAATTCAAGAAAAAAAGAGCGCCAAAGGAACTCCTTATGCAATTGTAAAGTTTAGCGACAAAAATTCTGAATTTGAACTTTTTCTTTTTGCTGAGCTTTTAGTTTCTAACAGAGCTATTTTAAATGAGTCAGAAACATTTGTTCTTACATTACAAAAAGACCCCAATTCCGATGATGCTGTAAAAAAAAGAATAAATATCAGAAAAATTGCTAATCTTGAAAATTTGATTAATAAGCCTTACACAAAAGTTACTATTGAGTTAAAAGAAGATTTTAAATTAAATGAAATAAAAAACTTACTCTCAAGCTCTGGAGAAACAGAAATTAATATTATTATAAAAAACAAAAATAAAAAAGCCTACTATTCTCTTGAAGAAAATAGAAAATTTGATTTGCATCATTTTAAAGCTCTAAAAGCCAAGAATTACGTAGAAAAAATAATAGTTTAGATAGTTGATTTTTTAGCTCGATTGTATATATCTCTCAATGATTTCGCACACAGTTTAAAGGGTGTTGCCCTACCGGTCCAAATTAATGGAATTACTGTGGTGGATTAACCGGAAAAACTATGAACGTACCAAAAGTAGACATAAAGCAATTATTAGAAGCAGGTGTGCATCTCGGACATAAGACTTTGAGATGGAATCCGAAAATGAAAGATTATATTTTTGGAGAAAAAAATTCTATTCATATAATAGACTTAACTCAAACTGTAGACTTAATTAAAAATGCTTTAACACAGGTCCACAAAATAATTTCAAGTGGTGGAAAAATTTTAGTTGTATCAACAAAAAAACAAGCATCCGAACAAGTAAGTGATTTAGCAAAAGAAACCAATCAATTTTATGTTAATTACAGATGGCTTGGCGGAATGTTGACTAATTGGAATACTATACAAAATTCAATAAAACGGCTAAAAAAATTGAATGAACAGCTTTCAAAAGAAAATCTAGGCTTTACAAAAAAAGAAATACTTAGATTTGGTAAGGAAAAAGAGAAATTACAAAGATCTTTAGGCGGAATTTCAGAAATGAAAAAAATCCCTGATTTGATTTTTATAATTGATACCAATATTGAGTCGTTAGCAGTAGCGGAGGCAAAAAAATTAAATATACCAATAATAGCTGTTTTAGATACCAATTCAGACCCGACTGGTATAGATTATCCAATTCCTGGAAACGATGATGCAAGAAGATCAATTAACTTATATTGTGAACTTCTAAAGAAAACAATCAAAGATGCTGAAAAATTTATACAAGGTATTGATGAGAAATCTAATAACAAAGATTTAAATCAAAATAAAAAAAAATAAATTCTAAACACAATAAATGTCAAATAAAGATTTAGTAGAAAATATAAAAAAATTAAGAGAGTTAACTGGAGTGGGTTTCAAAGATTGTAAAATTGCCCTAGACGACAGCAACGGAGATATTGAAAAATCAATAGAATTTTTAAGAAAAAAAGGAATAGCAAAAGCTTCAAAAAAAATGAGCCGGACAGCTTCCGAAGGACTAGCATTAGTTAAAGAGAGTCAAGGAAATGTTTCATTAATTGAAATAAATAGTGAAACAGATTTTGTTGCAAAAAATCAAGATTTTATAAATTTTTGTAAAGAACTTTCAGAATTAAATTTTAAAACTAAAGGTGATATTAATAAATTAGATGAAATCAAGATGAAAAATGAAATTACAGTAAAAGATAACTTGGTAAATTTAATAGCAAAGATTGGTGAAAAAATCACAATCAGACGAGCAGAATTTTTTGATAATTCTGTTGGAACAAATTTTTCTTATGTGCACTCAGCTTTAGAAAAAGGAATAGGTAAAATAATTTCATTAGTCAAACTAGAGGGTATTTCGAAAGGAAAAAATGATAGCATTGGAACAAAAATTGCAATGCATATTGCTGCATCGAGTCCTTTAGCTTTAGATAAAGATAATATTCAAAAAGATATTATAAATAAAGAATTAGAAATTATTAAGGCTGAAATTGCAAATACAGGAAAACCAGCTGAAATGATTGAGAAAATATCCTCTGGAAAACTATCGAAATTTTTAAATGATAACTCACTTTTAAATCAAATTTGGATAATGGATCCCAAAAAAAAAGTCTCAGAGGTTTTAAAAGAAAATTCAATTGATAAACCCCTAAAAATTTTAAACTTTGTAAGATATAAAGTAGGTGAAGGGGTTTAAAAAGTGAACAGTGAATTCAGTCAAAAAAATTATTCTGTAAAAATGGATAAAAGCATCCAATCTCTAAAAAAAGACATTTCAACACTGAGAACTGGTCGTGCTAACACGAATATGCTTGATACTATTAAGGTAGACATCTATGGCCAATTAATGCCAATAAATCAACTGGCTACTATTAGCGTTCCAGAACCAAGGTTAATTTCAATTCAAGTGTGGGATAAAGTGAACACAAATATAATAGAGAGTGCTATTCAAAAATCGGAACTCGGTATAAATCCACAAATAGATGGTCAAATGATCAGATTAAGAATTCCTGATCTTACTGAAGAGAGAAGAAAGGATTTGATAAAAATTTTAAAAAATATGGGGGAGAAAGGTAAAATATCAATAAGAAATATTAGGAGAGAAGCTAATGAAGAGCTTAAAAAAGAATTAAAAAATAAAAAAATATCAGAAGATGACAACAAAAATTATGAAAAAAATATACAAAAGTTAACTAATGATCACATAGAGTCAATTGAATCAATTTTACAGCAGAAAGAAAAAGAAATTAGTCAAATATGAACCATCTGAAACATGTTGCATTTATAATGGATGGCAACGGTCGTTGGGGGAAAAAAAAGAATAAGAATAGAAATTCGGGCCATTTAGAGGGTCTTAAAACTGTAAAAAAAATAGTTAAAAGTTCTATTGATTTAAAAATTCCAATTTTAACATTTTATGTTTTTTCATCTGAAAATTGGAAGAGACCTAAAAATGAAATTTTTTTTTTATTCAAATTAATCAACAATTACTTTTCATCGGAAATAAACGAGGTTGTTCAACAGGGAATAAAACTTAATATCCTTGGTGAAATTAATAAACTTCCAAAAGAAGTTAAAAAAACATTTAAAAAATGTGAATTACTTACAAAAAAAAATAAAAAAATAATTATAAATTTAGCAATTAATTATGGTTCAAAAACTGAAATATTATATGCTAGCAAGAGAACTAAACGTAAGCTTAACATTAAAAATTTTGAAGAAAACCTTTATACTAAAAAAATGCCAAACCCAGATATTTTAATCAGGACTGGAGGTTATAAAAGGTTAAGTAATTTTATGTTGTGGCAATTGGCTTATACAGAATTATTTTTTTTAAAAAAATTGTGGCCTGATTTTAAAGTAAATGATTTAAAAAACATTTTGAAAAAATTTAGCAAAATACAAAGAAATTTTGGTGCATTATGATTTCAGAAAATTTAAAATTAAGGCTATATACTGCACTAGGATTATTTTTAATATTTTTTCTAATATTAATAAATAAATTTTTTTTTGTTTATGTTTTATTGGTTTGTATAATTTTTGCATTTATAGAATTTACAGAACTAATTAAGAGAATTTTCAAGCATAATTATATTAAAATTATATTAAATATTTTGTTTATAATTTATTTATTTGTATTTTGTTTATATTTTTTTTCTTTATCTAACTATTTATTTTTGAAAATAATTATATTTTCAATTTTATTAAGCTGTATTGCCTCAGATATCGGAGGATATATTTTTGGAAAAATTCTTAAGGGTCCAAAGATTTCTAAAATTAGCCCCAATAAGACTATTTCAGGAACAGCAGGTTCTATCTTTTTATGTAGTATAGTGTTTGTTAGCCTGATTTCATTTCTAACAAACAATTTTAAAATTTCGTTAATAATAATTGGTATAATAATTTCAATAGCATCACAGATTGGTGACTTATTTTTTTCTTATTTAAAAAGAAAAGCAAAAGTAAAAGATACTGGAAAATTTTTGCCAGGGCATGGAGGTTTACTGGACAGAATTGATGGAATATTATTTGGATTACCAATTGGATTAATTTTTACTTTAATATTTTTTTGATTTAAATGAAAAAAAAAATTTCAATTCTCGGCTCTACCGGTTCTATTGGACTAAATGCATTAAGCATAATAGATAAAAAGCCAAATTATTTTGAAATAATATTACTTTCGTCAAATAGAAATTTTATAAATATTTGCAAACAAATAAAAAAATATAAACCAAAATATTTTTTGATTTATGACAAAAAAACTTTTTTAAAAGTTAAGACGAA
>MDTB01177212.1_pt1 | contig 13551 bp, 11 predicted proteins | sample 811161 | NCBI WGS metagenome assembly MDTB01 (sample SAMN05326650, study PRJNA326480) | marine metagenome | isolation source: seawater | place: Mediterranean Sea | collected 2009
AATTTCCATGTTGGATGTTGCGCAAGCGGGTTCCCTTGGGTTGTAAAATCAACGTCTTCGGGGAGGCGCACTGGCAAGTCTTCTTCCGGCACTGGCACGGGGCCGCAATTGGGACAATTGATAATTGGTATGGGGCAGCCCCAATATCGTTGACGAGAGACACCCCAGTCGCGCAGGCGATAATTGGTCTCTCGTCGCCCTACGCCGGTCTTTTCGAGGGCCCTTGCGGCCGCTTCTTTGGCATCGGAGAGATTTAGATCGTTAAGAAAGTCCGAATTGGCATGGAGGCCATCATCAGTAAATGCGATATTTTCAACATGAAATTCTTTCGGATCCGCCTCAGGAGGAATTACAACAGGAATAACGTCTAATTCGTACTTGCGTGCAAAATCCAGGTCCCGTTGATCATGTGCCGGACACCCATAAATTGCGCCGGTCCCGTAATCCATAAGCACGAAGTTTGCGACATAAATCGGAATTGTTTTCCCTGGTATTAGTGGGTGTTTTGCAAGGACACCGGTATTATAGCCTTTCTTTTCCGCCTTTTCTAAGGCGGCTTCTGTCGTTCCTATGGCTTTGCATTCCGCAACGAACGTTTTTAATCCGTCGTCCTTCTCCGCAAGATCAGTAGATAGGGGGTGGTCGGCTGAAATTGCACAAAAGGTGGCGCCAAAAATTGTATCGTGTCGTGTTGTAAAAACCTCCAGTCTATCGTCTCGACCCTCCATCTCAAACCAGATTTTCATTCCCTCCGATCGCCCAATCCAATTTTCTTGCATGACCCGCACCTTCGCTGGCCAACGCTCAAGTTCTTGCAAGCCTTCAAGCAAATCTTCAGAAAATTCCGTTATTCGGAAAAACCATTGATCAAGCTCCCTCCTTTCCACGGGAGCGCCGGAGCGCCAGCCCAGACCATCTATCACTTGCTCGTTTGCGAGGACGGTATTGTCTATCGGGTCCCAATTCACGGAGCTTCGGCGGCGATAAACTAGATCGTTCTTCAAAAATTCAAGAAAAATCTTTTGTTCATTTAGATAATAACCGGGGTGGCAGGTTGCTAGTTCTTTCGACCAGTCAAGAGCAAGGCCCATTTTTTTAAGCTGAGAACGCATTGTCGCGATGTTTTCGTAAGTCCATTTGTCTGGATGAACACCCTGTTCCATCGCGGCATTTTCTGCCGGCATTCCAAAGGCATCCCACCCCATAGGGTGCAAGACATTAAAGCCGCTTGCTCGTTTGTAACGGGCAATTACGTCCCCCATTGTATAGTTTCGCACGTGGCCCATGTGAATGCGGCCTGATGGATAGGGAAACATTTCTAGGACATAGTACTTTGGCCTGTCGGGCTCGACTTTAGCATGAAAACATTCGTTTTCCTCCCAAAACGTTTGCCATTTCGTTTCGGTTTCCTTGACATTGTATCTATCTGTTTTGGGTTCGCTCATAATGCTAGAGAGGTCTTATTTGATGGGTGGATTAAGCGCCGGCCTATAAGAAAGGATTCTCTCACGGTAGCGCGACGCTCGCAAGATAAGAGAGACTTCGGGCAAATATCATTACGTTAAAATAACTGCAAAGCTTACTTTGCCTTAAGTGATGCCACTCGAAGCTGACGAGCTCGCATCAAAATTTGGTTTTCTAATTTTACTGATGTATCCTTCGCCACATCGCTTGTGCGCCATACATTACCGTCCAACTTTTGACGGTGGACAGCTACACGAATTCCATTGGCGCGGAGTTGGCGGCTTAGAATGAATACGCTCACCTTATAACGCTCCTTCGGCGCTTTTGGTGGAGCATACCAATCGGTTAAAACAACGCCCCCAAAGGGATCTGCGGATGAGAGCGGCAAAAAGGAGATGGTATCAAGGGTTGCTCGCCACAAGAAACTATTGACGCTGATTCCAGAACGCCCAATAGATTTCTTCTTGTCACTTCCTGTATTAAAAATATCGAGTGCATTCTCTCCAAAAAATCTACCTTGTTCTTTATTCTCACGCTCTTGCTCGACATCTGTAGAAACTTCACCGTGCTTGCCGAGTGTTGGGAACTCCATCTTGGTTCCAGCGACGCAGCCACTGAGCGACGCGCACAACACAGCTGCTGCAATAGCGCGTGCTAATTTGGACCAACTCATTGAGGCACTTCTCCGAAAATCTAATGTTGTTTCTATTGGAGCTGCGCGGCTCAGACTTAACTTCGAAGCAAAGCCCTCTTCGCGAATCCAATTTTCACTAGTATATATATGGAAACTCGCACTTTTTAACAAGTAAAGTGCATATATCCAATTTTAAGCTTTAATAGTGTGGCAAAAATATCACAACTCCGTTTTTTTTCTAAAAACCCCCATTAAAACCTTTGCTGTAGGCGGCGCTTATTTTAAAACGATGCTGTGATAATAAAGTCACTTGTTAAATGTAACTCTCAAAAATTATGAGGTATAGAATGGTTAAGTCAAAACTTCTTGCGAGCACAATTATTGTGGCAGCCGCTGCGGCTGTTGCAGCTGCCCCTGCAAGCGCTGCCAAGTTGAAACTTGGTGGTTACTATGAGGCTTGGGTTGGCATGGGTGCCGACGGTAACAAGTCACACGTCAATGAATTTGATGTCAAGCATGACAGCGAAATCAATTTCGATTGGAAGCAGAAGCTTAAAAACGGTTTGACCGTTGGCGGACGCATGGAATTGGAAGCTGGTACAGGTACTGCAACAGGGGACAACACCTGGGACGAAACAAGCATGTACGTCAAGGGTAGCTTTGGTAAGCTCGTCATTGGTAATAATGACCCCGCAGCTGCTTATGTTGGTTCTGTTAGCGGCGTAGGTCCGGTTGGCATCGTCAAGTCAGATGCAGGAGACTGGATTGGTATGACTAATGCTGAGACCATTGACAACGACAACGACGTTGGCATGGGCGATAACCAGAATATCACTTACTTCACGCCAAAAATGGGCGCCCTCTCTGCTGCTGTTTCTTACATGCCTGATGCTTCTAGTGGCGTTGCGACTGATTATGATGACTCAGAAATAACTGGTGATCGTGACGGTATCTCCGCTATGGTGAAGTACGCTGGAAAAGCTGGTGGAGCTAAGTATAGCCTCGCAATGGGTTACTCCCAGGTTGACACCGGATCAGTTACAGAAGATGGCTGGAACATGGGTGTCAAAGTGTCGAGTGGCGCTTACACTCTCGCAGCCTTCTCTGCTGAAGAGGATACCGGCTCTGGTGTAAAAAACACCGACGCTGGCGCATCTATTAAATACCAGATGAGTAAGTCTACCGCTGCTAGCTTGCAGTATGGCGCAGCTACAAACGAAGCTGTAAACGGTAACGATGATACAACAACAATCCTGACAGCCGGTTACCAAAAGAAATTGGGTGGCGGCGTTAGCTTTGAAGGATCTATCTTTCATGCCGACATTGATAACGATAGCGATAGTTCCGACAACATTAGTGAAATGGGTATTGTTGGCGGTTTCAAAGTTAAATTCTAAAGTTCTTTAGGAAAATTAGAATTGGTTAGGGGGCCTTCGGGCCCCCTAATTTTTTGTTTACTTTTCCTTGCCCGACCCTAGGGTTAATCGTTCCGCTCGATAGCTAAAATTATTTAGATTGGCTTCAACTCTTCTTTTGAATTCAGAATTTTTTGATAAATCCTTCATCTGCTTCGCCCATTTTTGTAAATAAAATTCTATGGGGTCTTTTTCCCTCATGACCATTTTTAATGGGGTCCGGAAGAACACCTCTTCAATAGCTTGTTCGAAGGCCATTGATATTACGTCGACCCCGATCAATTCGACTAACCCAAAGGATAGATGCAGAGACTGCCCCTCTCGGCAGGTGGCGTGGTGATAATAGCCGGAAGGAATATAAACCATGTCGCCAGGTTCAAAATCAAAGTCCAGGAGCGGGGAGCCCTGCACTTCCACTGGATTTTTAAGCCTTGCGGAAGTGAAGCGAGGGTGGTTGATGGGATACTCCGGACCCTTGTCAAAAACCTGCCAATGTTTTTTGCCGTCCACTTGAATAGCGAACACATCATGGACATCGTAGTGTATAGGAAATGCTTGGTGATCTTTCTGTGAATAGTATAAATTACAATCTAGTTTTCCCCCCGTCCAGCCGGATAAAAATTCCCGTATTTTCATGATTCCTTCTGATAGCCCAGCGATATCGTTGAGAACAACTGAGCTGCCGCGCCCAATAGCATTTGTTAGAAACTGAAGATTTATGGTTGGTTTTACGCCGCTTGTATGTTGCTCCGATATAAAAAGATCATTAGGAGAGACGGGTTTGTTGTCTAAAAAGACTTGTAAGCGGTCAGGGGTCCATATACCGGTCTGATTAATAAGCGTTTCGAATTCTTTAAAAGAATGATAGGTCGATATATTTTCAATCGCCCCCTTCCCTAGCCAAGGCCGTCGTTCCCGCATAGCAGCTTGGGCTTCATTAAAAAGTTTATCTGAATTGAAAAGATCTTCCATGAATTTCTTGCGTCCTCGTTAGAAATTCCTCAGTTTTATATTATAATAAAGATAGCCGTTAATTTAACAATTGTACCTTATAAATGTATTTGTCACATGGCCGAAAATAATAAAACTTTATCCGAAACCGATATTAAAAGCAGAATTTTGGAATTGTCTGGACAGATTTCTGCGGCAGCGAGCAAAGCTGGCCGCAATAATGAAGACGTCAGCTTAATGGCGGTTTCTAAATTTCACCCAGTAGCAAAGATACGGAGCGCGCTGGAATGTGGGCACCGACTTTTTGGCGAGAACCGAGTTCAAGAGGCGACTTCGAAGTATCCGACTTTAAAAGAGGAGTATCCGGATCTTCGGCTTCATTTAATAGGACCGTTGCAAACGAATAAGGTGAGAGAGGCGGTCAAATTATTTGATGTAATAGAAACCCTTGACCGGCCCCGTTTAGCGGAGGCCCTTTCCAAAGAACAAAAAAGGACAGGAGTGTGCCCCAATCTTTTCATTCAAGTTAATACTGGTGAAGAGGAAAAGAAATCTGGCGTTTTGCCAGCGAATACGGATAGCTTTATATATCATTGTTGCGAACATCTAAAATTGCCTGTAATTGGTTTGATGTGTATTCCACCAGTTAACGATGAACCGGCGCTCCACTTTGCCTTATTGGCGGAAACTGCGCGTCGTCATGGTTTGGGATATCTCAGTATGGGAATGAGCGCAGACTTTGAATCCGCGATTATGCTAGGAGCAACCCATGTTCGCATTGGCACATCAATTTTTGGTGGCCGGCCAGCCCTAGGGCAAAGTTAAGGGGTTTTGTGACTAGAACTCCGGATTTCAACAATGCTTGTCGCCCGCCACTCTTCTATGATTTTCAATAAATCCGGCTGGCAAAAGGCGACACAACCTTTTGTTGCCCGAAATTCTGGTGTTGCCACATGAAGAAAAATAGCGCTGCCGGCATTGGGAAGTATAGGCTGGTCGTTATAGCCAACAACCGCGATAAGGTCATATATAGCGTCGTTTCGCCAAAGCTTCTCATGATGGTCGCTGAAAGGTGAAGAAACATATTTATTGTAACTAGCGCTACTGGGGCTGTCGCACCAACCAGCTTTTTTTCTCAGAGCTGAAAGGGGAAGAAAGGTGCTTGGTCTTTCTATTCGATCAGCTCTATAAAAAACACGACGCAACATAAAACGCCCAGCTGGCGTAATGCCATCCCCTTCCCGTTTTTGACAGGAAATTCCACCGAAGCCCAACGCGCAACGGACACGGGTCTGGTTCCACTCGGCTTTGCCAGAAGGATAAACGATTAAATTCACAAAGGCGTTATAACGCGCTAAGCAGAGAGGGCAAACCGAATGTTAATGAGGGGTTGTGTTTAGTAGGATTTCTCACATCTAATGTGGCCAGCGAGGATTAGTCGCCAACTCACCCTCGTTTTCTAGGTTTGCCTTGAGACTATTGATGTAAATGGGGAGAAAGATTCATGGGAGTAAAAAACATACTCCTCGTGGAGAGCGATGGATTACTAAGAGATACTCTTATTGAGCTTCTTAGCCTCCAGAGTGACTTTTTAATTACAGAATCAGAAACCGGTGAAACAGCGCTGAATAAACTTAAGGAGGGACATTTTCACTTGTTAATCATTGAGTCCTTCCTCCCCGATATGGATGGGTTTGAACTATGCCATCGTATTCGCCGCGAAAATGTAGATGCCCCTATTATAGTGTTGTTGGGCGCAGAAATCGAACCCCCTAAGATTTCCAACCCCCAAGCCAAGCCAAACGAGTACATTACCAAACCCTTTCGACTCAGTTTCCTAATTACGGTAATTCAATCGCACCTAAGGAAGCTGGAAAGAGAGGAAGACGAAACCTATAGTTTAGGCCGTTATAAGTTTCATCCAGCGACCAAAATTTTACTTGAGCCCAAAGAAAATAAAATTATCAAGCTCACGGAAAAGGAGGCGTCCATTCTAAAATATCTATTTTGCCCACCTAATACCTTTGTTGGGAGAGCAAGGTTACTCAACGAGGTTTGGGGGTATGATTCTGGTGTCACGACGCACACATTAGAAACTCACGTTTATCGATTGCGTCAAAAAATAGAGCCAGACCCATCGGATGCCCAGATTCTGGTAACGGAATCAGGCGGTTATCGCCTGATCCCTTAATCTGCGGCCCTAGAGCGCTCTCATGGTATTTCGGATGGTGCCCAGTCCATCTATTTGTGCTTCGCAAACATCCCCATCTTTGAGCCAACTTGGCTGTTCCATACCCATAGCGACGCCAAAAGGGGTGCCAGTAGCAATCAAGTCGCCGGGCAAAAGCGTTATACCTTTACTTAAATAGGCAATGAGCTCCGGGATTTTGAAAATTAAATTTGACGTGTTTGATTTTTGCCGAATTTTGCCGTTAACAGTGAGGCGGAGATCTAGATTGTGGGGGTTTTCAACTTCGCTTGAAGTGATAATAGCTGGACCATACGGGCAAAAGGTATCTAAAGACTTTCCGATATCCCATTGACCGGCCCCACCTAACTGCAAGTCCCGTGCTGACACATCGTTAACTACAGTATATCCGAGCACATAATCTAGAGCGTCTTCTTTGGCAACCCGGGAGGCCGGCTTTCCCATTATTACACCTAGCTCAACCTCATAATCCACATTCTGGCATACATCTTTATACCACTGGACGTCATCATAGGGTCCTGTGATAGAGGTGGAGTATTTAGTGAAGATCACGGGTTCCTCCGGTACAGCCATATTTGCCTCGCGGCAATGGTCAATATAGTTAAGACCTATTCCGATTACCTTTGGTGGATGCAGTATTGGGGCCTCCAGCTTAACGGCATCAAGAGGGAGGTCCTGCGCATTCCAATCCGCGACGGCTGATCTTGCCCGCGCCAGCATGGGGTCGCCGCCGCGCACAATGGCGAGCAGGTCACCCGTTTCTCCAGCGGGGAGCCCGGCGGCCTTTAGGTCTAAAACACGGTCTCCCTTGATTGCCCCAGGCCTTTTTTCGCCCCCCACAGAAAAAGTAACAAGTTGCACCATTTTTTCCCCGATTATATGCCTTGTTTTTGAGTAATGTCTTTCTGCGCGAGAAATACACCTAGGGGACGAACACGTCTACTGGCTAATTCATTAAAATTATATATTTGTCAGAAAATTTACGCCTTAACGCTATCTAAGTTCGGGTCTAGCATGTTTAAGAATGCCCCATTAATTTAAACCCGGGCTTTAGAATTAAGTTTACCGAATGATCATTCAGGTTGATCTGGAATAAGACTAATATTTAGTTGATCTATTTGAACGCTCTCGTCTGGGGCTATCTTAAAAAGGTGGATAGCGTCCCAGTCTATATTTTTTGGTGCTGGATTGATCATATTCCACCCAGTTGCTAATGACACCATGGCTCTAATAATACCTTGGTGCGCCACCGCACCTGTTGAAACACCCTTTTTTCCCACGGACACAACCCATGCCCCGACCCGCGCTCTGACTTCCCTTGGGCTCTCCCCGCCGTCAGGGCGAAGGTCTATCCCATTTTTTTGACGACGAATAAATTCTTCACCATATTCCTCACGAAGCTCTGACCCGGTTTGTCCTTCCCATTTCCCCCAATCCATTTCTATTATTGCGGGCTCATTTTCTACGCTTAGTCCTAAAATTGAAGCGGTTTTTTGTGCCCTGGAGAGTGGACTTGAAAACCACTTAAAGTTTATAAACTCTTCTGGTATTCGCCATTTCTCTACCCTCTTTATCCCGTTTGAGCTTAAGGGAATGTCAGCTTGCCCTTGCAACCTCTTCTCTTCATTCCACGCTGTTGGGCCATGTCGTATTAAAGCTATGTGTGTCATACCGACTTCTCTTTGCAAGAAAGACATAGAGCCTGCTCCTGAACCCCCCTTCATCTTTGGCGTTCCGGACTTAAAGGTTAGTGGCGCCCGGACATCGGGGCGCCACTAAGGACTTAAGAATTAATCAGGCCGCCGTGCCAAATAATCGTTTTCCATCGGTGGTCTGAATTTCAATGGTTCGGGGCTTCAATTCCTCTGGAACTTGGCGCTCTAAATTAATATGAAGCAAACCATTTGTTAACTCTGCACCAGTTACGCGGATGTGATCCGCCAGTTGGAATTTTCGTTCAAATGCACGTCCGGCTATTCCACGATGCAGATATTTGGTGGTGTCTTCGGCTTTTTGTGCTTTGCTACTTATAATTAACATATTTTCCTTAGCTGTAACGTCAAGATCAGTGTCGCTAAACCCTGCAACAGCTAAAGAGATTCGATAACTATTTTCATCTGTTTTTTCTATATTATATGGGGGATAGCTGTCAGCATGACCTGAGGCCCTGGTTGCTGAATCCAGTAATAGGGGAATGCCGTCAAACCCTATTGTAGAACGGAAGAGTGGGGAGAAATCAAAAGTTGTCATTTGGATATCCTTTTTAAGCAATATCGTTAGAGGGCGACCCTGTGGTCACCCCTGATTAAGTATTTGAAGACCCAAAAGTTGGCGCCTTCAAATTAAATGTGGGATCAGATTTTAAATATTCAAGAGCGACTTAGAGATAGGCATCTGGAAGAAAAGTCTCAGTCAACCAATATCTAAATCGACAATTACGGGCGCGTGGTCTGACGGTCTCTCCCAGCCGCGCGCCTCACGAAATATTTTAGCATCTTGAATCTTATCAACTAGGGTCGGCGTAACCCAGATATGGTCTAGCCTTCGACCGCGGTCACTGCCGGGCCAGCTCCGGTTACGATAGCTCCACCAACTGTATAAATTTTCTTCCGGTGAAAAGATCTGTCTCACAGCGTCAACCCAATTATTGGAAGCCATTACGGCGTTTAGGGTGTTTACTTCGACAGGGGTATGGCTGACAATTTTTAGTAATTGCTTGTGTGACCAAACGTCTGTTTCTAGCGGCGCAATATTCAGATCGCCGACAAGAACCCTTTTTGCTGGCTTTTGCTTTCTAAACCATTCAGCCATTTCTCCTACAAAATTGAGCTTATGCGCAAACTTGTCATTTTGTTCTGCATTGGGAATATCCCCACCAGCCGGTACGTAGAAATTATGTATTTCTGTTCCGTCAGGAAGCTTTGCGCCTAAGTGCCTACAATCATCTTTGCCGCACCACAAATGCTTCTTCATTTCGATTAAGGGAACACGCGAGAGAATCGCGACGCCATTATAGCTCTTCATTCCCCGGAAAAGCACGTGCTTAAAACCTAGCTCCTGAATATCTTCAAGGGGAAAGAGCCCATCTTCGACCTTGGTTTCTTGTAAACACACGATGTCAGGACTTAATGCTTTAACGACGTTACTCAACATAGGCAATCGCAACCGCAAAGAGTTAATATTCCATGTTGCTATCCTCATGACCTCTTCCTAACCTAAAGTCTATTTTGCTTTTGCATATTCGTGTGTAGCCTCTCCAAAAGCTCTAAATAATTTTCTCGCCAGCTCATGTTCTTGGGCTTTCCATTCGGCGTGCCATTGAACGCCGACAGTAAATCTTTGGGCTTTTGGCATATGAATTGCTTCTATGACTCCGTCTGGAGAAAGCGCTTCAATCTCGAAACCGTCCGCGACTCGGTCTACACTTTGGGCGTGCAGTGAATTGACCATTATCTCTGTTCTTCCAAGAAGCCGGCAAAGATATCCGCCAGGCGTCAACGATATTTGGTGTCGGAGCGCAAATCTTTCCGCCTGAATTTCGGTGTCTCGGCGCATCCGATGATCGTTTTTCCCGGGCAAAACATGAACGCGGTAGTGTAAAGTTCCTCCCATTGCGACATTGATTTCCTGAATGCCCCGACAAATCCCAAATACTGGAATGCCCCGTTCTATGCAGCCCCGAACGAGGGGCAGCACAGTCGCGTCGCGTTGAGGGTCAATAATCTCGTCATCGGGAAACGCAGGGCCTCCATAATTATGCGGTTCTATGTTGGCGCGTCCCCCAGTTAGCAATAGCCCGTCGATTGTGTTGAGAATAGATTCGAAGTTTGTTGCGTCACCAAAGGCTGGGATTAGAATTGGTGCGACATCCGAGATTTCAATGGAGACGCGAGCATATTTCTCTGACGTCATAAATAGACCCGACATGTTATCAGTCGGAGGCGTGTAATTAACCGGGACACCAATAATCGGCTTTTTAAATTTACCTAACATTGACCATTGGCTATCACGACAAAGAATGCCCTGCAACTGATAGCCTGCTATTATTCGTCTTTAGGGAATGCCCAATCAGGGGGTGTGAAGTTAAAAACTTCGTTTGGGATAGGATTGTTTATAATAGGGGAGATAAGCTTGATTGTTGTTCTTATTCCTTGGGCGTCTGTTATCGCCCAGCCGCGAAAAGTATCTACTTTATTGGAAAAGATTAGGGTAAATGACCCCGCCTCTTCTTGACCTCTCCGCGCCGCTGAAATTTCCAGTGTAAGAGGTGTCTTGGTAATTTTTAATACCGTCAGGCCTTCAGAAAACTTAAATCTATCACGGATTAGAAAGGAGGCTGGCGTCTCGGCAAGCGGGAGCTGGCTTATTTCCTTTAGTTCTTTGTCAACATAGAAGATCCATGCCCCGTTAGCATAAATTTGCAGTGTGTCAGGCTTTTTGTAATCGATTCGCAGATTTCCGGGTCGTTTCATATAAAGATTGCCAGAAGTCGAAGCCCCGGTAGTAGAAGATTGGACAAAAAGCGATTTTAACGAACGAATGGAATTTAGTAAGTTTTCAGCAGCTATTAATGAGGCTTCCGTTCTTATAACATTTGATTTGATTTTTTCCGCGAACGAATCTGTGAATCCACCGGAAAGGAAGCCTGTAAGAATAATGATGGCGATTTTTAGAAAAGAAGGGTGTTTCACGGCAAATACGGCAAGCCTATTGGTCATCGAGGTTGCGGGCAAGTACCTCTCGTTTACCGACATGATTGGCTGAGCTTATCACGCCTTCTGTTTCCATTTGCTCGACAATTCGAGCGGCGCGGTTGTATCCGATCTGCAGATGTCTTTGGACAAAACTTGTCGACGCCTTCCGTTCTCTGCAAACAAGTGCAACGGCTTGATCATATAATGCGTCGCCCTTACTTCGCTCGATATTGCCAGAAATACCATCCACGGGATTACCTGGGTCTTCCTGTGTAACTTCCTCAATATATTCTGGTTTCCCCTGGGCCTTGAGCGCTGTAACAACCTTTTCTACTTCCCCGTCTGTTACCAGCGGCCCGTGCACTCTCGAAATCCGCCCGCCACCCGCCATGAAGAGCATGTCCCCTTGACCTAAAAGCTGTTCGGCGCCAGCCTCGCCAAGAATTGTTCGGCTATCAATTTTGGAGGTAACTTGGAAGCTAATGCGTGTCGGAAAATTAGCTTTAATCGTCCCGGTAATGACATCCACAGAGGGTCTTTGTGTGGCCATGATTAGGTGAATTCCTGCCGCTCGGGCCATCTGTGCGATGCGCTGAACCGAAGCTTCGACTTCCTTCCCTGCGACCAACATTAGGTCGGCCATTTCATCAACAATTACGACAATGTAAGGCAGAGGATTAATATCAAGTGGTTGATCCTCGTAAATAGGGTCCCCGGTTTCGGGGTCGAAACCAGTTTGGACTGTTCTTGTAAGTGTCTCTCCAGTTTTCCGGGCGTCCTCTAGTCTAGCGTTATATCCGGCGATATTGCGAACGCCTATTGTTGACATTGCTCGATAGCGTTGCTCCATTTCCCGGACTGTCCAACGCAGCGCAACTACGGCTTTTTTGGGGTCGGTGACTACAGGGCAGAGCAAATGAGGGATACCGTCATAGACCGAGAGCTCAAGCATTTTAGGGTCTATCATTACTAACCGACAGTGTTCTGGTGGAAGCCGATAAAGTAATGAAATGATCATTGTATTAATCGCTACCGACTTTCCGGAGCCTGTTGTTCCGGCAATAAGGAGGTGTGGCATGCGGGCGAGATCGGCGATAGTGGGACTGCCGCCGATATCTTTTCCAAGGGCAAGTGAGAGCTGTGAAGGGTTTTTTTCCAATTTTTCTGACTCGAGAAGTTCTCGTAACGAGACGACTTCACGGTTGGTGTTGGGCAACTCTATTCCTATTGCATTGCGTCCCGGGACAACGGCGACACGCGCTGAAATGGCGCTCATAGACCGTGCTATATCGTCTGCAAGACCAATGATTCGTGAGGATTTGATTCCGGGCGCTGGTTCAAATTCGTAAAGCGTGACGACGGGGCCCGGCCGAACTTTTACGATTTCCCCCTGAATTCCGAAATCTTCAAGGACAGATTCAAGTAACCGAGCATTTTCAGCTAAGGCATCTTCATCTGCCTTATTTGATTTGTTCTCCAAAATAATTGTTTCGAGTAGACTTAAATCGGGTAATTGATATTCATCGGCGGCGCCTAAATCGAGCTTTGGTTGGCGTGCAGCTTCGGCTTTCTTTCCGGGCTTTGCTTTGGCGGTTCGGGGCACGACAAACCCTTTATTTTTTTGACGCATAGTCCCGCCGAGCTGTGGTCCGTCTTTTTTTTCAATGCCTGAATAATGAGCGGGTATTGATTCGTCTGGTTCTTCGTCTTCGAAGTTGGAAAGCTTAGGTTCTAGCCGCCTGCGTGCCGCGGCATGTCCCTTTTTTGCAAAAGCAAATGACCACATACTCGCTTTGAGTCCTGCGCGGCCGCTGGCAGCACTGACTGCGACGCTGCGATGGCCGAGCCACAAAAGCTTACCGCCAAATTGCCGCCATTCTGTGGCCGAAAACCCAAGTAATGCGATGAGCGCACAAATACTAAGGGAGCCAATAAAAAAAGCCACAGGATTTGCGCCGTAAGACGTTAAGTCGGAAGACCAGGCAGCTACATTTGTTAATATTATGGTTCCTATAACACCACCATACCCGGATTTCAGGGGCCATGACGCACTCACTTCAATTCCCGCTAACGCAACGGCTGCCATAATAATGGTTAGCGGCAAAAACACCAAACGAGGCCATGGACGAGGAAGCCCTTGGTGGGTACTAAGACGCAACCCCCAAGTGAAAGCCACTAGAGGCA